>Ga0123354_10010046_pt1 | contig 14540 bp, 8 predicted proteins | sample TergutLab28metaG_2_FD_97872 | JGI IMG/M metagenome (GOLD analysis project Ga0123354, IMG submission 97872) | Labiotermes labralis P4 segment gut microbial communities from Petit-Saut dam, French Guiana - Lab288 P4 | ecosystem: Host-associated > Arthropoda: Insects > Digestive system > Gut ... | reverse complement strand
TTAACGGCTGTGGGGACCCGTTGCGCTGACCACGTGACACCCCTCTATCCGCAAAAGTTGGCACTAACTTCGCCGACCGGCGGCGGCTGCTCTGTTGGTATAGTTCGCGTGCGGACTAAGGCCACAGAGTTTTAGTTTACACCATATTTTTACAAGGTCCCCACGGATTAATATTCATGTCGCTGAGGTCTGGAAATGAAGGTGGCCAATGTTGTGGACCATGGTAATTGTGAAACAGGTTTTACAGACAAGCTGAATGTGGCCATTTTGAACTGTATATTCAGCAATAAGAACTTTGCATGCATATTTACTTGCTTGATGCTACTTATAAATGACCCAGTCATCTAACTCTGTAAGCTCTGAGAATTGGACATACATTTATGTAACATTTCTGACCAGAAATAACACCATGAATATGATCCTGAAGTGAATGATGCCATATTTGTAGGTGGTTAAATACTGAACATGAAAATAAGATTTCTGAGAATAACAACCATGCATAAAAATAATGGAATTATGGAATGCCTGTTGGCATTAATGTGAAATGAGCCGAACACATGCCTTGTGGCAAAGGCGTACTTCTGCAGTTCAATAGGTTTCTAGGTTTCAAAATCTTTTACATATACAAGGAAAAAGAAACTTCCTTTTAATGGGGCTGTATGGGGAAATCTAAAACGCGAGACAATTCAATTTTACTTTTACAGTGTTAAGTCTAGGAGGTGTGTTTTTGACTTTACTAAATGTGACACTATTATCCTGTAAGGGAAGAGTAAATATTATGGAGTTACTTGGCAAAACATCCTGCTCAAGGTTACAAAGTTAGAGTCAGTTTTCCTTCTGAAACACACAAGATCTCAAATATTTCTTGATTGTTGTAACTTTCTGGTTGTAATGGGTTATGGAAAGATTATGGGATAATCATTTGAATAGCAAAATAATAGTAAACAATTAGCATTGCTAATTGTTTATTTTACCTTAGTGAGAAAAGTAATCAACCTGAAGATGGCTCATAATTAGAGTCGAAACATGTCGTTGAACGAAACGATGTAAGAGTACACCTTAATAAAATCACTGATTTGTGTTTGATTATGTATGGTTTATATCTATAAGTATATTAGCTGTTATGTAAAACACACCACACACTACTTTGTTAAGGCAATACCTTGTTAAAAATGCCTTTCATTCCATTGGCTAATTTCTGTCTGCTGGTCATTACGATGTAGACATATGAACATTCATATTTAACTTGTTTTATTATTTTGTGTGTATGTACATATATATATATATATATGCTCTGTTTCTTTGTAATTTATCATGTTCTTAATAATTTTATGTATTTTGTAACTTATTGATTGTCTTGATTGCTTGTGGCAATTTAGCTCTTTTCGTGATGAATTCAACATTCAATCTGACTTGTGTGGATGGTGGATCTATGAATGAATATGTGTATGTGTATATGTGTATGTCTATGTGTGTATGTGTGTGTGTATGTATGTATGTATGTATGTGTGTGTATGTGCGTGCGTGCGTGTGCATGCGTGTGTCTGTGTGTGGGTGTATGTATGTGTGTATTTTTTGAATATAGTTTTTTGCTTTCTCCATTACATCGGTAATACTACAAGCTTTACATTTCTTTGATTGTTCTATATAACTAAGTTTAACAATCTTACAGCACTCATTGCAACTATGTTACAAGCTTTACAATCCTTTTGATTGTTGTATATGGTCAGGTTTAACATTTTTTTACAGGTCTCTTTGCAATTTTTCTGGAAGCTTAACATTCCTTTGGTTGTTATATTTAGTAAGGTTTAACAATCGTACATTTCTCTTTGGAACTATCCTATGAGCTTTACTTTCGTTTGATTAGTGTATATAGTAAGGATTAACTATCTTACAGTTATCTTTGTTACTATACTACGAGTTTTACATTCCTTTGATTGTTGTATACAGTAGGGGTTTAACAATATATCGATTATCTTTACAGCTATGCTACAATCTTTACATTCCTTTGATTGCCGTATTTGGTGAGGCTTGACAATCTCACAGTTCTCTCTGCAACTATGCTACTAGCTTTACATTCCTGGATTGTTGTATGTAGTTAGGTTAAACGATCTTACTCTTCTCTTTGCATCTGATTTGTGCTGAATTTATTTCGTCAAAAGGTATTTTGTTGGTAAATTGCGTAAATTCTTTAAAGTATTTTCTTAACAGGTCCCTTTTACTGGTTGGCCAGTCGTTTGTCTTTACTATTGCCTGTTTCAAAATGTTCCTTTCTTTGTTCAGAGGTTCGCATTCAAATAGTAGGTGATCTATAGTCTGATCTGTGGTGCCGCAGGGGCATGTTGGTGCTTCTATTATTTTGAAACGGTGTAAATATGAGTTTGTTTTTCCATGGCCTGTGTACGTATGTATGTATGTATGTATGTACGTATGTATGTATGTATGTATGTATGTATGTATGTATGTATGTATGTAGGTATGTATGTATGTATGTATGTAGGTACGTACGTATGTATGTATGTATTACGTACGTACGTATGTATGTAAGTGTGTGTACGTATTTACATATGTATGTACGTACGTACATATGTATGTATGTAAACAGGTGTCTCCATGGTGACTTCATGAAGAAAAAAAAATTGAATCTCAAAAAGAGAAAAGAGTGTAGGTTTTTGAAAAAGAGGATTTCATTTTCAAATGATCTGTGGTAAAACAAAAATATTGCAATATAACGCAGTTTACCTGTCTCTGCTGCTTCAGCTGCTTCACAACAGGAGGCGGTAACATTTGGAACAGCAAGCGGTCACTTTTCCTTTTCTCACATTTCAACTCTGATGTGCAACTAATCAGGGTTCCTGCAAATGTCTGAATCGAAAGTAACACATAAGGAGAATTACTAACTCATAAGATGGATGTGTGATGGGTAAAATGCTCATTTAGTGCATTTTTTATCAGTCAAAATGGAGACTAAAAAAATGTGCCCCATACTCATGGTAACTGACGTCTGTGACACATTTCGTTTCGAAATGATGCTATCAATTTTTTCTAATTTTTTAAAGCTATTTAAAAAATTAGAGACTTTAACAGTCCCAAGTCAATATATATACTCGGTGATGAGATTTTTTTATTGGAAATCAGGATAAATTTCTGACTAACTCATCAGTACACAGTATAAATACAAGAAATAAACACCATCTACATAGACCTATTGCTAACCTGTCTTGTTCTCAAAAAGGCGCATCCTACTGTGGGATCAGAATTTTTAACAGCCTACCAAAAAGTATTACAAGCCTTAACAATGAAAAGCCACAGTTCAAAGTAGCCCTAAAAATCTTTTATATGCACACATTTTACTCTGTGGATGAATTTTTTGCATGTACAGATCATATGTATTGCTGACTTAAATGGCTGTGTAAATTCTTACAATGTAATAATTTTATATGTCTTGTATGCTTTTGTATGTTTTCGACATGTTCCACATCCTATTGTCTGGTGACAGCCTCAGGGGTCTATGGAATATATATATATGTATGTATGTATGTGTGTATGTATGTATGTATGTATGTATATATATATGTATGTATGTATGTGTGTATGTATGTATGTATCAAGAAGCAATTCATGTAAAGCGAAGTACAATTTTCATATTTTAGAATGGGTACAAATTAGTTTTTTGAATGTTTAAGAATCCATTGCATCCGTAACAAGAAAAAAATGTGTCCCAGTAAGTAAAGGAATTTTGTCACTGAGAACTGCATTTTAAATACATGCTTCAGACTGTTTGTGATAATGTTAGGATAAAGGAGTTATAACTTCTGAAACTTTGACCCCCAAAAGTTTGATTTTATTGCCAGTTTATACTATTGAATGTTTCTTGGACTATAAGCTGTATCTGCATAAATTAATATAATAAGAAAATAACAAAGTGGAAAAATATATTAACTGGAACAATTCTGTCATGTGTGCTCCGTTATTGACCCACATGCTAACCATTCATACTCCCTTATGAATGATGTACAACATGTGTGCAGATAAAGTCATATGGTCGTAGAGTTATGAGAAGAAGCATCATGAAAACTATTTCTTTTTAATTATCTAAAAAACACACAAAATTCTAAAAAATTTATTGAATATAAAATACATGTTTCTATATGAATTGTCTTTACATTTATCATTCTGATGTGTATTTAGTGAATTGCACTTTTGGCATGCAGAATTTCATGCAATATGTCTGTGGTTGTTGTCCAGTCTTGGCCAAAACTGGACAAGGTTGAGTAAAACTTTGAATTACGTAAATTTCATAATTTCAGTGATTCCAGAGTTACAAATAAATAGACAGAAACAGCAAAGATAAGAGGAATATTCTTGAAGTGACTGTTGCGAATGTACCAAAATATTTTGAAAAAGTATGAATAAATTTTGTTGATTGGAACTTAAACTTTCAATTGTGTTAGTGCTTCTGTGAGTAACCAAGACGTGGTTGACTCAGAAAACAGATCATCATTAACTCTGGTAACATCACTGTCTTATCCACAAGTTTGTGAAGCATATTTCGTTAGGCCACGTGCCCAGGGAATTTTATGTGTCACTTTTTATCAGACAAACATTTATAGAGCACAATCAAGAAGGAAGTTACTTTAACCCACCAAACAAATTATAGAAATTAAAATTAAGCAAACTTTCTTAAAGTGACAAATCAGCTGTACTCAAAAATACAAACTTAATGAGGCACGTAATACCAAATTTTTAGACATTATAATGTGACTGGGCACACCCAGCATACCGTGTACGCACGCCCATGGTGTTACCTGTATAGTCTGAGTGGCATGTCGGACAAGAACGATGATGACCGGCGAGATGGTCAGTACCATTACCAGCATTACAATAGCAACTGCCTGCTCGTGATTTGCGTGGTTCATTTCCGAGTACATCTTCTCACTAGAAAGAAAATATGTAAGTTAAGAATATAATAACCACGTGAGGTCTTAAGTTCTCACAGCTGTGCTGATGAAGTGCTTCAGCTTGCATATTGGTATATATAGGGGCCAGCGTTTCGGAGAAGGCTTCTGCGACCTTCTTCAGGGTAGTCCAAGTCATTAGTCATCCTTGAAGTACCGTAAAAATGGAGGCAGTAAATTCCTCCTAAACATTGTTACCTCTATATCCATCTAAACGGCGTCATTTTCTAGAGGACTTAAATTTTTAAGAAACTATGTCAATAGAGATCTGAGATATGTCCTAGGTTATTGGTATTCAAACTATGTATATTGTGCGGTACCCTGGGGTTCCAAAGCGAATTTCTCGGTACACAAACACATTTCCTAAATATAGTTGAAAATACTTTTAATTGCATTTATTTATTTTACTCTACACATTTGTATATAGGCAACACTGGATTTATTTTATACATGAATCACAAAAAATAAAATTTTATTTTAATAAATGTGCGTAGATGTTGTGTTGTTTTAAATAAGGGGTTCTTTTTAAAAAGTTTTATTTCATTCCCCCCCCCCAAGATATACATTTTACTCCGCAGGGTTTCCGTGAAAAGTCGGATTTAGTGACAATAGGTCCACCTTTCTGCATAGCCAAGCTTCTGCCTGCAGCAGGGCAGCAGACCTCAGGTCCATTCAGTTTTCTACAAATCATTGCTGGAGGAGCTTGTGTGGGTGGTTAGAGCACTTATAGCACTGCTCATGTCCCACCAATACAGGGGTTCATCAATTCAATTCGATTCAATTCAATTTGATTCAATTTATTTTGCATTCATTTGATCCTTAGGGGTTGTGACCTGTCAGATATGGAACTTGTCAATACAGAAATAAGGTTACAAATATCATACATGGTGTAAGATACAATACAATTAATCTCAAGATGTATCTAAATAGGCAACATTCTGATTGTAATGTAGCTGCAGAGAGTTATATTGGCTATGGTGTATGATCTAACATTTAGAGTTAGGTATAATAAATCACAATAAAACAGTAATACCATAGAAGTGAAAGATACCGAAAATGATTGGATATTAATACAATTATTACAATACTATGTGATGAGAGGTATTTGCAAGCTAATTCTGATATTATTATTATCATAATATTCATTTAATGAGTAGAAGGAGTTTGTCTATAACAATTTTTTTACTGCCTTTTTGAATGTTCTTGGATTATCAATGTATGTTTTGATGTCCATTGGAAGACTATTGAAAATCTTAATACCTGGATAATAAACTCCTTTTTGATAAATGTTCAAATGTGCCCTAGGTAAGTGTAGGTTGGAAGTGTGCCATTCATTTATTCATTCATTCTTTCACTCACTCCTTCATTCATTTATTTGTATTCGTTGATCCATAATTGGTACATTACCACTGTATACAGAAACTGTCAATATTACAGTGTTCTAAATATCAACTAGAACTTGTCCTGTTACAATAATAATAGTAATATGCATAGATTATAATTATATTATAGTATATATATCCAAATTTAGTGCAAAGTATAACATATGAAATATTATTTAAATCTGTAATTTGTCATTAAGTGTAGCAATAATTATAAATCTACAAACATAGAGTGATGATAATTTGGAGAAAAAATGATCGATTTAAAATGAAATCCTAGATTTTTTCATAAACAGAAGTACTTCAGAGGACAAACAAATAATTTAGAAAATAAAGGGATGATGGGTGACAAATACAACAAATTTTTATGTTATATTATTATAAACAGTAACTCTAATGCTACGTGTTTCGGCTTTCTGCATTCATTTTACTCAGTGGAAGAATTTGTAGCTTTGTAACTATGCGACTTCATTAGCTATGTATCTAATTTAAGATTTATTACACTGTATATAAGCGGTTCTGAAATCATTTGTAGAATACTATGTTCCTTGTTATTGGACTTATCTCACTCTTGTATACTGCTAGAAATTGACGAGTCCACTATCATATGTATTATATTTTGGACTAATAAACTAAACTAAACTAAACTAAACTAAACAAGACACAATCAAACCAAATTATAGTAACATATAAAAGTAAATTATTTTTACTCTAATTTTGCTTGATTTTGGGTTTTTGTACTTAAGTTGAAACATATAGCATTAGAGTTACTGTTATAATAATATAACATAAAACTTTGTTCTGCTTGTCTGCCTTCTTCATAATGGGCTGTTTCTCTTGAAGCAATAATAAAATATCAAGGCAGGCTGCACGAGATTTTAAGGAACACAAATGTCAAATATTTTGTTTAAAATAAAAAATGTCATTAAGAATAACTGAAGAATAATAACCAATTAGATGCCACTTATTATTTTATTGTACTTCTTATAGGTTCAACATGTTTTGGGCACTACTAGGCCCATCATCAGGAGCTCGCGACTATAATGTTGATTACCATATTGGTCGTTTTGTTCTTGGTTTGCTGTAGGTTGGGGGTTAGGTGTGGGTAGGGTGGAGTAGCGTCCAGGCTGCAGGCTAAAGTAGGCCATGCTTTAGCCTGCAGCCCGGACGCTACTCCACCCTAACCGCACCTAACCTCCAACCTACAGCAAACCAAGAATGAAACGACCAGTGTGGTAATCAACATTATAGTCGCGAGCTCCCGATGATGGGCCTAGTAGTGCCCGAAACATGTTGTGCCTATAAGAAGTACAATAAAAATAATAAGTAGCATTTAGTTGGTTCTTATTCTTCAGTTATCAGAATGATGCACGGTGCAACAAACATCAAATGTCATTAAGAATATTTCATAACTGTAATAAAAAGGATAAAAATATGTTACAACTATTGGATTTAAAACTTACTGTATTTTTATCTGTTTCTGGTGATGTATGTTGCTCTTTTTCATCCAGGGACAGAAAATATTTTTGAGCTTTCAGGACCAAGATTGACAAAATTTAAAAATTAAAAAAAAAAAAATTCCTTGAGACCAAGTGAGTAAGGCCACATTCTAAAACTCGAATAAGAAGAGAAAGAATGTTTCATGAAACGAACTGGTTGGCAGCCTCTTTGAGGCCCTGCACTAGTTCTTTCTAACGTATCCACCCCAGACATTTCATGCGTCATGTTTTAGTGCAGTAGGCGATTTTATTTTGCTGAATAATAAATTTAAATAAAAAAAATAAATTTAAACAATGCCGGATGGGAAAGATTGAATAAAATCATAGTCTCTGCCATAATGTTTGTTATACACTACCGAATCAAGTTAATAAAATCATAGTGTCTGCCATGATGTGTGTTATACACTGCCTAATCAAGTTAATAAAATCTTACAGTCTGCCATGATGTTTGTTATACGAACCTAATCAAGTAGTGAATCCTCTGTTGATATCTTCTTAGTTCCACAAGAAAATGGGACATTAGTTTGTAATATTCATCAGCTACAAGAAAATCAGGACTCCTTTGCTCATTCGAGTAGATTTCCAGTCGCCTGAAGTGTAAGAACACACTGATTAGCTACTAGTTTTAACATAATCGAGTATGTTTAAGAACAGAGAGGACAATATATATAAAAAAAAAGTTATGAATAATAAGGAACACTCAAAGGAATCTTAGTAATTAACCAACTTAATGCACAAAATCTTGTTTTGTAATAAGTTTATTATATGCCTCTACATGTTTCGAGCACTATGTGCTCATCATCAGGAGGTCAAAATTGTAATATACAGCATCTTATATCATCACACATTGTAGGTGGCCGTCCGGTGCATGGGTTGAGAGAGGACCTGTGCACCGGATGGCCACCTACAGGTGTGATGATACCAGATGCTGTGTAATACAATTTGACCTCCTGATGATGAGCACATAGTGCTCAAAACATGTAGAGGCATATAATAAACTTATTGTAAAACAAGATTTTGTGCATTAAGTTGGTTAATTACTAAGATTATACTGAGATGCACAGTCAGTAAAACATCAAAATTCAGAGAAATGTCTTTTCTTATTACATACAAAAATGTAAATTACTAGTTAAGGCAAGCAAAGAGAATGGAAGAATCAAATTTGCATATACACCATTTACAAAAATGGTGTGTGTCTGTTCTGTTTCTAATGTGGAATTAGAATATTAAGTTATTTATCTCCTTTGCCACACTTAATACCACACATGAAAGTGCCTTTGTTGTCTTGAAGGAAAAAATCTGAATATCATTTTAATTTTGATGTTACAACCTATAATTACAGCACAAAGCTACAGCCAACAGTTCAGAATAATGCTAAGACATTTAGAGTCTCCATGCACAGTAGGTGTATCTTTAACCAATTGGTGTAGGAGTTTGTTGCAGGACTTTTAGTGGACAACACATCACTGCAGCAGTTATTTCTGCAAGTGCTTTTGTTTTTCCACAAGTCAAGAAGAATTGATGTGAAGAAAGAGGAAAGGCCTTTTGTAACAGGAACATATTAGAAAGAAACTTTTTTGTCTGTGATTTCGAAATGAATTCTCACCTTACTGTCATATTATCAAACAGTGGGAAATTGTGTTGAAAGCTACTGTATTCTTCATGTATAATTAGTGAGAAATGTTGAGTAGCCATGAGGTAATCCTGGGCGAGGGAATCATACTGCACAAACATGGAGAAACTTTCAAGGCCAAGTCTTCCTCTTCCGAAATAGTACAGACCGTACACCATAGCAATACTGAAGTTCTCCACAGCACATATGATGTTTTTGTATGCTATCAGCAACCTGAAAACAAAAAAAAAAAAAATGGAAATGGTGAGAAAGAAATGATATATGACAAGGAAAAGGGATACACCAACCTTAGGTGAAAACCAATACCAGGGGTAAACCAACCCACAGGACACACCAACTCTCGAGAGACACACCAGCTTAGGCAATACACAGGCTAAAATGAACACCAACACAAGGGATAAACCAAGCTAAGGGGTGCACTAACCCAAGGGATGTGCCAATGCATAAGATGTACAAGCACAAGGGTTACACCAATCCTGGGAATATACTAACTCAAGCAATACACCAACACTAGGGATGTACCAGATACCAAGGGATGCACCAACCCAAGGGATACACCATCCCAAGGAATACACAAAACCAAGGGATATATAAACACAAGGGTTATGGTAACCCTGGGGATACACCATCCCAAGAAATACACCAACCTAGGGTATACATAAATCCAAGGGTTATGCTTACTCAAGGGTATATCTTTCCATGAAATACACCAACCCAGGGGATACATAAATCCAAGGGTTGTGCTTACCCAAGGGATAAACCTTACCAAGAAATACACCAAACCAGGGGATACATAAATCCATAGGATATGCCAACCCAAGGGACACACCATCCTTAGGAGTACACCAACCGAAGAGATATACCAGCCCAAGGGATAAACCAACCCAAGGGACACACTAATCCAAGGGATAGTCATAGTCAACCCCAGGGATACACCAGTTGAAGAAATGCACCATACAAAGTGATAAAACAAACCTAGACATGCCAACCCAGGGGACACATCATTCCAATAAATACACCATCCCAAGGGACACAACGACCCTACAGATACACCAGCCGAAGGGATACACCAACCTAAGGGATATGCCAATAAAATCATGAAACACTGACCATTTTTGTACGTTTTAAGATGGATATGTGTACAGTACTTGGAGCAGCTTGTAGGTTTGACTGTTTACACTCAAACCAAAGGCTGCCATCTCTCTACTCACACAATGATGAACTTGGCAACAGTTCTACATACTGGAGACGACAGAATGTTTGGACGATTGTTTCATACAACTGTGCACTCCCTGATGATGGACAAGTAAGGCCCAAAACTTGTAGTATTTTGCTTATTCATATCATATATTTATTCACCTTCCATTGGATCTTTACAGACATGGAAACAGTCACAATAATACATAAAAGTGTGCAGTGGATTTTTCATAACACAATTAATAAGTAAACTACAAGTAAGACAGACAAGAAGGTAATGAATAATAATAATAATAATAATAATAAGTTAAGTTACACATTAAATGAAATCTTATATCTCGTAGCTATCAATAGTCAAGTAAAAAACACAGAACCATAATCATTAGGATGCTGACTGATAAAATTCATCTAGACTATAGAACGTATGTTCAATTAGGTAACTCTTTAATGTGGATTTGAAAAGCTTAGTATCATTTGAAAAACTTTAATATTTGATGGCAAGTGATTATATAACTTACTTCCAGAATACAGTACTGCTTTCAGAACTAATGCTAAGTTTGTAGAAGGTAAATGTAAGTTGTGGTTAAAACGTTTATTCAAATCATGATTTTCAGAATTGAATTGAGATAGACCTCTATTCTTGTTAACAAAAACAAGTGATGAGAAAATGTATTGACATGGAAGTGAAAGTATTTGTAACTGTTTGAATAGTTGACGGCATGAATCACGACTACCGGTATTTGTAATGATTCTTATTATTCTTTTTTGAATTTAAAAAATTCTGTTGCTGTGATGTGATTTACCCCACAAAATAATACCATACGACATGACTGAATGTATATAAGACAAATAGATCATTCTTAATATATCCACAGACAAAAAAGGTTTTATTGACCTAATAGCATAGCAAGCCTTATTCAATTTTTATGTTAATGCGGCATTTAAAATATTATTGTGATTCTCACGAATTGTGTACACTTTTCGGTCGCAATGTAAAACATGCAGCCTAAACTCACCTCCATACACCGCTGACTGATATCTCACGGATTATACCTGACAGCTGATCCAGAACGAACTTATTTGCCATATTATACCAGTTCATTTCACGTATTGCAGAATCGTCGGATCGGGAGAGGTTTCGCCTGCGAGTATAAAAAATGAAACAAGTAAGCTACAGGAAAAAAAAGGAAAGAACGTGGAATTCCGGAACATTGCAACGAGAATATACGAGGGAAAGTCAAAGGAAAACCTTAAAAGTGAGATAAAAATTCGAAACACAGCTCGATTGTCTTGTAAGTTGACAACAATTATACTCATGGTTTGAAGAGTGGCCGACAGGCGGCAGTACGATGCAGGAATTCAACAAGATGGCGCAGTAGTAGTCTAAAGATGGCGGCCTCGCTTGCAACATGCACCAAAGAGGAACAGCGGTGAAACAGGGGTGAAACCCATCAAAATCCTTCGACGAAAGAAAGTTCAGTACGTCGATGCATGTCTGTCAGCAAGAGTACGAGTGGACTAGGAAGTTCATGAAAGGCATTAATTAGTTCTGTAACAGACTCTCCTTGACCTGATCAGGAACACCGAGTATTGACACCAGAGGCCACTGCAGCAGTTGAAGCCATCGTGAAGGAAAATCGCCGCGGAACAGTGAATGAAATAGCCGCACATCTGGATATGAGTCATGGATCAGCACACCATATCGTCCATGATGTTCTGCAGTTTATTTATATATTTGTATATTTAAGGTTTTAATTTGACTCACCCTCGTATTACTTCATGTATGGCTAAAATCAGAGCTGGCCCAAGAAGAGTGGCAGCTCCTGGCACGGTAACAATTTAGGGCCTCTCTTCAAAACAATATTTTTACATTTTTGCGGCCTAGGACACAAATGGCAAACATTTTTGGAGGCCACTCGTGCCCAAATTGCTGTTAATTTTCACAGTAATTCTTACGTGTGTGGAAACCTGAGTTTACTAGTACAACATTTCCGGTTATTTCAGCAGGGACTTAACGCCCCTTAAAGGTTGGCGCCCAGGGAAGCTGCCCCTAGGTCCGGCCCTGATTAAAGTAAGAAGTATGGGCAATATGTATATGAATATTGTTCAGAAATGGCAATATGTTAAGTTGGAAACTCAACAGTGTGAAAAATACCGCTTGGTGTTATGTTTTTATATTAGATTCGAAAGAAATGAGAACATCTCTCAATATTTACAGTTGTTACAAGGCATCTCCTCATATCTGATTGTTTTCCAATATATGAGGTGTGAAATTTTTATGAAATCCAGTGAAACTCTAATTCCACGTCTTCAAATTTCTAATTTTTGTATCCGTCAGTGTGTAGTATGTGGTTTATATTTTATGATCTCGTATAAAATTTAAAAATTGGGCATTTTCACTGGGCTGTTTGCTAAACATTAAAATCTTCTGGGATGTTATACGATGTGGTCTTATGGCCTGACTGGCCCTGAAGATGATAAGAACTGCGAAAATTCCAAACGTTCCGTGAATATTGACCAATCAGCACGGCCTGAATTAAATTTCATGAAACTGTTTACAATCTCTGTGTTTTAAGCATAAAGAAACAGCACCAAACTACCAAGCAGTTGGAAAATATAGGCCTGTGCTATATAGAGCTATGTAAGACCCATTTGGAAGGTTTCAAATATACTAACATAATTTCTTCCAAACTCAAAATCTGATGTTTTCTTATATGACAATAAAATAGAGAAGCAACACCAAGAAGTAGATGAGGAAGAAAATATTTAGAGAAACAGTTCTGTCTCAAAATTTAACAGCGAAAAAAGAAAAAAAATTTCCTTCCTTAATGCAACCTGATTTCCGAATTAACATCAACTTTGTTCCCAAGCTTCATCTATTCAGTCTTTTGCTCATAGTAGCCTTGAAGAAGGAGATGAGTATGGAGCAATGACGGAATGATACTGACAGGGGAAGATTGAAGTACTGGGAGAAAAACATTATACAGCGTGAGTGGTAGATGAATTAACGAGTATGGAGCAATGGTGGAATGATACTGACAGGGGAAAACTGAAGTGCTGGGAGGAAAACATTATACAGCGTGGGTGGTAGATGAATGAATGACTATGGAGCAATGGTGAAATGATACTGACATGGGAAGTTTGAAGTACTGGGAGAAAAAAATTATACAGCATGGGTGGTAGATGGATGAATGAGTATGGAGCAATGGTGGAATGATACTGACAGGGGAATACTGAAGTACTGGGAGAAAAACATTATACAACATGGGTGGTAGATGAATTAACGAGTATGGAGCAATGGTGGAATGATACTGACAGGGGAATACTGAAGTGCTGGGAGGAAAACATTATACAGCGTGGGTGGTAGATGAATGAATGAGTATGGAGCAATCGTGGAATGATACTGACAGAAGACAACAGAAATGGTGGGAGAAAGTTCTAGCCCAGTGCCACACTGTCTACCAAACGCCTACAGGGGACTTAATTTGTTTAAAATTATACACAAATTTAATCCCCAATTCACGAAGTAAAAAATTCGTCTCCACTTTAAATAACAATCAAGTTAATCCTAATTATAGAAATGTATGAAGTGTATGGTCATTCAGAATAATTTACATATATTAAGTTAATATTTATTTAACTATATATATATTGGCTCACCTGTACAATTCATTCAAAAGGCAGAAAGATACAAAGAGAAAAATATATATATATATATATATATATATATATATATATATATGTGTGTGTGTGTGTGTGTGTGTGTGTGTGTGTTACAACTTAGACCAAGCCAGTCAGTGTATTAAATGTGTTCAGATCTCAATTTGTATACCACAAAATCTTATGATATGCAAGTTGTGGTTTCCCTTTG
>Ga0123354_10010045_pt1 | contig 14541 bp, 8 predicted proteins | sample TergutLab28metaG_2_FD_97872 | JGI IMG/M metagenome (GOLD analysis project Ga0123354, IMG submission 97872) | Labiotermes labralis P4 segment gut microbial communities from Petit-Saut dam, French Guiana - Lab288 P4 | ecosystem: Host-associated > Arthropoda: Insects > Digestive system > Gut ... | reverse complement strand
TGAAGTACCACTGGCGCTTCTAGTGTTAAGCATGATGACAACAATTAACTAGATATTGTCACTCTCTTAGAGGCAACGTGACAGCAATAAGGGACCTTTAGCGTGCCAAAATGCTTGACTTGACAGGAGCATAAAAACTTTTCCCATGTTATTACAAGAAAGGAAATGTACGTATAACGTAACATTGAGGCGCGTTCGTGCAAGCATTGTTGCAGTGGGAAAGCATTGAATATGACACAACCTGATTATGTGTATTTGTAGCCTTAGGTATCCAGCGTGCAGTGCGCATGCACCATATTGTCACTTGTGTCCTGCCCCGCTCTACAATATTTTTCCACATTATCTGATAAAAGGCACGATTTTTTTTTAAATGTTACTGAACACATAGTTTGTGATTTTCTCTACAACTTTTGTCTGAAATATTTCTCATTCTAAGAAGAAATGAACGAGATGTGGTAAAAAGTATATTGGCCTTCATGTAAAGTACACATTATTCTTGTTCGATTTTAATGAAAATTGAATTTTCTTGAGAGATTTTCGGAAAATTCTCAAATATCAAATTTCATGAAAATCCGTCCAGTGGGAGCCGAGTTGTTCCATGCGGACCGAAGGACAGATGTGACGAAACTAATAGTCTCTTTTCGCAATTTTGCGACATGACAGCTGATCTAAGTACCACCACAACAATTTCCTAACATTACCTTGCTGTTTTCAGCATAATGGTAACAATAACTAGCCTTTCTCACGCTGGCATAAGCGTTGTGACATCAAGAATCGGCCTTTTCTCTTGCTGCTATCAGCATTGCACACTCGCTGCGTGGCTTGTTCCTGGTACCTTAAGTGCCAGCGTTGAGATCGAAACCACTTGCCATCTTTTCCGTTGCCCGTAGTAAAGCCAGCAGGAAGTTAATTTTGTTAACAGCTCCGTGCTAAATCCCTGCCGGCTGCTCGTCCTTGCCATTGGGTATGCTCGCCATTCCTACTTCACTATTCGATAATTGCATTACAGGAGCTTCCAAACAACACGCTGCTCAAATTATGATCTGCGATGGCAGTCAATTTAATCACCTTCCTTCCTTCCTTCCTCACGTCGTGTTTGCTACTGGCTGCTCCATATAGTTGTAACTTATTTCATTTGCATAACATTTACAACAAGAGCTGTGGTCAGAGGAGGTGAACGTAAAGCCAACAAACAAATCGAAATCACACTTGACTGTGGGATGACCATTTATTCATAGAGTTTTTCAGTCATCTTAGAAAGTTACAGTGAAATCAATTAAAATAAACAACGAAAAGTTCCACGTAATTTCAGTTTTATCATTCTCAAATTATTCTAGCATTTTATAGAAACAAATTGACTAATATACGTCGGCACAACAAATGTTTATTAGAGCATATAGACTACATGTTTCGACCTGTTAACATGTAGCCTATATACTCTAATAAACATTTGTTGTGCTGACGTGTATTAGTGAATTTGTTTTTATTGCGTTAAGCACTTCGTGATTCCCTGTTTTAAACTAGAATTTTATGTTGCAGAATCAGTGGGTTTGATAAGGTGTCATTAAATAAAAATATTCATTCCGGACTGCTGCAGTGTTTATTTATAATGGGTTACAGAAGACCGTTAATGTATTTTCCCATACAAATTTCACACAAGTATTTCAATTACAATGAAATATTTGTCTTCTTACCTTCATGTATGATGCTCAGGTATGTTCCGGTTTCAAAGTCGTCTGATAAATGTGATAAATCCGCTTTGACAGTAGTAATTTCACAGCAATCCCAGAAGATTTCTTCATATACAAACTAATTTTCTTCGGACTGCACTGCACTCATTATAGCACTGCTTTTTAAGAGAAAGTATCATGTTTTGTGACTTTCCAGCACAGCTGGTCCATGGCTCGTGTCTAACTGAGCAAGCTGCTGCAGTCAAAATTAAATCAGAAGGCAAATTGTGTGATTTTTTTTCGAGAAATGAGTCTGCAGTTCCGATTACAGCATTGGTGTCTCTCGTAAGCTTTTATTGTTACCATAATTTGGCCATATTTTGGACCAATGACTAATTTACCTGAAACATTGAATTAGAGCGAGATTAATTTTACGGCTAAACATGTGAAGTTAAACTTTCTCAGATATAATTACTTGACTTATTCTGTAGGGCATATATTCCAATTTATGTTACAAGAAAACCAACATTTAATTCCACAGCGTGCAGTAGATAATTACTAGCCAGTCAAAATTATTTTGTAGCTTATGGTGAATAGGCGTCTATCTCGATGATCACTTGCTAGATTCCTGACATTTTTCGTAGGCTGTTTGCATTTGGCCTCACGCGGGTTTAGTTAACTTTGTACTGTTGATTCTGTGCATTCATTAATCGAAATCCAGCACAGTACTGTGCTGGATTTCGTTAATTAAGTAGGATGCTTCCAAGCTACTCTATCCGAGACCCATCATATTTATACAAATACAACTAAAAAAAAATATATATATATTTTAACCATACGGTTCTTTATACTATGCCAGCTGTGTTAAAAAGTGACTAATTTATTTTTATGCTGTATTACTTTTGTGTTGTTTCCTGTTGCTGGTACCTCACGGGCGGGCCTAAGCATATAAGAGTATTCAGCATGATACTCTAATACAAATGTATGAGAAAAAATTTCGTTTATTTTGTTGGTTTGGCTTCTTTAAGTTGCCGGATAAGTAGTTGCTGCTTAATGCACTAGGACTGTTTTAGACGTCTCCGTTTTGATTGTCCTTAGGACTAGTTACAGGTTACCCTGACTGACCAAGTATCAATGTATTGGATTAGGTTAGGCATTCGAAAGCTGGACAATTTCCTCCAGGGGTGACTATCTATTAACTTTTCCTTTCCTTCTCATTATATTCTTCCCTTTATAACCTCCAAAGTAGCAAGGAAGCGAGAGAGAGTCATTAAATAGCCTAAGAATCGGTTGTTTTGGTTTCACAATTACCTAGTTACGTTTACTTGCATAGGCTACGGCTTCGTGAAGCATACAGCAACCTCCGATTTCGAGTATTCAATTTACATCAAATTTCTAGCCACAGTAACATGTCTATTAATGTTGGAATTGAATAGTCATACAATTCAACGGATGCTATTGCCAAATTATATTAGTTGTAGTATTGTTGGTGAGCTAAATGAACTGATCTAGCGTGTGCCTTTGATAAAATGCACACTACAATTACGTCCTTTTGATGATGCTCCTGTCTCAAGCAACACTGGCTATGTTTCAGATATGGAGATCGGGATCCTTTCTTTCTATAATAGAGTAAGTTATTTTAAAATGCGGCAATAGGTATGTTCAGTCGATTATTCTGGATGTTACCTTAAAACAGACCACAACGGCTCCAATCCCAGCCCTTGTTTTTCTACATGTCTGGAGCCTCTCTTTATTGACAGAAGGGTTTTATGAGGTTTTCTTTAATTAAAATTGCACAGAATATTGTCTCAGTAATAATCCAAAATATGCCACAACTATCTTCAAATTTACCCCAATTTATTATGTGTCATAATATTACTACATAATTAGATTAAGCTGTTACAAAACGCCAGAAATTGATATTGAGTTGTGAAGAAAGAAAACAGAAAAAACTGGTAACTTTATCTGACCCAATGATCAGTTTAATGTCTGCAGTACACAGAATAGCATTAAAGACGGAGTAAACATGCCTATGTATCGTTGAATAAGTAATGCCTGTCAAAAAAATGGAAACATACTCCATTCAAGTTTTTAATACTTTTCAGTAGTTCTGTGCTGTCGACTTTTATCCAGAGGTACTAAAATTATATTATATAAGACACTAATAAGACCGGTAGTGTCGTATGGAGCGGAAGCATGGACGTTGATGAAAAAAGAAGAAGAAGAAGAAGAAGCTGTGCTAATTTTTTAAAGGAAAGTATTTAGAAGAATATATGGTCCTAAATATGAAAACGGGGATTGGAAAAGTCGGACGAATCGAGAACTAGAAGAGATGAACAAAGGAGAAAATGTAGTAACATGGATACAAGGACAAAGGATAAGCTGGTTAGGTCACCTAGAGAGAATGAAGGAGGACAGGATGACTAAAAAGATCTTCACTCAAGAACTGGAAGGGACGAGAAGAAGGGGAAGACCCAGGAAAAGATTGAAAGAGGAAGCAGAAAGAGATCTTCAAGTGTTGGGAGTGAGAAGATGGAGAGAGTTGGTGGCAGATAGGAAAAAATGGAAGGACATTTTTCGACAGGCCAAAGCCCACAGTGGGCTGTAGTGCCAATGGAAGAAGAAGAAGAAGAAGTGGTTCTGTGTTAGCGAAGGTAGACTTTATGAGTTAAAACGAGGGCACTCGTCGCCGCTTGTGGATGGCCAATCTTAAATAGTTTTTATAATTTCGAAACTGAGAGAAGTCTCAAAGCCGAAATATTTGAGCAGTCCTATAAAAGTGAATACTGAATACTCCAGAATAAGGGACAGATCATTTACGAAGAAGAAAGTAGAACCACCCTGAGGCTAGTGGTGGCGCCGTTCAGGAGGGAAAACCTGGCAATTCTTCGCACTGCTTACTTCATGCAACTCCTCTACCGTATGTACGAGTATATCTAGTTCAGTCAACAATTTTCTTGTCCGTCCTTATAATAAAACTAACTAGATACACTTATTTCTCAAATTTATTTTTGGAATAAAATCCTACATGTTTCGGACAGTTCCTCTGTTCAATATCAGGAGTTTTTCACTGTACACACAGCAATGGTATATGCCATGCAGGTTTGCTGACAGCTTGCGAGCAGGATCCTGCCCGCAAGCTGTCAGCAAACCTGTATAGCATATACCATTGCTGTGTGTACAGTGAAAAACTCCTGATATTGAACAGAGGAACTGTCCGAAACATGTAGGATTTTATTCCAAAAATAAATTTGAGAAATTAGTGCATCTGTTTGGTTTTATTATAAGAATTTATCACTATGCACGGCCACCTGAACGTCAAATTTCTTGTCCGTGTTCTCCAATTTGTGTACACAGAGCAACATATAGTGGCTTTAGCCTTAAGAATTCTCATGTTTACTGGAGCCAAATCTTTGAGAGGCTTGGTCTGAAGAAGCAGGCTATACTTGATTGTTGCCAATTTGCCGATAATTTTGGTTTGTAAAACACAAATTTTAGGTATTTTAACGATGCCCGATATATTTGCTTCTGTTGTACCAAGTGATAAAATTTAATTTCTTACTTCAATCAAAAAGGCGTAGGATTAAATTCTGTCCTTTGCGTGTCATGCAGGCACAGAAGGATTGTGACGGTGTAACGGTACTCATGTTTAACCTTAGAGCACTGTGTGAGTGGTTGGTTAACGCAAAGCCCAGGTTGCTTTATCCCCGAGAAGTAGCCCCGTCACGCGTTGCAGATGAGGCTGGGTGGGCTCGTATTGACAGGAACAGCGAGATAAAACCTCTTAGGTAATCTCTCAGACAGTGACTCAAATAACACTGCAGCATGAAACTGATAAATACTGGCAAGGAGAACTCTAAATTCAGAGCCTAACAATGGTGATCCTCACACCATTTGATTTATTAGTAGATCCTTCATGCTTCTAGGTATAATTGACGTTGGGAGCAATTAGGTAATGGAAGCGGGGTGCTGGCTGGCTCTATCCTGAAATGCAGTGTATCATCAACATAAGCATACTTTCGGCCATAGGTATCACTATCGGGATTAGAGATATTGCCATGCTGTATTGATTTCAAATATACAAAACTGTATTCGGACCTTAAACTTCCTGTAACACAAACATGTATGTATAATATATATTTTGTGTGTTGCACGCAGAATTAAAAATCCATTATTTCACTCAGTCGCTCAATCTCAGTCACACAGAGCCGTTATTAATGTGCACTCAGTGCTCCAGCCATTCCATGGCAGTCTCTTTCTCACTTAGCAAATTCCATTCTCTGTCCGTCAAATAGTCAATGAGACACCCACTCCAAAGTTTATTTCCTGTATTCCATTCTCTCGTCCTCTCTGCCCCTCACTTACCGAATTCTTTATATGCCTCTCAGTCAAACATCTGTTTTGCCAATCATTCACCCTGTCATTTACTCTCTCAGGCATTCAGTTTCTCCACCAATCTCTCGATGACGCACTGACTCACTCTGTGACTCTCTCACTCACTCACTCACTCACGCACTTACGCATCTAGTCACCCTTAGGAATTAGGTCAGTCTCTGGCATTAACGTCTCTCCCTCACTCTCCTTGTTTGGTCTTTACTTTACAACATTTTCAGCGTCTCGAAGCCTGTAACAACGAATGCTTGGACGTTGCACGAATGATCGATTGGGCACGAAAGGGAGCGGTGTGGCATAGTGACGGCGCTAATCCGTAATTGACCTAGAAGAACTGAGGAAATCACCAGAAGAATATATTAGGGTAGCCTGGATTTCGAAAATGATTCTTACAAGGAGTCTCTCAACACCACACCACACCACACCACACCACACCACACCACACCACACTCGCTCTTCCATATCTTGAAAGATATTAACTAAGTTTTCCTGCTTTCTTTAAAATGACAATGTATAATAATTTTATGTTTTGTGTGAAAATGGAATCTACAAGTGCAATACACATCTTAGCTTCAAAGTGTTAAATGCTTAGAAATAAAGAGATTTGTACTTGACAGCAACTTTAGTAAGAGGGATTTGTACTTGAAGAGTGCTTTACTAACTAAATTATTTACTTACTTACCTAACGGTTTCATGTTTTTCGAGTGGTGATAAAAGACAGAGTTACAGAAAGCAGAGGAACAAGCAACGAAACGCCAAGCAAGAGTATTACCAGACTGGATTTCATATGGATCACTCCACTACCGCTCCTTGATAAATTTGAGTAACATTGTTCAGCACAACTCTTTTGAGCCTCTCTACTGTGCTGTGGCTAAACCCTTGCACTTGGTGTGCCTACCTTTGCTTTGATGTTAACGCAAAATATGATTATGTGCTAACCATATGACAATGTGGAGCAAGCAGGAAGTTTGTTCTGGCATTTAGCAGCGCGCACAAGAGGCAGTTACCGCCCTCCCTCAAAGTGGATGGCAACTCTGGCTTACACACTTCCACATCACCGCTCAGACTCTTCTTTTTATTCTTCTGTACTCTGTGAAGATGTAAAGGATTTAACGAAGAACTTTAATCCCCTTGAAGTGGTAGAGGCAGAGATGCAACACGGGTACCTTAAAGGGACAAAAGTCCTCTCGTCCTTGCTTTATCGCCCAATAAAACGACACTGCATCCAAATCCGTTGTAAAAACATCGTCCCTATCTTCCGAAACAGGTGTTAGTTCGTAGCACTAGATTTACATTTTAGGAGTCTCTTCGCATAGGTTTCTCTTCTAAAAACTTCCAGTATTCCTTAAAGTACTCATAAAATTCTAAACCCCAACTGAATATATACATTATTGGGTATTTCAGGTACTGTATAACAAACCGAAGGAAAAGAGAACAGATTTATTTGCTTTCTTAGCTTACTCTAATTTTGTCCCACACTTTAATCATCAGGGACACAGTGAATTACAGGTGTTATAACGTTGGCAGATTATATCCATGCTATCACTGTGCTTCTTGGCATATGTGCATTTTGAAACAGTTGTGTTGTAGTGCATATTACACTAATCACTGTAAAAATTTAGACTGTTAATTAATAAGCTTTTCATGTAGTTTGAGAACGTAATGACTCGTACGGATATCCGAAAAATATTGTTTTTGTATATATCAATGAGAGCAAAGAAGTAGTTTCCATCAAGAAGATGGCAAATTGAATTGTCACTAAAAGTACGAATCTTCTGATAGTTTTACTCAGTTGAAGTTTCTACAAACTTATGCACAAGCTGCACTTACATAACCCTTGGGGTACTGTTTATTATGAATGGATACGTGACCTAACTCCTGTCGCCCAAGTGAAGGATACTTATCTCAGTGTTTGAAATGTGGGTTATGGTGAGCGAGGGGATACATTTTTGGTGTAGGGGTTAGCATTTACCTTTATTACTGGGAAGATTTTGGAAAGGAAATCGGCTATTCTGCCTGAGATTTTCTGTTCCTCACAGAGACCCCCAATAGAAGCACCGGAAGGTAGTTACCGTAAGACCGGCTAAAAATATTTCCTTCAAAATTCCTCCTAATTCATAATTACCGTAATATTTAATATCTTACTCTACATGTTGACTGATGACAAATTTTTTCTAAATAATCCACTAACGCAAAAGCAGTATACGGGTATTTGAGGGTTGTTTGACCGTGCATCTTCATCATGAAATAATGTGAAATGCTAACTTGTTGCAACAAGGTAATTTATTGATGTATTCTTAGCTCGACATGTTTCGGGCGCAAGCGTATGCGTCCGAAACATGTCGAGCTAAGGATACATCAATAAATTACCTTGTTGCATCAAGTTGGCATTTCACATTATTTCATGCAGTAAACGGGTGTTCCATTGCATTTCGGTGGATTAGCTGCAGCCTGCTTATCGCCGCTCCAGCGGCGTGTTGCAGTATATATCGTATCATTAAATCTCAGAGAATCCTTTATGCTGGTACCAGGTCTGGTGCAATTTTGAGAAAATCTTGCAGATTGTTGTAGTGTAATGGACCGACCGACCTTCATAACATATTGTTGCCTAATAGTCACTTTTTAATAATAAGACACTATTTTTATGTCTGTGTCAACAAATACATTTTTTATTCATTTCTCTTAACTATAATTTCCTCTGTCGCGATTTGTTGATCCAATAAATCGGTTATTTAATAGCAGAGTTTTGTGTTAAACTTTGAAGTCTGCTGTGCGTTTAAATGATTCCTTTTGTACAATTTAAGCACATGTGTCTGTCTGTCTGTCCGTCTCACCGCTTTTGTTTTGTCAGAAGACAAACAATTTTTCCTTCAGTTTTGATTAAACAAAGTAAGACATTGGAAATGAGCCTTCGTGAACGCCTCGAATACAGGAACAAAATTTATACAGCGACGAAATTTTTAAACTCCTTGCAAGTTGGTAGAAATGCAAATATTTTATAAATTATGTAAAAAAAGACACTACATATGAATATGTAAGTTAAAGTTAGCTTTGTAAAGCCTTATTATTTAATTTTGAAACCCATAAATCCTTATTTATTTATCATGTTCATACACAAATTTATTATATAAGGTTATTATATTCTTACAATAAAAAAAACAAATGATCCGTGATTATGTGTTGACGGATCGTTTGTTGTATTTATTGGAGGACTAGAATACAACGATGATTAACCGTATTAAAGTTTTATTTAGTTTGTGGACTGAAAACGCAAGCCCAACTGCAGGACTTGTGAAATTCCATTTATTCGTGATTAGGAGTTTACCTTCAAATTCTTTGGTGAACTTATGAACTACTTCTGTCGAGTTATGAAATATGAGACGGAACATTTGTCAAATTTTGTTTATTTTAAAAAAAGAGTAAGGGAAACAGCAGGTGCAGAAAGAACAGCTCAGTGAATTTCAGCTTAGGTCTCATGAAGCAATTAACATAATGGGGTATTAATTGGATATAAAATTGTATCATAACAACACTGTCAGCCCGAAGATACTGGGCAAATCGTTAGCTTTTGTACAGAGAATTTCTTCTATGTCAGTTTGTCCTACTTCTACAATGCGATCATTGGAATACACATGGACAGAGGACTGGGTCGTAATATATCGCACAGACTGGGAAGATAGGTCAGCATTCACTGAGCGCAACCTGTTAAAGCGTATTGCTACTGAATTTCATTACCACACATTTCATTTGGCTTTACAATGTGGGCATTAAACAAATCGTGAAATAAATTGACGGTATTCATGTCAGTCGCTATAAAATTGTCATTAGCACAAATAGAACAAATATGTGATTACACTGTAAAGAAAATTGATAAGGAGAATATTAAGAAATATAAGCATAACTGACCAGAGCAATAAAATAATTTATTAGCTCTTTTTTGGCTTTAATTTGATTCTAAATCAGACCCATAATTTATCTAATTACAGCAAATATGCTGCCATAACACCGACTACGTCCATGTCAACGGACACGATAGAACCATTACTCTAATTTTAGCCAAGCGCTGTATAAAGCTCCCTGATGATGGATCCTTTGTAAACCGAAATATGTTGGAGCAATTTTAAATATTTTTAAATATTTTATAATAATTTTAATTGTATCTACGAATTATATATTTGTGCGTCTGTTGGTTAATAAAGGTTTTTAATCGTCATTGATGCACGGTACAAATATGAAGATTATTATCTCCCTGTCTACACACCTGACTAAAAGACTTAATAAGTAACAAAGACAAACTAACAAAATTACAGATGTTGTATCTGAAATTAATCATAAAATATGTAACGGAGTAAATAACTCAATCTTATCAGCCCTTAAAATGAAGAGAGAATCGAATTTCATAAATTCCTCTTAAAGCGGAAATTGTAATATGAGATAGGCCTACATGGAAGTTATTATGAAGGTCAATAAGACAAGTCATTGAGCTCTTAGACCATGTATAGGATTTGGACGAAATGTGATATGAAGTGAGTTTGTGGTGCCTTTTGTCATAGTATGCTTTGTGTCTTGTTACTAATTAGGACCAATGCGGACTTGAATACTTCATAGACCTTTATTTATCTCTTTAACTAAAGATTATTTAGTACACTAATTAGAGTAACAAGGTGGTATGTAAATAACCCCATGAGCAGAGCCTTTCCTTAGTCAGGCAAGAAATTTTCCATTTTCAATACAACACACACATCGCATTGCTTTAAGGTAAAATATCACTTTGCAGTCTACACTTGGAGTATCTAAGTGGTCACTGCATGCATCTCTGTTCTCTTCCATCATTCATCTATGCCGCGCCCCTCTCTTAATTCAAATGTTACAAACACACACACACACACACACACACACATATGTATGTATGTATGTATATATATATATATATAAATGTGGCGCGCTAATTTTGTGCAGAGGCGTGAAAGAAAGGCTGGGCTTTTCATCGACTTTGACACAAGACGGATTTATATAGCATTGTAAATTTCCAAAGTATCTTTACTAGGAAAACAAAAGCGGGTGTTTCTGGTCAGCTGGCGAGATGAGTTCTTGGGCGGTTTTGAATGTCGCTATACAAGTGAATAAGTGACGAAAAGGAAGATTCCGATGCACTTCAGCATCCGGAATATCGCGATCGAATGGGTTATTTTCCTTAATGTTCAAGGTGCTTCGCTTTTCAACATCAGGTCTCATATTATTTATTTTGTTTAAGGGATTTCATAGTTTTTCTCTCCGCTACCTGAAATTACCTGAACGGCAGTCCTGATACATAGGTGGCCATGAAATCTTCCCTTACCTCCACTGCTATTTTGTCATCTAACGCTATATAATCTGGGTTGTTTTTATAACTTTAAAAAATCTGCAGAAGAGGCATTTCGATGTAAAGTTGAGTCATTTTTCTGCAGGTTACAACTATGATTTTCGGCTGGATGTAATCATTAAGATATGTTTCATGCTTTTCTTTAACTTATATAACAGTTGCTACTCTACTTTAAGTAAGTAACATATAATTATTTTTCTACTGGAGAAAAAGGGTTTCTATACATGAGCTAAAATAAACTGAAATAACTGGAATATATTGGCTGGATAAATGACTGGGTTCGTATTCATTTCTTGTAATCATAAGGTTCATCATCCCCGTTGTGTTCAATAAAATAATTAAGAGTGTGTATGTTCGTGTCTAATACAACTTTATTATATTTGATGGTAGAGGTGTATTTACATTTACTACCTAAGGTGCAACTACATGTTTCGGCTTTTGATAATATCCATCTTCAGGTTGTACATGAATCCTTTGAAAGTAGTTATACAATATTGAGTATGGGCTGTGTACATTGGGGATGTGGGAGATGAGGTGGGCCCACCTCATCTCCCACATCCCCACTATACACACTCCATATTGAATCTTGTATAACTACTTTCAAAGGATTCATGTACAACCTGAAGATGGATATTATCAAAAGCCGAAACATGTAGTTGTACCTTAGGTAGTAAATGTAAATACACTTCTACCATCAAATATAATAAAGTTGTGTTAGACAGGAACATATACTCCACTCTAATTAGTTCATTTCTTGTATATTCTTCTTGAATGTGATTCCTTTTATGGTACATATTATTAAATTTCTGTGCGAGTTGGGTAACTCACACCCAGTGTAATATCCTTCAGACTGACCAAATAAATATGAAGGGAAGAATATAGTGCAAAGAATAAAGAGCGCCTCTTGCGTATAAATTTAGAAATTTCATCGCTTATGGTTTATGACGGGCTTCGGAACCAGTTTACTTGGCATGGACGCATTTTATTCTGTATCGTTCCGCTGTGCAGCTTCAGTGGCAGGAATCCTCTTGAGACTCGAGCTCTATTCGCCAGGATGAACATTGCTATCATTCAAACTTTGACTGGTGGCATGAGAACCCACGGGAGAGTACGGGGTGGCCTTACTGTCCAGCAAACCCCAATGTCGCCCTATCTCAAGAAACTTGGAACGGACATGTGCTGAGAAGTTGGAAGTAAAAACAAGAAACAAACTCCATACATCTTCAATAAGGATGGAGTCTGTCTTAAAATTCATGAGAAATATGGGCTTCCCTTTCCCTTTATTCCGCACAGTGACGTAATATTCCTACAGATATCGAAATATAAACCACATGCCAGCAATAAGAAAGGTGACATTACTGCATCTCAACAGAAGACAGGAAGAATCACGAATGGATGTGGCTATTTGATTCTGGCGTATGGCGCAGTAAGAAGTTTCTGGTGAAACTATACAGCTACAGCTGATATATAAACAAGTATACAGTATGTGATTTTGGTCCTGATTATGCTAGCCTTAGTTAAGGTCCAACGGTAGAACTTCGAAAGAGTGATCCCATAAGACAAGAACATTTACTGGACAGCTATTAACGCATGAAAGGAAGACCATGTAGCATGGAGATGTACAAGAGAAGGAAATTAATATTCCTGGAACGAAATGTCCGTTATTTTATCCGGTTAAATATTTATCCGATTTCAGAAGCTGTACGAACTTGTAAAAATGTTGATGTGTCATGGAAAAATGGAACAAAAGCAAACGAAAATAACAGGAATACGAACTTAATATACTAACGTAAAAATATGGTTAGCATGGAACAAAATATGAATCAGGAAATATGCTCGTATGCAAGTCAGACTAAGGGAAGAAGACATTTCAAATAACCGAGAAAGAAAGCAGGCCAGAAAATATTTCAGAATTTGTAGATTTATGCTACTTTAAAAAAATCGACGTTGATTCTCAAAACAGCCGACACATTCCAGTCAACAATGTGAAATATTCAGTGTTTAGTTTAGGTGAGATAATCTTAATAATGCAAAATACGCGTGATCACAAAAAGAAATGCGCATCAACTCGTATGTTTGATAATTTTCTGAATGAAAATAAGTTTATATTTATTTGCTTATAAGGAGAATTGATATAAAAGAACGGAAATTTGGAGAATATATTTTTTTAAAATTTAAAATGTAGTACTGCTCATCTCCCTGTTTTTGTACTGACAAAGAGCTATGGATTTCTGAAAGAAAACAATCTGACTTTGAATGTGCACAAAATTAATACATTAAAAAAAAACGTAGAATTTATCAACATAGTAAAAGAAATAAATCATTTCAGTAACTTAAAAAAGGTGTCGAATACCTTTTCAATATTCCAAATAAATGCACATGATTAATGATGTACAAGAATACACGGAACAGAACATTTTAAAATAATTGACGTTCAACAGGCAAGGTTAATTAGCAACTGTAAGAATGTCGAATACAAACTCTTTTATCATGTGGAATTTTGAGGAGTACAAGAATGCAAGGAATAGAAAACTGTAAAATAAAATAAGATACGTGTATTTATGTCTGCCAGTGTTTTTAGGATGAGTATTAATTCATACAAGTAGAGAATTAATTATTATTAACTGAAAATATCCATACAATTTTATTCTGACGTCTCCGATTTAATTCAGTAGTGATAAAAATAGAATCGCGAATATAAGCCTTTCTCATTGCACCTTCATTTTTCTGTTAGACTTATATAATTTTAGAGTTTAGAGACTAATCTCACTTATAAGTTATACATTATTACGTGCTGAAAGCAATCTCAGAAAGCCACCAGTTGATTACTATTGCTGGATTTACGGTAAAGTAGACCTTTGCGATCGTCCTCGCGCAAAAGAAAATATAGTTGGACTAAGAAAAAGGAGAATCTTCTGAATGATATGGAACTAAATTTATACGAGGTAAATTGTCTTGGCTGAAAATGGTAGGTAACTAACTAACAAATATGTATGTATGTATGCATGTGTATATGTGTGTATGTATATACGTGTGTATGTATGTATGTACGTACGTACGTACGTACGTACGTATGTATGTATGTATGTATGTATGTATGTATGTATGTATGTATGT
>Ga0123354_10010040_pt1 | contig 14545 bp, 9 predicted proteins | sample TergutLab28metaG_2_FD_97872 | JGI IMG/M metagenome (GOLD analysis project Ga0123354, IMG submission 97872) | Labiotermes labralis P4 segment gut microbial communities from Petit-Saut dam, French Guiana - Lab288 P4 | ecosystem: Host-associated > Arthropoda: Insects > Digestive system > Gut ... | reverse complement strand
GGGGGGGGGGGGGGGGGGGTAGCTGCGAATATATTGAATAAGCAGTCGCAGACGGCCAACAAGGGGTAGTCTTCGAGCTTGGGGGTTGGGCGAGGTGCTAACAACTTCTCATCACAAAAACTGCCCTTGTTATGAAAAACATACATGTGCCTTGTACCTGGACTGATACTTTGGTACAAAGTAAGCAATGGAATAGGAGCATAACAACTGGTACATGGAATGTTAGGAGCCTGTGTAGGTCAGGTTCACTTAAAACAGCAGCCAGGGAATTAGCAACATATAAATTAGATGTAGTTGTTGTGCAGGAGGTTAGGTGGGACAAAGGGGGCACAGCATGAGCAGGGGTTTATATTTTTTTCTATGGAAAATGAAACAAAATCCATTGATTGGGAACAGGACATTTTGTACACCATAGAATAGTATCAGTAGTTAAGACAGTATAGTTTGTTAGTGATATGATATTATATATAGTTCTGAGAGGTGACTGGTATAATATCATTGTTTTGAATGTGCATGGACCAAGTGAGGAGAAAAGTGATAATTGAAAAGACAGTTTCTGTGAGGAATTAGAACCGGTTTCCAATAATTTTCCTAAATACCATATCAAAATTCTGTTTGGAGATTTTAATGCAAAATTGGGGAAATAAGATAATTTCAATCAACCATTGGGAATGACAGTCTACTTCAGGATAGTAATGAAAATGGTGTTAGAATAGTAAACTTTACCACACCAAAAAATCTAGTTGTTAAGAACACGATGTTCCTGCACCGAAAAATTCATAAGTACACCTGGACCTCTCCTGATGGGAAGACTCACAATCAGATTCATCACAATGGTAGATAGCAGATGACAGTTGCGTATACTCAATGCATGGTCTTTCAGGGGAGCTGAATCTCACACTGACCACTATCTGGTGGTTGCAAAAGTTAAGGAAAGATATTCAGTAAATAAACAAGCAGCACGGAAGTTTGATGTGGAAATATTTAAACTTAGGAAGCCAAATGAGCTTGAGGTTAGGAAAAGGTATCAGATTAAGATCTCAAACAGGTTTACAGCTTGAGGTTAATGATATTAAGTCAGACAGAAATATATATAGCAGAGCCACTAGTGCCTGAGCCAAGTGCCAATGAGATTGAGACGGCTTTTGACAAGGTAAAAAAGACACAAATCACCAGGTACTGATAAAATCCCAGCAGAATTTATTAAAGCAGGAGGTACAACAAATCGCTCTGAGATCCGTTAACTTAGTAATTCTACTTGTAACAAGAGGAAATTCTCTGAGCAGTGGAAGGGGTCAATCAATCTACCTGTTAATAGGTAGAGTGATAAAACAGACTGTAGCAGTTATCAAGGCATATCACTTTTATTAACTACAGACTAAATTTTGACCAACATGCTGCTGTCAGGGTTAACTCCATATTCAGAGGAAATTAGTGGGGATCATCAGTGTGAAGTCTGATGCAACAGGTCAACTTCTGACCATATATCTACATTTATCAAATACCTGAGAAGAAATGGGAATAAAATGAAACAGTGCATCAGCTACACACATACTTCAAGAAAGCTTATGATTCAGTTAGGAGGGAGGTTGTGTATAATAATCTTACTGAGTTTGATATCCCTATGAAAATGGTAAGGTTGATAAAAATATGTCTGAATGTAACCTATACCATGATCTGGGTAGGCAAGAATTTGTCTGACATTTTTCCTATTAAGAATAGTTCGAAACAAGGAGATGCATCATCTCCATTGCCTTTCAACTTTGCTTTAATTTCAGGTAAACCAGGAAGGCTGGAAATGAAATGGTACATACTAGGTTGTAGTTTATGCTGATGATGTTAATATATTGGGTATAAGCATATACATACTAACAAAGAAAAAAACAGAAGCCATAGTAGGAGATTGGTCTAGAAGCGAATGCTGAAGAAAACTAAGTGCATGGTCATGTCTCAAGACCAGGATGCAAGACAAAGTCACAGTGTAAAGACTGATAATAGTTCCTTTGAAAGGGTGGAAGAGTTCAGTTATTTGGGAACAACCTTAAGAAATCAAAATTCCATTCAAGAAGAAATTAAGAACAGACTGAAGTCAGGGAATGCTTGCTACCACATGGCGCAGAATCTTTTGTCTTCCAGTTTACTGTCCAAACTACAAAGATTAAGATATACTGAACTATAATTGTGCCTGTTGTGTTGTATGGGTGTGAAAATTGGTCAGTCACACTGAGGAAGGAACGTAGGCCAGGGTGTTTGAGAATAAGTTGCTGAGGAGAATGTTTAGGCCTAAGAAGGACGAAGTAACAAGAGAGTAGAGACAACTACATAATGAGAAGCTTAATGATCTGTACTCCTCACCAAATATTATTTGGTTGATCAAATCAAGAATGGGATGGGTGGGGCATGTAGCACGTATAGGGTAGAAAAGAGGTGTATGGTTTTGGTGGGAAACCTTAGGGAAAGAGACCACTTGGAAGACCCAGGTGTAAATGGGAGGATAATATTAAGATGGATCTTCAGGAAGTAGGATGGGGGGCATGGACTGGATTGATCTGGCTCAGGGCAGGGACAGGTGGCGGGCACTTGTAAATATGGTAATGAACCTTCGGGTTCCATAAATTGTGGGTAATTTCTTGACTAACTGAGAACTGCTTAGCTTCTCAAGAAGCAATTTGCTCCATGGAGTAGGCAAGTAAGACTTGTAGCTGTCAACGGTAATAAGCACGATGACTGTTGTCTTTTGGGATATACTACCGTGTAGCCTGGTAGACATGTACCGACGTTTCAACGATATATGCTACCTTTACTGTACAGTACGTCACTAAGTTTATGTAATTACCTTGATAATGGATACAGAAGTTTCCTGTTAACAGCCTATTCATATGTACTAGTCAATATGGCATCGCATCCAAAATGACAGCAACTTTCGTGTTCCCAGTATTCGGTACATCAATTTCCTCTCGGCGAAAAATAACTCACATTGATCCGGAATTATTTTCGTTCTGATTTAGTAGTAAATAAAACCAGAATCTCTGATCTCACATGTGGTGCAAGATATCACACAAACATACACTGATTAAAAATTTAACAATTTATCCGAGGAGATTAAGGATGCTGCTGGTAACCAAAAAAGTTTAAAATTTCTCTGAAAAAATGTTATAGACTTATTCGTTTTATACAATGGACGAGTACTTCAGTCAATCGTGAATTATGCACTGTATTCCAGGATTTCTTATTATAGTGGTACAGTGATTTAAGATTCTATGTGCATTATGTAAGTATTCATTGACTGTATATTCACCTCAAAATGTATATTCTGAGCTGATCGCATTTCCTTGTACAAACTTGATTTGTCTTATTTATGTATTATAATCAATTATTATTATATTTTATTGTCAAGACTCATTCTGTTCTGTGCTTGTTGTTATCTAATAACAACTTCTATATCCACTTTGGTGCATCTCTGGAATACTAAATAAATGATTATGGTAATGATAACCATTATTCTGTACTCACCATTTTTCAGCGAGTTGGATGCCTGAAGAACACAGAACCAACACATATTATGCGATATCTACATTATGTGTTAGTAATATCACACACAAACACGCAGACACTAATTTAAGAAATATTGTATTCACCAAGAGAAAACTAGACTGAAAATGATACACGTTTTCCATAACAGAATAACACAACACTTCAGCACACACTATCATGTTAAATACACACACTAACTACTTCATTAAATAATAAACATTTACATGTACTAGCATCTTGAAGTCTTTTCAGTAATTCAGGTTACTATACAGTATCGAAAGAAACGTGATTCGTGAAAAGGGGATTGTGACGGGCACGGAAGAACGAAATCGTGTCTTAATGTACATTTTCCCGGCATTTACACGGAAGTACTGAAGAAAGCCGCCAAAAACTTGATTCACGACGACGTGTTGCCCCGAGATTCGATACCGATATCCTATCAAATGTAATAGAAGAGACATTTTACATGCTCACACTGATAATCCGACACAACAAATCGAATTTCACACAAACCGAAAATAAACACTGTTAACGTAACCTACTTACAACCTCACATCCCCTTTGGACTGATATGTCAGTTACAACCACCCCCTATCATCTTCGTTTACCTACCGAAGGACACATCAAGCCAGGCTATAGGCCACTGCTGGGTTGCTTTCAGTGCAGCTGTGCATGGCAAATCAGATGTGATAAATAACTGCAGACGTAAACAAATTTGTGGCGTTAGTTACTACGTTCTTGTTGCGAGGGACGTTTTATAGCATAATGAGACAAACAGTATAGTTATGAAGTCGCAATAATGTCAATATAAGAGAGAAATCTGAAACTCATAAATCAGCCGAAATTATGGACAATTAGGCCTAAATGTTTGGAGGCAAATTCGTAATAAAATATCATCTGTTGTCTACTGACAAGCGCAAATGTTTTCACGGTGCTCTTGTAGCTTTCATAATCTCTCGTACAAAAGGAAAACAAGGAAACTTGTATGTTCCTTAACATGATTTGAATAAATTGTATCAGGTTACATTGAAGAAACTCATGTTTTTTTCCCCCCACTCTTTCACATTTCCACAATGTTGGCATGGAGAGATTGTGAACAGCAGCAACACTTGTCCCTCTGGCAAAAAAAAGTAGTGAATGAAGCTGACACATTAATGAAGTACAGTATATTTTTCGTCATATGTGCTTACTAGGTGTTGTGTTATATTTTCTATCTTGGTGTAATGAATCGTCTATACATTCTCAAAGTTATTTTCAGCTCCACAACCTCTTCAGTTTTAAGAAAAGAGTATATAGATTTTTCTTGCTTCCAAGCAATTACAGTTGGCTCATTACAAAATCATTCCCCAGTCTTTTAAGTTGGTCTCCTGCCACACTGCATGGCACATACTGGGGTTGCAAATGAAGGATTTTGATTTCATATATGGTGGATAGTTACAAATCTGTTAAATAAGCAGCAGTGGACAGTCAAAGGAGGTGATCACCCACCATGGGTTTGGACAAGCAGCTAACCACTTTCAACCAAAGAAATCACCATGTTACCAAATGTTGCATGTGCCAACAGCCTTCTACATATTCTTTGTAACAACCAGTGCAACAGAAAATGAATATGAGACTTTGTTTTGTAATGTCAGAACTCTTCATAATTAAGGTTCATTGAAAACAGTTGACATGCAATTAGCAAATTGTATGTTACATTTAGTGGGGGCACAGGCAAGTGGAACAAGAGGTAGTACTAAACAAGCAGGCAATTAAACTTTCTTAATAAAAGGATTAAATATTGATGACATATGCTCCATTCAAAATGGACTTAAGTATACCTGATTTATGTCTATTGGAAGGGCTGACTGTGATACTGGTGGCTGCAATTAGGCACAGAATGTCAGTAAGTATAGGAACATTACAAAACTTTAATTGAAGAAATTTCAACTAAGAATTCTACATCTAAGGAAAAAAACATTTTAAAATTTTGAAAAGGCTTGCAGCATTGGGGGGTGTAGACTGGAAATGTAAAAATATTTTTGTAATATATTAGAGAGAATATCAAAATTTTAGTTAAAGAGAAGCTACATTATAATAAACAGCATTGGTATAAATCACAATTTGCCAAAAAAAAAAGTGTTATAAGAAAGCAGCCTAAATTGCAAGGGTTGCCAGGCCCAGTACAAATTAATGGGGATAATCTGAACAATGTAAGATACAGAAATAGTATTTCAATAAAAAAAAAAAAAAAAAGATATATCTGGAAGAAAAAATAATTGAATTGAAACAGACAGTACAAGGTTATTTGATACCCACAGTAGATGAAATAATGGATAAAGGCAGATTAATAACCGTCAAAAATTCAACTTTATAAAAGTACTAAGTCAACCAGGCTACATATACCGACCCTCTAGAGGTCATCTTCAGGCTGATATTTGAAACATACTAGGAAATATACAAATCATGTACAAAAGGGAGATCTCACTTCTTACAGGTTTTTGTTACAAGTCTGGTCTTCATGTATAATTTGATTTCAGGATTAAAATTGAAAATTAAAATTACAAAATTAAAATTAAATTAGTGAAAGCAGTTATTAAAATCTTCAGGTTTTTTAAAAAAATTAGCAGTTGTTGGTACTGTAATTTTGCTGGTAGATGTCATGTGGTTTCATATTGGTTGCACAGATGTTACTTTTTTCATGTCACTCCATCAAATGTCATATTCCCATCACAGTGCATGGCATACTCCTTTCATGCTAATTGATCTAGTTTCTTATTCATGGTTTTGTACCATTTGTCCAATTCTGGTTTTAGTTGTATGTCAATAAATCTTTTTATAAAGTCTCTTTTTTTTCCCAGTCATTTCTAATTTTACATGCATTTTAAAGAGTTTTTGGTTATGTTCTGCTTTTTAATAAAGTTAGACTTTAATTCATCTTTCAGACGTGGTTTTTGTCCTTTTTATTTGGTATATGTTGCTGTTTCCATAGTGTTTGGAATTTCTATATTTGCATAGTTTTGGGTGAGACCATTATGGTGACATCATTGGTTAAAGAAAATGTTTGCATTGCAGTTGAGTAATTTCCTTTTATGTTTTTGTATCTATAGACGACCTTGGCTTGAGTAAACTTTACTTTTATAAAGTTGTGTTTCTGATGGTTGTTAATCTGCCTTTTTCTCCAACACAAGGGAATGCATAAAATTAAGACTGAATTAATGGATTTAATAAGGGTTACACATTGTAGACCCAACTAGTTAAAAATTACCAAAATAAAAAAAAAAGCAAGATTGTTTGCAGAATCCCACAGTAATTTTAACAAGTGGGGAAGCCTTTTCTGTCTATAAGTTATATCTCTATGAATAACCATTATACTGTGAAGAGGTACCATGTTCATTAGAGTTAATTAAACTTTCTCCAGCCAAAACCAATAATAATCAACCTCTGTGCCAGGTGGATCACTTATAATTGACATTTCATACACTTCCTGTTTTTTTTAATTTTACCACATATGATTTAGGGAATGTGCTTCCAAACAGACTACATTTTTCTTGCTACAGTTACTGTGTTAGAAACTGAAGACATTTATAATTGTTCAGCAATAATAACATTAATTTAAATACATTTGTTTAAAAACCCTGGTTTTAATTTTAATGAAGTTATCATCACAAGGCCAAGAGACAGTTATAAGAATAGAAATATCGGTGGTTAAAACCCCTAATAAAAGTATATGACTCCAGTAAAACTTCTTATTTTTAAACATCAGGCCCATGATCATCTCATGACACAAAGTGGCCAATTTAACATTATACTACTATTTACCTAACAGAGATTAAATACAGAAGTCCAATATTTTAACTCTGAACACTTTATATGGTACCACTGAACTGAATATACTCCCTGCAACTTATCATTCACACATATGGCAAAGATCCAGTGATCACATAAGCTTCAAATTTGTTTTATTTACTAGTCACGACTTACAAAAAAACACTACAGTGAATTGTACAATAATTTTACTACCACTTGTTATTTATAAAAACTTATACTGAATGTGTATTTGTTTTCAAACAAAAGTATGAATAATACTCAAGCATCCAGCTATCAGTTATATGAAATTCAAGGACTCCTAAATTTCATGACCTCTTATAGCAAGAATCAATACTCTACAATTAATTAGAAATAGTAATACAATATTAAATATCTTGTAACAAATCACAATCACACAATCTCTGCTGATGCTGATACATTACTGGATCATTAACTATGACAGCAACCACAACCCTAACCCCAGATATTTAAAATAAGTTATTTTAATGTAATAGCGAAATACTGTCCTTTCAAACTTTCAAAAAGGAAAGCAGTAATACATGCGTGTATTCATTAATCCCTTGAATTATGTGCTATCATGTTATGTTATTACAAACATCTGATGTAGTATTCATGTGTTACATTCCAGTGTATCTGAAATGATAAACTTTGTGTATTCTACTAATAAAGAGTTAAATTTGTTGTACTGTAACATAGAACATATAGGCCATACCCAATTTGTAATAACATGTCTATACATAAATACACACATACACACAATTTGACTACATACATGCATACATTTATTCAGCTGATAGTTTGGTCATTCTGCACACTGATCCTGTACATGTATTCACAAAGCTTATGCTTTAACAATTTTAACTAAAGCAAGATTATTTTCAGTAAGATTAGAATTTCTGATTAGTTTGTAACATAAATTAAACTGTCCACCTCATATATATATTGGGGCATATTTCTTCAGGTATTTTATAAGCAAATATTCTTGGTCAACAGTGCATTAAAGCAGTTATGGAAAGGAACAAATATGACACCAACTGAAAATGTGCTTAATAGTATTTCAAATAACATTCTAAACAATGTTTTACTGACTACCCATTACTTTGTGCAGTTGCATGTACTAATGATCTTACTTATGAGGAATACCCTCTTCTGGGATGATACCATATATTCTTGAAGCAATTTACTTAACTTTTTGAAGGAACATACTGCCACCAAAATCAGTGTACAAGACATTGGAATTTACAGATGTTACAGAGAAATTTAGTGCCTCCACCATTTTCAGTGTAGAAAAAAACCCTAAATATGAAGGCATTGCATTCTTATAGAACTCCTGCAAATTTCTACAAGATAACATGGTGTCATATTCCATAAGGTAGCCATTTATATTAGTGGGAAATTGTAGAAATATGCATGTCAGTAAACTGCCAAAATTTGTGGTTATATGAGGCAATATTTAGTGATTCATAACTTTTAAAAATGTGGTGCTAAATTCATTATGCAAATTCTTATACATTATCTGTATTTCAAATGCTATTTGCCATTCAATTATTAGCAGGATACCAAGTTCTGAGTACAATGAAGAGGAAAATACAAAGTACTTATACTGTAATACATTATAGAAACAATTTATGTAATGTATATTTTTTGAACAGTGATTCATAATGGAACTTGCTCTAGATGTTTTCACATTTTGACATTTTCTGCATCACATGATGTCTGAAACTTCGTGGCAGCTAAAATCCAGAAAACCTTCTGAGTTTAGCCACATGAAACTCAGAAGAGCAGTTGGGTTAGTACTGCAAGATTTCATGTGTTTGTTCATGATTTTACATGTCGTGTTGAACAAACTATCATATACAAATACATTTGATACATAAATCTTTTTAACACAGCTAGTGTTGTTAACATATTATGTATCAGGTCACATACAGTAACAGATATACGAAAATGACTACATATTTCAGCTAATTAAGAGCCATCTTCATGTCTTTTTTTAATGACTTAACAGCCGCATTGGGCCTGGGCCTCCTCAATGTTGAGGTTTGGATATCACACTCAGACGCATCACACTCAGTAGGACTCCTTTAGATGAATGATCAGCCCATTGCAGAGACCTCAACCAGACAACACATAACATTCACAAGACAGTGACATCCATGCTCGCACTGTGATTTGAACTCACAATCCCAACAAGTAAGTGGTCACAGATCCATGCCTTAGAATTCACAGCCACCAGGATCAGCTTCAAGTCACATTACCTGGCACTATTTTTTACAAATGTAAATATCTTTGAATGCAATGTTTTTACAAAAATCTTGATTTTTTGAAAGCCAATGGAGCAGGAGTGAGGAAATAGTTTTTTGACTTTATATTCCTTGTTAGCAATAAAGTTATCATCATCTTACAACTACGGTTTTACTGATTTTTATTCCATAAGTCAATGGATTCAGTGGATCATTAGAACAAGACTTTTCAACATCCATCAAGCTTACACATCATACTGGTTCTATACCAGATGGAATAGGCATAAAATCTATACACTGTGGTACATTTACCATTTAAACGTTTAGTGTTTTAACACTTTCAACATTTGATTCTAATTATACCGGTGAATATACATTTTGCAATCTGTGTCACTGTGATAATCCTCACATAGATATAATTATGAAAATACAGATCCTATTTGGTTTTTAGAAATAAAAGATTCTTATTTAAGTGCTTCAATCCAACATAGCTATATTCACACAAAGTAGTGTCTAGTATTTGACATGAGGGCTGTAATTAGCTGAAACATGTAATCATTATTTTATATCAGGTATTAGACATTATCTGATAACAGAACATGTTCATAACAGCTGTGTTAAAAGATATGTGAAATGTATTTATTTGTATGTAAGATTAACACAGTAGAATGCAACAAGTAAAAATAAAAAAATAATTAAATCAGTATGTAGTAAAATCATTTAATTTTTAAAAAAGTAACTTCTTTTAATTGATATTTTCAGTTTTTCGCCGTGCATATTGTCAATATTCACAATAATCACCAACACATGCACATGCACATTGTGAATATTCTTTTAATTGAGTATATGTAAATACACAGCTGCAATATCTTTGAAAACAGAATTTTAAAAGTAGTATAAAAGCTTTTGTGTGGGAAATAAAGAACAAGGAATCAACAGAAATATAAAAGTCAAACAGAATTCAAACATAAAATGTGACACTTATTTGACAGACTACCTGTACATGCATTGAGAGGTGAAACAGAACAAGTCTGAGGTTTATACAATACACAGAAAACAAAAATTTGCTATCTTGGACAATAATTCCTAATCAGCACAATCAAGTGGAAGCCAACACAACTTTAAACATTCAAATTTTAAAAAAAGTCTTTGTCTCCCAGTAAAAGGAAGGTACCATAGCATAATATAAAGTCTTAATTAAATTAATATAATATTTTTCCATAATTACATCCATCCTGTTGTTACAAATTATAGTACTTCTCATTACATTGTATATAATTTATAGTTTTAAGTACAAATGGGTTCAATTTTGTTACTTTCTCTTACTTCCAAAAATCAGGTACCTGAAAACATTATATAACACCAAATTTAAATCATGAGGTCTCCAACAAATACTTGTCATTCTGATACTGAAATATCATACCATGCTCCTTATTAAAGCGAATTACAAAAGCTCTTTTCCAGAAAGCTACTTCATGTAGAATGGTTCCGTGATCCAAATATATGCCTTCTGTATACACTGACCCTCACTACACTCACTGAACTGTTGTACCTTTAATGTTATTGGCATCTTCTGCATAACAAAATTCAGCATTGCACATTTTCACTCAATGCTGAAACCAGAATTTTCAGTGCTCTCGTTGCTTCATCAGAGACAAGATACATTAGTTTGCAGTTTCTTACAGAAGGACTTGATGTACCGGCATGTTAAATATGTACAGTAAACACTGCTGCTGTTTAATTGTGTGGTGATCTGTATACACCCATAAATTGGATGGTCTGTGATGCCTTGTCAAACAGAAAGTACACAAAGGGGTGATTAGCAACAAAGCGTGCAGGTATGAGAGGCCTTGATGAACGGAAAGAAAATATGGCAGTAGCAGCCGCTGCGACTGTGCCCTGCTCATCTACAGCAATCTTTGCTTTATGCACTGCTTCATCTAGACGCAGACCAGTTTCTCCCGTGAAACCAGATAGATCAGATGTGGACTGGAACAGGTCTCCAACCCCTAGACTTTCTAGAATCTGTGGATGTGCACAAATCATACAATGTGATGTATTAATACTGATAGAAGCACAGCAGTGTCATTTGTCCTTACTGCAGGTTTACATATTGACAGTGGCATGGCTTTTAATTAAGCCACAACATGCACTATATTAAATCCATAAAACGATCAGGGGCACACCCAAGAGAGGTAGGGGGGCTGCCAACATGCAACAACTCCCCAGAATCGAAATTTTAAAAACATAGATTTTGTAGATATGATAATATCAGAAGTTCTATGTGATTTCCGCAGTATCTCCATTCAGATTGGCTGGTGACTAGTACATAAGAATTTTGAACAATAAATTTAAAAAAAAAACTTAGGATGTCTGGGATAAAATTAAAAAAAAATAAACCAAGAAGATTGTAAATTGATTTAAATTAGGTGATGATTCATGGAATATGTAGTTATCCATATTTGTGTGTGTGTGTGTGTGTGTATGTGTGTGTGTGTGAAAATGCAGTTGCAGTGTTATGTTATGACATAATTAATATAACATAATTTTTCAAGTCAAACTAATTATGTATAGCCTTTGGGTCAATAAAATCACTCCCCCGCCCCCAGATGAAATATTCTGGGTGCACACCTGGAACTTACAATTAAAAAAGTGATCATTAAGTCCACAAAGGAATACGCATGACATACTTCTTAAGACTCCTCAAAAAAGAAGGTATAATTTCATTCACAGATGCTATTCTTTTCCAATTAATTCTAATATATAATTAGGGAAATATCTTAATAGCATTATATAAGTGTGAGATTTTGAAGTTTTGTTTTTCTACCGAAAAAGCAAACCTCAAAGCCTAATTCCCTGACCTTGCATTAGTTACATCAACTCGAGAAACTTTTCCATAAATGAGGACTTATAATACATTTATTACAAAACTTATTTATGGTATTATCATAACACTTTATCCTTAAAACTAAGTGTCTAATAAGTTCTACAATTACGCTCCTTGTTTCTGGTGGCTTTTAGAATGCAAATGTAATTGTTAATATCAATACTTGTCAAGCACTTACTGGCGTAAGCTCAATGGACTGTTCAATCGTGAACTTGGGAATGGAAACTTCAACAGCTCTTGGTAGATCGTCCTCAACAATTTCCTGTAGACTCTCTACAGACAGTTGGTTTATAACAGCCTCAATCCCATTTGGCTTGGCATAAGGAGGCAGGATAATAAACATGCTGACATCATTCCCTTTGTAGGGCAGTTCCAGTACATGTGCACCCAGATGCTCTGATATGACTGTGAACATAAAGCAATTAACACATTCAGATTCATCTGCAAATTTTATTCTTATTTTAGTTGATTACTCAGACAGCATATTTTTATAGGGTAAGTTTTCCCCAATAAGATAATTTAGTACTATTTATGCATCTATACTAACATACAAGAAGCCATGTTATCATTTGTGACTGTTAATTTTGATAGTATACTACTGAGAGATTCTGCAAAAATCGTAGGAAACCCTTGGCAAATGTCTTACATTTGTGACAATATAATTTTGTATAACTACTGTTGTGATCTTTTTTAACAGGATGTATTTACCATTATCCAGGTATGAATTATTTGGTCAGCTGTAAGAAAATCATCAGTATACATACATGTGAATGATAATTGCTGGCATTATGAAAAGTAGGCCTACAAGAAAGTAAAGTGGCGCATGTACAAGGCATAGGCTATTATCAGACTGTAATTATTCTGATGGAGAAACATACATTCTCTTGAAATCATTCTTTCATCTAATTAAGTGTTATATCAATTAAAACTGCAAAATTTTATCTCAAATATTTTTAAGTACTCATGGTATATACTTCAGTGATTCTTAATTGTTGAAACAAATAAATTTTAACTTTAAAATATGAGCAACTCAATGATTCCTACCTGCAGAGCAATCTGAACTAACTACAGTGTTTTTAAATAATTTTAACCAGAAGTAGACTTTGGTTTTTGTAATTAAGCAGAATATGTTTTGTAAGAACTTAGTTTTTTGAGTGGTAAATTTCAGGAGTCAAAAACTTTTCAACTGTTTTACATAACACATAAAACAAAATCTATCACAATTTCCAAATGCAAGTTCAAGGCCTTCCAGTCCTAACTGCTTCATAACTCATCATTACACAGTGTTGCTCCAAGGCTGAATCTTGGTGCTCTGAGACACATGTAAAAAATCAAGAAAATAATCAAGATTTTTCTGAAATGTAATAGGGCTTGTGGAGGATTGTCAATTGGTAAAATTACTTGCAGCTACTTAAAACTGAGAAAGTAAACATGAAGTTACGGGAAATGACTGAAATGACTATGAATATTTCATAAAAAGAGATAGAGATGAAATATGTCAATTACACAAAAAAGCTGTAATTGTAAAAAAAGTAGCCATGATAAAAGATTTAGAAATATTTCATAAAGCAATAGTTTTAACTGCTAAAACTCTATAGTGTCAGGGGCAGGGGAATGAAATACGGTAGCAGGAAATGTTTAGTGGAATGATACTCATCAGTGAAAACCAGAATACTTGCAGAAAATCATGTCCCATTGCCACTTTGTCAGACACAAATTCCATTATCGACAAGCTTGGGATCAAAACTGGACATCTGTGTTTAATATTTGACATTTGATATTTTAATTATGTTCCAATAATCCACAATAACAATAAATAGGATATAGAACATGTCAAGCATAACACGTAGTATAAACGTTTGGAATCAAAACAAACTGATTCCAAGTCAAGTACATGAATGATGTCTAATACAGACAGGACAAAACCACTGTGTAACAACAAAGCACAAAAAGGTATGGCTATAGTTAACAAACAGAGATACAAGTCAAGTACAGAACAGCAAATGTATACAGACAGCAAATTTATGCATATGAATAACATTAGCATAACGATTTTATTTTATTTTTTTTT
>Ga0123354_10010038_pt1 | contig 14546 bp, 7 predicted proteins | sample TergutLab28metaG_2_FD_97872 | JGI IMG/M metagenome (GOLD analysis project Ga0123354, IMG submission 97872) | Labiotermes labralis P4 segment gut microbial communities from Petit-Saut dam, French Guiana - Lab288 P4 | ecosystem: Host-associated > Arthropoda: Insects > Digestive system > Gut ... | reverse complement strand
CCAAATCATTTTGTAATGCAGCGAGCGGTTGAACTTTGTTGAAATGTTCGTTGCAATAGTCGATTGTTAAGCCTTTACCATCAATCACCTCAAAAGGGGTAGTACTGAACTGGACTTGTTTATGATCGGCGCTGGTACTGACGCCATCATCTGTGTGATTAACAAAAAATCCCAAATAAGCTTTAAGATTCTGATCTCCCACATTTGTCTTGATATAAATAGTATAAAGCGGCTTGTCTCCATTAAAAATATCCCATTTTTCGTCTGTTGCAAAACTAACCCATTCCATATCCGACAAAACATTAGGTCCCACGCCATAGTCTTGCATGAGTTTTTGACCCCAGGTAAGTCCATCTCCGTTTTTAGGCAATGAAGAATCGGGAATGGGAGACATGGGTAATTCCTGATCCGGATTTGTATACAAGGTGGTTACATAAGTAACTTTAGCATTATCTCTTACATTCCAGGATTTAGGAGCTAAGAAAGATACGACGAACTGTACATTGTGGTGATCTTCCTGGCAGTTAATATTTCCTTTAATCGTAAAAGTGGCAATAGAACCGGCCTTGGCAACAGGAGCTTGTGTTCCGTCATTCTGAGGTTGCATTATTGAAACGCCATCAGTATCTATAAAAACACATTTAGCGGAGATCAAAGCAAGTACAGATAACAAAAAAATACCTTTTACAAAGATGCTTCTCTTTTTAATAAATATATTTTTCATGCGATTCTTCATTTAATTATTATCAATTTTTTCAAGCACATACGTGTAAGAATTTTTAGAACATCCCGGACTGACAGCGATGGAGATATTGCGCGTTCCTTGTACAATCGGATAGGATAGAGCAATGCTTACATCTTCATTTGAACCATCTTCATGAAATATTAAATGAAAAGGGTATTGAGGATCGTCAACCTTCCATTGTCCATTTTTTTTAACTGCAAAAGGCAGGTAATTATCTATCGTATAACTTCCATCCTCGTTCAGATTCAGCCGGAACCGGCTGAAGTCCATCGCCTGAGTTATGTCTATTAAATTACGGGAGACAGTTTTTATCTGCCATACACCGTTAATATCCTTATTGGCCTCTTTGTAAACTTCCGGTTCATTGTCTTTGAAAGTGTCACATGAACTAAAGAATGTGAAAACCATAAGAATATAAGTTGCTATTTGTAATTTCGACTTCATACTATAGTTTATGTTTAAGATTGTTATTGAACATCAGCTGTGTAATAAGGATTCTGCAAAAGATCCGGAGATTTGATAATTTCATTGTACGGAATAGGCCAGAAGTACATCGCCGGACGGAAAGTGTGTTTATTTACTTCAAATTCTTTTGCTGTTTTACTACCGTCGCTATTGACTGTAATTTCAAGTCCGTGCATCACCTTGTTGTCCGTTTCTTCCGCAATTTTCCAACGACGCACATCAAAGAAACGATGGCCTTCGAAAGCTAATTCGAGTCGACGTTCCAAGCGTATGGCTTCTCTCATTTCATCCTGAGACATATTCGGTTTTAATCCGTACATACCGTCAGCGCCCGCTTCAATACCGGCTCTGCTGCGAATAGCTTTCAGCGCGTCATAAACACTGGTATATTGATCGGAATGATTCGGTCCGTAATATTCATTGGCTGCTTCCGCGTAGTTCAATAATGTTTCAGCGTAACGAATCAGAGGACGGCTTTGCGGACACCCGATATACGAGTTTCCGCAAGTAGCGCGGCTCGTAGTCTTTTTAACGTACAATCCGGTAGGAGTTCCCTGATAAACAGCATCCGACGTAGCGCCGGCGCCTTGAGAAATCCGGATTTGGGTATACGCCGAAACTCCTGTGCAGAAATAACCGCCATCAAAAAGAATAGAATTAGTAAAACGTGGGTCACGATTTACATTCGGATTAAGAATATCGTATTGGTAAGTGCTTTCTCCGATAGGCTTACCATCTACCATGGGAAAGAGATCTGCCAAATCTTTATAAACATAGCCGCTTGCGCCATTACCACCGCTGGTAGGAGGTCCGTATAGCTTTTCACGATGATTTCCCTTGTCTGCCGTTTTATCTAAAATAACTTCACAGAAAGCGCCTTGCTTATATATCTCTCCGGGTTGGTTATCGGGATCTTCAGTAAAATTTGCAAAATCTGAAGGCATGGAGGTGACGGCATAAAAACCCCATCCCATTTCCGGAGTGGAATTAGAGCTATTAGCATCTCCTGTCTTGTTCCATACAAATAAACGATATTCCTGCATGGCAATTACGTCGAGAGCTGCATCATAGGCTTTTTTCCAACGCTCCTGATCAAAAGTGGGATAACCCAACAGCTTTTTATATTCATCTGTCGGAGCATATTTATCATCAATTCCGTTGTAGAGTGGACTGGCAGCATATAAAAGTACCCGAGATTTTAATGCCCGGCATGCAGCTTCGCTGATACGGCCATAATCACGGCCGGTTCTCCGCTTGGCAAGCACATTTAAATTTATAATTGCATCACATTCACCAACAATGTAATTGACACAATCTTCATAAGTATCACGGGTTGTTTTCATTTCATCGGTTATGTCATACACTGCGTCTCCTATCAAAGGAATACCGCCATAGTGTCTTAACAGAATAGGATAATACCAGACACGCAGGAAACGGGCTTCCGCTATGTATTGTTTCTTCACTCCTTCTGCTATCGGAGAGCCATCTACATATTTCAGGAAAATGTTTACTTTCCGGATACTGGCATAACATTTTTTCCAAGCATCATCAGAAACCAATTGCGAATTAATAGTACCTGTTGCAAACATAACATCTGTTGTGATGGTCGATGTGCGTTTATACATGGCTTCATCGCAAGCTGTTTGCAAACCTCCATAATCAGTAGTTATACCAAAAGCAGTTATGGAAAACCGGTCAGGGTCCGTATCAAAACCTATACTGGTATAGATATCTGTTAAGAAACCTGCAGTATAAGTACTGTCGGAGAAAACCACTTCCCGATCTAAATCTGTCGTTAACGTTTCATCTAAGAAACTGCTATCGGTACATGATACCCCTCCTATTATAAAAATACAGGAGAGGAAGAAGAGTAGCGTTTTATTTCTCATATTATTAAAAGTGTTAAATATAATTTAATTTAAACTTATTTATAAGACGATTGAAATTTAATTTACCATTAATTTTTTTTTATTTTTTTAAAGGATCATATACAGTCAGCGCTACATGCGAGTCTGCACAGCCATAATAAAGAAACCATTTGTTTTGATAATAAACGAGTCCTTCTATAAATACCGTTCCTGCAGGGTATTGTCCACTCTTTTCAAAACTCTCCTGCGGTACAAGGAATGGTTTATCCAATCGCTTGATCAATCGAGTCGGGTCTTTTGCATCAAACAGCGCCTGGCCGGCGCAATAAGCATTGGTTACATAATTGGGATCTCCTTCTCCGGCTTTATTTTTACCATTGTACAACAGGATAATTCCTTCTTCCGTCCAAATGGCAGGAGGCCCGCATTCGGTCAGGTCGCTATCGAAATAACCTTTACGGGGAGCCATCAGGACTTTTAATTCTCCTTTCTCATCCAGAACAGGAGTCCATGATTTCAAATCGTCGGAAGTAGCGCCATATATAAGATATTCTCCCCAGTACATAAAATATTTTCCATTGATTTTCGTAATGACAAGCTTATCATCTTTAAGGGTGGTCAAGATACTCGAAGCCTTCGACCATTTATCAAGAAAACGTCCGCCGTAAGCATCTTTAAATACAGGTCCGTGTTTTTCCCAATTTACCAAATCTGTAGAAGTAGCGACACACAAACGGGCAACTTTTCGATCCCATGAAGTGTAAAAAATCACAAAAGTTCCATCTTCCGTTACAGCTACCCTTGGGTCTTCACAACCTCCCGGCCATTCATACAGCTTATTGTTATCATCGGCAGGAAAGATAACCGGAACCGGATGTTTCTTCATGGTAAATCCGTCGGTTGTTTCTGTCAGTGCAATGCGGGAAACACGCGTTCCTATACCGGTTGCAGAATTGTCTTCCGCGCGGTAAAGCACACATATCTTTCCATCTTTAACTACCGCTCCGGGATTAAACGCATCGCTTTCCTCCCAACGAACTTTGGCTTGATTCATCGGAGAAAAAAATACAGAGGAAGTATCAGGAGATAATACCGGATTGACTCCTTCCGGACGAATAAACTCGCCTAACGGAAATGCCGGCTTGTATTTCGCCGTTGTTTCTATTCCTTTGCACGATATTCTTTTAAATTTATTATCGATTTTCTGATAACATATATTTCGTGAAGTGGTCTCAAATTTTTCAGTTGACTTCAAACGAGCAATGCCCCCTCTTCCATAAGCCGCCTGATCGACATTATCAATAGCGCCGGTATTGGATATAATCCCATAACCGGCTTCTTTCCCTCTGGAAACTACATTTGATTTCCAGCGTACATACGTATATTCGTCACCGGTTTTAATTTTTTCATAAAAAGTTCCTTTGTTTACATGTTCAAAAACACGGTCGCCAATAGTTATCAGCGCTATCTCTTTAGGTTGCGCCAATTCCCAAATGGTAGAATCCGGCAACATGAAGAGCATATTTTCGCTCACCGTTTCATAATTTAACAAGACTTCTTTGCTTCCGCCGGTTGTATATACTATTTTTCCTTTTTCAAAATTATCAAACAGGAGTTTATAATATTCTTGCGCCCACAGTCCCCAAAAGGGAAATACACCTAACAACAAAATTGATAATAACTTTTTCATATAATATTGAATTATTTACGGGTATTCATATATTTTCTCATGGGAATGAAGGAGGTAATACCGTTGTTCCCCATTTCAAATCGGGTCTGGAAGACGTATAAAATACCAATGTGGCTCCCTTCGACAAATCATCCCAATCAATCCACGTATTGTCATGATCTTTACCGTTTATCTTTAACGACCGGATATAGATATCTTTTTCCGAACCTCCTTTTATGACGAGGTCTCCATTTTTCAAATGTACTTTTACCGATTCAAAAACCGGAGTATTGACGGCAAAGCCTCCTATTCCGGGAATTTCGGGAAATAAACCGATACAGGCATATACATACCAAGCGCCCATGGCGCCTAAATCGTCATTGCCTGGAAGTCCGTCAATACGGTTTGAATACTGTTCGTTAAGTATTCTGTTAGTAACTGCTTGAGTTTTGTACGGACATCCTGCCCAATTATAAATCCAGGGAATTGCAAAACTGGGTTCGTTTCCTGAAGCAAACCATGCATCATTATAACCTGCATCCAAGCGAACAAAAAGTTCATCCAACCGTTTTTCGGCTTCTGCTTTTCCTCCGATAATTTCTATCAATCCGTTGAGATTATACGGAACCATCCAAAAATAATTTTTGTAGGTCGATTCGCGGAAATCTTCGCTCAAAGGTTTCCATGAGCCATCTGCATTGCGGGATTGTAACCATCCTGTTTCGGGGTTAAAAAGGTTTTTCCATGAACGGGCTAAATCGAAATAATGCCAGCTTGCAAATTCGTCTCCGACAGCGCGTAAGGCAAATTGTCCAATGGCAAAATCAGCCGAAGTGTATTCCAATTGTATAGAAGCATTGTAATATCCTTTCTCCAAATATTGTTTCAATCCCGGACGTTCTTCTATATTTTGTGATTTTGCTCCGGGCGCTCCAGAGTTTATCTTCATAATCTTAAAAACCGGTTTGGGATCGTAATTTCTGGCGCCAAAAGCATAAGCGTTAGAAATAAGAATAGGAGTCGGATCGCCTTGCATGATTCCTGTTTCAATGTTTGCCATTACCCAGCGGGGATAGGCGCCTCCCGACTGTTCGGCAAATAGTTGATGGGAGATTACAACATCCGAAGCTACTTCGGGATCCAACATCGACAACAATTGAATTTGTGTCCGGTAAGTATCCCAGTTGCTGAAAGAAGTATACTGTTTAGAACGGGTTTGATGAACCTTGAAATCGGCGCCCATGTAGTCTCCATTCACATCGTTGCATACATTGGGATGAATGAACGTATGATACAAATGGGTGTAAAACTGGGTGATGCGATCGGGATTCGTTCCTTCTACTTCGATTTTACTTAAATAACGATTCCATTGCGCTTCAGCTTGCGATTGAATCTGAGCGAAGTCCCACGAAGAATTTTCAGCCTTCAGATTTTGCTTGGCATTTTCAACCGAAACATAAGATACGCCGATTTTATATTGAACTTTATTTTTACCGTTTTTCAGGTTGAATGTAAAATAAACGCCGGAGTTTTTCCCTTCTGCAAAGGTAGCGCCCGGGAACAGTTTATCATATTTCCAGATTCCGGTTTCAATCGCATCCGCATCAAACTCTGCGGCAAAGTAAACTTTATAAGGAGTCGGTTCTCCGCAGAATTGTCCTCCTTCGGCATATCCTTCGCATTTGTTCGGAGCCGTGATGACGACAGCCGCCTGTTCTATGGGTGTTGCAGCCACTCCGCTTCCGATAATAACGGTTCCGGATGCTTCGTTATCAGGATAAGTGTAACAAGCCATACCCGTTCTTTCCGTAACGGTAAGTTTTGCCGAAATATCATCCTGAACCGTGGCTTCATACAAACCTGCATGACCTTTTTCCTGCGTAATATTTATTCTGTATTTCAATATATTGTCGGGAGACATTTCCAATTTTCCTTTGACCGGGAAAGTGGGAAAATTCCCCATGTGTTCACATCCTGCGCCACTTAACTGATTAATAACAAAACCGGAACTTTTTGAAAAATACGATGGCGTAAACTGTACCATTCCGAAAGGATAGGTTGCGCCCGGATAACAATATCCCGAAGTCAGACCAAGTCCTTTGGTTCCGATCAAAGTATTCACCTGTCCGGCATAATCCTTGTTATTTTGACTTTTAAGATTGAAAACAAAAGGATTTGATACCAATAAGCAGCATAATAAAATTTTTAATTTCATATTTTTAGTTATTTCTTTGATAATGAATACGGTGCAGCATCTTTCGTTATCCCTCTTGTTTTGTTTGGTTGATTGCCCATTTCAAAATAGAGAGTTCCTCCGTTTGCTATATCACTATATTTGATGTAATTTTTATTTAAAGGTTTGTCGTTGAGGGTGGCCGACTGAATATATACATTTTCTTTCGTATTGTTATGGGCTTCAATGACGAATTTCTTCCCGTCTTCCATGGTAATGGTTGCTTTAGGAAACAAGGGACTGCCGATAACATACTCATCCGTACCCGGACAAACGCTGTAGATTCCCAACGCATTCAGGACATACCAGGACGACATTCCGCCTTGATCTTCGTCGCCGGGGTATCCTTTTTCCGACGAATTATACAGCCTGTCCATTATCTGACGCGCCCAATACTGCGTTTTCCAAGGTTGTCCGGCATAGCTGTACAAAAAAATCATGTGTTGTATCGGTTGGTTGCCATGGGCATATTGCCCCATATCAGCCAATTCCATTTCTTTCATTTCATGGATGACATTTCCGTAAGTTCCCGGAACTATTTTATTCGAAATGATGAATACTGAATCCATTTTATCGGTAAACCGCTCGTCGCTGCCATACAAGTCTATCAATCCTTGTACATCATGGAATACCGACCATGTATAATGCCAGGCGTTCCCTTCGCAATAAGGGCCTCCCCATTCGTAAGGATCGAACGGTTCCGTCCATTTGCCGTCTATTCCCCGGCCTCGCATAAAACCGGTAACAGGATCAAATACATTTCTATAGTTATACATCGGACGGGAAAAAATATCCTGATAAAACCGATTACCGCTCAAACGAGCCAATTCGTAACCACACCAATCATCGTAGGCATGTTCCAATGTCTGAGCTGTCGAACCACTCGATTCCGGATAAGGGATAAAACCCAATTGCCAATATTCTTTCCATCGGGGACGTCCGTTAGATCCTCCCCACGGACCTTTATTCATTGCTTCATGTGCATACGCTTTTAACGCTCTTTCCGGATCAAAGGAACGAATACCTTTTGCCCAGGCATCCGTGAGAAGTGAAATCGCATGATTACCAATCATCCCGCCTGTTTCACCCGGAGCAGACCAGGAAGGCAACCAGCCGCATTGTTCCTGAGCATCCAAAAGCGCATTCATATACCGTCCCTGCATGGTCGGATGTAAGATATTTGTAAGTGGGAATTGCGAACGGAAAGTATCCCAGAAACCATTGTCGGTGTACATATATCCGGAATGGACTTGTCCATCATAAGGACTGTAATAATAAGGTTGGTCATTTGCATCCCGTTCGTAAAATTTGCGGGAGAAAAGATTGGCCCGGAACAAACAGGAATAGAATGTTTTCATTTGCTCTTCCGTCCCGCCTTCCACTAAGACTCTGTTAAGCAATTCATTCCAGGTTTTTGCTCCGCGATCTTTAGTTACTTCTAAATTTTTATCTTTGCCTAATTCCCTGTTTAATGTAATCCAAGCCTGGTCATAACTAATATAAGAAGAAGCCGCTTTGGCCTGCACTTTGCTTCCGCTTTTGAATTTTATATAGGCGCCATAACCTTTTCCGCTGCCATTCAGTTGGTTAGGGAATATTTTGTTTTGTTGGTTTTCCCAAGTTCCATAAGCTTCAAACGGTTGATCAAACTGGATGACAAAATAGTTACGGAAAGTTTCGGGCTTATTTACAAATCGCTGATTATTTACCCAACCGGTTATCTGTCTTTTTTTCGGGTCTATATTTATCTCGCTCACACCGATATAACCATCTAATACCAAATAAGCATCTTCACTTTTCGGATACGAAAAACGCAAATGTACGCCGCGTGTAGTAGGCGCTATTTCGGTAGTAATACCATTGTCGAACGTTACTTTATAATAATGAGGCTTGGCAATTTCGTTGCCGTGACTGAATTTAGTCGCCCGCTTGTCCTGATCTACAACTAATTTCCCGACAACAGGCATAAACGAATAAACTGCATAATCGCTCATCCATGGACTGCATTGATGAACCTGTTGAAATCCCCGTATATTATCTACGAAATATTGATATTTCCATCCTTCTCCATTTTTCCCGGTTTGAGGCGACCAGTTATGCATACCATAAGGCATACCCGTAGTAGGATAAGTATTCCCATAACTCAATTCAAAACGGGAATCCGTTCCTTGTAATGTATTTACATACCGTACAAGGTCTTTTTGCGCAAATGCTCCTATTGACAGGCAACCTGTAATTATCAGGATAATAAAGTTTCTCTTCATGTTATAGACATATAATTGTTAATATTTTATTTTAAAGGATTAGCTCCAACCCCTTCAAAAGTCATTTTTACGGGTTTGATATATCCATTTTCATCAAAGAACATTTCATCTATACACGTTGCCCTGTGATTACCTTCGGTTTCTGTTAAGGGTCTTCGATGATAGACTATGTAATACTTGTTGGATTTCGGCTCATAAATAACGGAATGATGGCCGGCTCCCATCGCAACCTCCGGGTCTGGTTGCAATATCTCGGCTATACGGTTGAAAGGTCCCAAAGGACTGTCGGCAATGGCGTATGCAACACGATAGTTAGGGCCTCCCCAGATTCCCTCTGACCACATAAAATAATATTTATCATTCCGGATAAACATAAACGGACCTTCCGTATAATTCTCCGGGGTTACTTCTTTATAATATTCCCCGCCGTCGAAAGGAAGTAATCCTGTAAAATCGTCATTCAACTTAACGATATTGCAATGTCCCCAACCGCCATAATACATATAATAGGTTCCGTCTTTGTCTTTAAATACACATTGATCAATAGGTTGCGCACCATTATAAATTTTATCGATCAAGGGTTTTCCCAGATAATCTTTATAAGGTCCTTGCGGTTTATCCGCTATTCCAACACCTATACCTCCCTTCTCATTATTACTTTGAATATCATTCCCACCAAAAAACAGGAAATATTTACCTTTTTTTTCTACGATTGCGGGCGCCCACATAGCTCGCCAAACCCATTTCACGGCTACTGTATCAATGATGCGCTCATGCTTTGTCCAATGAATTAAATCAGGCGACGAGAAAGCATCTAAGAACACCTGCTTTTCATATCCGGCCGAATAGGTTGGATATATCCAATATTCATCATTCAAGATGATTCCTTCCGGATCGGCATACCATCCTTCAAAAACAGGATTCCCTGAAAAAAGCAAATCTTTTTGTTTTCCTTTCGAAGAAGAACAAACCTGAGTAAACAACGGCACCAAAATAAAAAGCAAAATTGATTTCTTCATTTGTATATATTTTTTAAATATGACGGATTTCTTCCGATTTTCCGCCAATTCTAAAAGAAACTTTCTTTTGTTAAAAAAATAATAATTAGTGGTAATGTTGCAGTTAATCGTTTAAAAATTATCTATGCGAATGTAAACAAATCACGTACAGTATGAAAAAGTATTTTATATTATTCATTGTTCTCTTTTTTTGTGTAAGTTACATCCATACACAAAATCTATATATCATTTCGAATGCTCACCTTGATACTCAATGGAGTTGGACGGTTCAGACAACTATCAATGATTATATCCCCAAAACATTAGACCAAAATTTTGCTTTATTTGATAAATACCCGAATTTCAATTTCAATTTTGAAGGCGCCATTCGTTATATGTTTGCAAAAGAATATTATCCCGACAGGTACAACAAATTAAAAGATTATATTGCCAAAGGACGGTGGACGCCGGCAGGCGGAGCGATAGATGCTTGTGATGTCATGGAGCCTTCGGCGGAATCTATCATCCGTAACTTTTTATATGGGCAATCTTTTTTCATGAAGGAATTCGGAGTTAGAGGTGGTCGCGACATCATGTTACCCGATTGTTTCGGATTTCCTTATTCTTTACCTACTTTAGGAAAACATTGCGGCAAGGATGTCTTTCATACCGCAAAACTTGCCGGAGGCGGTTCGGCCGATTATGGACAATTGTATCCTTATGAAAACTGGCAAGGCGTGGACGGCTCAAAAATACTGGCGGTTTTAAAACCTCAGCCTTATGACAGTTATGAAGCTTTTCAAAATGATGTAAGTTATAATTCTGATATTATAAATGAAGCAAACGCTAACAAAAACACATTAGGCGTTCCGACCGTTTTCCGTTATATGGGGCCCAGCGGTGATCAGGGAGGCGCCGTACCTGATATTAACGGACAATGGATGGAAACAAGTTTAGTCGGTAATGGACCTGTTAAAGTACATCTGGCTTCTCCCACACAATTTCACGAAAGTTTTACTCAGGAACAAATAAATGCATTACCCGTATGGAATAATGAACTTCCCATGAAAACGCACGGCGTTGGGTGTTATACATCAAAAACCATCCTGAAATATTGGAATCGTAAAAATGAATTATTGGCCGATGCTACCGAAAAATCGTCTTATTTGGCCGACTGGATGGGAGGACTGAATTATCAGTCGGATCTGATTCATGACTCCTGGGTGCGGATACTCTGGCATCAGTTTCATGACGACCTGACAGGAACGTCTGTCCCGAAGGCTTACAGTTATACCCAAAATGACCATGTGCTGGCTCAATTGGATTTGTCTAAAACATTGATCAATGCTGTCGGAGCTATTTCACGGAATCTTTCCACACAAGTAGAGGGAACTCCGATTGTCGTTTACAACCCGTTATCTATTCTTCGCGAAGATATTGTGGAAGCAAGTGTCAGCATGGAGAATGCACCCTCAAGCATTAGTGTTTATAATAAAGATAATGAGGTTGTTCCGGCACAAATAACAGAATACAAGGACGGAAAGCTTTCGTTTATTTTCTTAGCCACCGTACCTTCATTAGGTTATGAAGTATACGAATTACGTTTGAACGACAACAGTTCGAATAATATTCCATCCACATTAGTTACGACAAACAATACAATAGAAAACAGTGAATATAAAATAACTGTGGATGCTAATGGGGATGTTTCTTCTATTATTGATAAAAAACAAAGTAATAAAGAGTTGCTCTCCGCTCCTGTCAGATTGTTAATGCTGTTTGATGACCCGAACAGCGACCACCTCTCTTGGGAAATTGCATACGCCACTCTTACGGCCAATCCGAGAGAATATGTAGATGAAAATGTTGTAGTCGGCATTGCCGAACAAGGACCTTTACGTTCCGCATTGAAGATTACACGGCAGAAAGCCGGTTCGGAATTTGTACAATACGTTCGTTTGAGTTCCGCAGGACCATCTGCTCGTATTGATTTTGTCAACGAAGTAGACTGGAGAACAAAAGAACGTCTGCTAAAAGCAAATTTCCCTTTAACTGCCTCAAATCCTAAGGCGACTTTCGACATTTCTATCGGAACTATTGAACGGGGAAACCGGACTTCCAATCTCTATGAGTTAAACGGTCATCAATGGGCAGATCTTACTGACAGCGATAATTCTTATGGTGTTTCTATCTTAAACGATTGCAAATACGGATGGGATAAACCGAATAACAATTCGTTGAGATTGACTTTGATTCATACGCCAAAATCAAAAATATCAGCTTATGGATGGGTAGTATATCCATATCAAGCTATTCAGGATATCGGATTAAACTGTTTTACTTATTCTTTTTTCCGTCATATAGGTAAGTGGAATGAGACGACTCAATGGGAAGCCGATAAACTGAATCAACCCCTGTTAGCCTTTGAGTCTCCGAAACACGCCGGCGATTCAGGCAGGTCTTTGGAATTTGTGAAATTAAATACGGATAAAGTAGCTATCAAAGCATTGAAAAAAGCCGAAAACTCGGATGAAATGATTGTTCGCCTGTATGAATTAACAGGAGAAGATCAGAGTGATGTTCAAATCATATTCCCTGAAACTATCCTCTCTGCAAGAGAAGTAAACGGGGTAGAAGAGGATATCCCGGACGGAACAGTTAATGTTAGCGGAAATAAAATTAGTTTATCAATGACCAAATATCAACCCCGTACTTTCGCTGTTAAGCTCGCACCGGCTCCTGTTCAGACGGAAAATCCAAACTCAATTTCGGTTGAATTGACCTATAACATTGATGTGATGAGCTTTGATTCAAAAATGAACGACGGTCGTTTCGGAACAAGCAATTTTGCCTATCCTGCGGAATTATTATCCGATGAAATTATCAGTGATGGCATCCATTTTACCGTCGGAGATCGCACAGACGGACAATTAAATGCTGTTCAATGTCGCGGGCAAAACATTAGTCTGGTAAATTCATCAGGTAAAAAACTTTCTAAACTTTATCTGTTGGCTGCCAGCCGGTATGAATTAGGAACAGAAGCCGAATTCAAAATAGATGAAGTCTCGCACAATATTCATATTGAATACTTTGCGGATTTCCTTGGCTTGTATAACAGTCCTTATACCGAAGGTTATTATAAAAAAGAAAATGCAGCTTTTACAGCAACACATCGGCACGATGCAGTACAAAAAAAGAATATTCCATACAGTTATTTGTATATGTTCAAATACCTTATTCCAATCTCGGAAAATGCACAAACGCTGACGCTTCCGAATGATCCCGATGTGATTGTGTTTGCAGTAACGCTGTCGGATAATCAAAACGACGATATCTATCCGCTTTCTAACATAATCAATCTACCGGCTTATAAAGATATTCAACCGGCCGACGAGCTTACTCCTTGCGGAGATTATTTGAAACCGGTATCAATTAAAGCGTCCGGATATACTAACAGCGACGAAATTCCCGATTATGCCGCCGATCAGGATCCTTATACTAAATGGTGCGACAACAGATCTTCCGATAAATGGCTGGAATATGACTTCGGGAAGGACGTTCAAATCTGTCAATGGGATGTAACTCATGCGGGAATAGAAGAGGAAGGTTTTATTACCTCCGATTTTGCATTGCAACGATATGATTCGAAAAGCGGCGCTTTTGTGGATGTGGAAAACGTAACAGACAATACTTTGCCAAGGACTTGCCGTCAGGTATCTCCTTTTATCACACAAAAAGTACGTTTGAAAATCAGTAAAGCCGAACAAACCGCTAATGGGGCTGCTCGTATTTATTCTTTCTGGCTGTATGGCAGGACAGACAATTTTACGGCGCTTCCGGAAATCAGCCGGCCGGCTTTTCGTTTATCAGGCAATTATCCGAATCCGTTCAATGAATTTACGATTATCAAATATAATGCTCCCGAACAGGCATCCTCTATACAATTAGATGTGTATACTATTGCGGGCATTAAAATCAGTACACAACGACAAGCGACTTCAGGCGGCCGGGAAGATATTGTATGGAATAATCCTGATTATGCTTCCGGGATTTATTTCTATACTGTTACAGCTTATGCTGGAGGAACAGTTATTCATCAGGAAAACGGAAAAATGGTTATTGAGAAATAAAGTTTATTCTGTCCTTCCCCAATTAGTATTCGGCTCTTTCCCCATAAAGAGTTCCAATGTTCCGCCGGCTGCAATATCGGCAAAGTCTATAAAACAATAAGGATATTCTTTTCCATTCAATAAAGTCTTCTGTATATAAATATTTTCCGGAGAATTATTGTGGGTTACGATAGT
>Ga0123354_10010037_pt1 | contig 14548 bp, 15 predicted proteins | sample TergutLab28metaG_2_FD_97872 | JGI IMG/M metagenome (GOLD analysis project Ga0123354, IMG submission 97872) | Labiotermes labralis P4 segment gut microbial communities from Petit-Saut dam, French Guiana - Lab288 P4 | ecosystem: Host-associated > Arthropoda: Insects > Digestive system > Gut ... | reverse complement strand
ACCCTATACACCCCCCTCTCCTCACCCATATGCGCCACATGCCCAGCCCATCTCATTCTTCTCAATTTTATCACCCGCACAATATTGGGTGAGGAGTACAAATCATTTAGCTCCTCGTTATGCCATCTCCTCCATTGCCCCATTACCTCGTCCCTCCTAGGTCCAAATATTCTCCTTAACACCATGTTCTCAAGCACGCTCAGCTTCCTTTCCCCCCGCACTGTCGACTAAGTTTCACACCCATACAAAACGAGGCAAAATTATAGTTCTATATATCTTGATCTTTAAATTTTAACTAGATGCACTAATTTGTCAAATTTACTTTAGGAATAAAACTACATGTTTTGGATAGTTCCCCTGTCCATCATCAGGAGTTTTTCACTGTACACATAGCAGTGGTGTATGTGAGCAAGCTGTCATCAAACCTGTATGACATATACCATTGCTGTGTGTACAGTGAAAAACTCCTGATGGTGGACAGAGGAACTATCCCGAAACATTTAGAGTTTTATTCCAAAAATAAATTTGAGAAATTAGTGCATCTAGTTGGTTTTATCATAAGAATGTGCAACTGACCGTACACTTCTATTGTCTGTCATTTATTCCATTTGCTGTTGGTGCACTGTTAACTGTAAGAAACTTATTGACAAGACTCGAGTCATAACCTTCACAAGGAAAACCAATTCAGTTATTTCTAATTACAAACTGTGTGATAAGTGCATAATTTGTACTGACTTCATCAGACACATAGGAGTTCTTTTGGATTCTAAAATCTTTTTCTCTTCACATTGTTCATTAAATGTGTTCTCAATCACTCAAAATTTTGGGATTTGTATGTACGTTGACTTTCCTTTTTTACTATGCATAATTTATTATTATTATATTTTACCATAGATCTAAATTCGAATGTGTCCTATCTGTTTGGGATAACATTACAGCTACTGATGCCTGTAAGCTGGAACGTGTCTGGTGGAAGTTTGCAGCTTTATGCTTCACTTGTTTCTTTCCTCACATTCCTTACAATAATGCTTGTGTGCTTGAGCTTCGTAAGTTACATACTTTACAAGTTGGAAGGCTTCACTTTGATAGTCTATATTTTATTCTTTTTTTTTTTTTTCAGGATCTAAATTCTGTCCTCCTCTGATTTATAATGTTAGTCTTAAGAGTTCTTAATTGTAGTATTAGAAACCTCACTCAACTTTGTGTAGCATGTAAATATTATCCTTCTGCTCGATATGCTACAGCTGCAAATTTGGTATGTAGGCACATAGATATTTTGACATTTTGCTGACCGAGCATCTCAGTATATTTATCTCAGTAATTAACCAACTTGATGCACAAAATTTTTGTTTTGCAGTAAGTTTATTTCATGTCTCTACCTGTTTCGAGTACATATGCTCATCATCAGGAGGTCAAAATTGCATTACACACCTATAGGTGTGATGATACCAGAGGCTGTGTAATGCAATTTTGACCTCCTGATGATGAACATATGTACTCGAAACAGGTAGAGGCATGAAATAAACTTAATGTAAAACAAAAATTTTGTGCATAAAGTTGGTTAATTACTGAGATAAATAACATATGTATACTTAGAAGGCCAGTTAAATCTTTGAAACAGATTCTACCCTGGTAGCAGATTTCATCTGTGTTACATTTTAATTATCTAGCTAATTTGTTTTAACTCATTTAGGTGGAGACATAGACATATTTAGTAACACGATTAGACTTTGCTAACCTGTGTTTCAGTTTGAGCTGTAAGCCTGTTTTTTGTCTATGTGTAGTGTTTAAGATATACTGAAAAAGCACATTATCATACTCAGATATGATATCATTAGTGAAGTATGATAATATGCAATTAATGATTTATGTATTCTGTTATTTGCTTTATTTGTTTCATATGTATCCTGTTTTATGTCCTTTGTTATTTGTGTTTCTATATTGTGCTGTTTCTGTAATTGGCTATCTGACTGTTGACTCGGCACATTCATAAAAGTGAATTGAACTGAGTTATCAAGACAGTATAGGTGGGGAGGAATGAAAAGAAAGGCTGATAAGAATGTGTGCAAATATATGTGAAAAGAGGTATGAGATGAATGAAATTGTAGTGTTATGTGGGATCAGACATGTAAATTTGATTTATCATTGTGTCTTTCTTTATAGCTATGAACCTGAACTCTTCCCTGGCTTGATTTACCGTATGGTGAAACCTAGGGTGGTGCTTCTGATATTTGTAAATGGCAAGGTGGTAATGACAGGTAAGACATTATTGTATCATTAGTATGTATTGTCAAATGCTTGTTGGAGAATGTGTACATAAGTAGTCAGGTAGTCGGTGAATGGATGGAAATGAATGGAAACTGAAATGCATTTAATGTGCCTAGGAATATGTGCTGTATGTATATTAGTGACACAAAAATTCACTTTGGAACACAATGCAAAATTAATGTGTAACTGGCAGAAACAATCTAAACTCCTTGCGCACAGTGAATAAGTGTTGATCCTTGCAGTAATCCATATATGAAAGGGCTTTACTGATGTACTGTTAATCATATATCAAATGAAGCTGTTATGTAGTGGCTGTAATGAGTCGGTGGAAAGGGGAATGGTTGGGGTGATGGTGCCCAAGATTTCCCACACTCTACCTAATATATTCCCAACTGGCATATATCAGCCAGCTCTAAGCACTTGTCACATATTACTGCCAATGTTCGTGTGAATAAAATGGCCAGGTGAATGAAGGGGAATGTTGGGAAGTGTGCTGGGTAACAGGCAGTGTGGTGTGTGTGGCGAGGCCATGCGATTTCTTTCTGTGGCTGCAGTATAATCAAGTAAACTGTGAAATTTTTGTGCTACAAAAGAAAGTTTATTAAATGAATTCCCATCTTCTTCCGATTGCAGGAGCAAGAACACGGGAAGAGTTGCAGGAAGCCCTTGACAACATTTATCCCATTTTGAAGAGCTTTAAGAAACAGTGAAATAAATTATGTACGTATATTGCTGTGTGTACCTTTTTCGACAATCTAACGTGCCACGTGCGTTGCCCATATCATCCTTGATCTAACTACTGTAATATGTGGCCCGAAATACAAATCGTATTGCTGCATTACATCCACAAAGTCTCCATCATTTTGCATGACAGCCCCCAGTGTGAGTCACAAAACACATGGTCTGCCGACCTCAGTGACATGAATGCAGCTGTTATATAAGCAGACGAATGCCAGCATCTCGGCCTCCCTGGCTGCAGAAACACAGTAATGTACGTGCACATGACATGGCACACACTCCAGGCTTATGACATCAGCCTAGACCCGCTAACGTTACCTGTGTCTGAAGCAGGAGAGTTTGTGGGATCAGTCCTCTTGTAGGTCATGTTTGATGATGATGATGATGATGATGATAATATTTATGAACTGCAATTGGGTTGTCACCCGGTGGCAGTAGTTATTTTACATGTATACAAAATATGAAATTGGTTGCTAATAAATTTATGTCAGGAGGGCTACATGAGAAGCATGTAGTGGCAACTTGGAATCTTGGAAACCATCTCAGCGTTTGCTTATAGACACAGGGAAACCAAGAAAAACGTGTTGAGGGTGGCCGGTCGCAGGACCTTCCGAATACTGACTTCTAGCCAGCAGTCCGACATCAAAGCCAGCAGTCCGGCATCAGTACTATGTGATCAATAGATGCTACATATTATGGGATTAATTTTGTTAGTATGAGCTGTATAAAATAATTATCTTTGAAAACTGGTTATAATAACCATTATTTTTAATGTTTTTCCACCGTCCCTCCAGGTGGATGCTGGGGAAGTACCTGTAATTAGTCCACCAGCACTTCCTCGCCATCATATTGTAATCTGTTACTGACCAATTGTGCTGTAGTCTCAGCTATTTGTGATGACAGTAAATAAACCATAAACAAATCAAATGGTTATGCTTCGTTTTCAGGAATTGAGTAGGATGGAGGAATAAATGAATGGAAAGAAGCAGTCCCTGATTTCAGTGTGTTTGTCTACCCAACAAGCCACATTCCTGTCATATGACTGGCTGCTATAATGTTCACGTATTCCTCATTTCATTCTTCTTTCACACCACTGCCATCTGGTTTTTCTTTGTTGTATTGTGATTGATGTTGAACTGTTTCTTCAGCTGCAGCCCATACCTCACTGTGAACAGTCCGTCTCATTTTTGCTGAAGAGTGTGTATGTTACAGAGAAAACATTAGGACGTACAGGTTTGTACCTCCGAAGACACACAATCCATTTGTGAGTCACTTGCACTTAGGGTGTTATGTAAGGCACTTTTTTTTTCCTCATTGGCATTTTACAGGTGTTTACTGCCACACAGTTTGATTGTGTTCAGTATCATACTGATGATGTGAACTCTTATCTGCATGATCTTCAGGATATAGCTGTATTAAAATTATCTTATTTTTCACATTCATACGGTGCATCTTGAAAAAGTTTTATTTATTCACCAACTGATGCACTAGTGAGTTGTCTTAAAAAACAATATTGAAATTTACATTAAAACAGTGTTGTGTTACAGTTACACCAAAACATATCGGAGCTGTTTTAATGTAAATTTTAATGCAGATTTTAATATTGTGTTTTAAGACAAATCACTAGTGCATCAGTTGGTGAATAAGTAAAACTGTGATAAAATTATTATTATTGTTGTGTTGTTGCTGCTGCTGCTGTTGTGCAATGTACTGCATGGAGTCATGGATTATGGTCTTGTGGAGCATGTGGCAATGTAGTTTGGCAGACAGGTACGAGTTTGATGTTTGTTAGACCGTGTGCCATTGTGATAAGTGAAGAATAAAAACCAACTAGATGCCACTTATTATTTTATTGTACTTCTTATAGGCTCAACATGTTTCGGGCACTACTATGCCCATCATCAGGAGCTTGCGACTATAATGTTGATTACCACATTGGTCGTTTTGTTCTTGGTTTGCTGTAGGTTGGAGGTTAGGTTTGGTTAGGCTGGGGTAGTGTCCAGGCTGCAGGCTAAAGCACAACTCTTTAGCCTGCAGCCTGGACACTACCCCAGCCTAACCAAACCTAACCTCCAACCTACAGCAAACCAAGAACGAAATGACCAATGTGGTATTCAACATCATAGTCACGAGCTCCTGATGATGGGCACAGTAGTGCCCGAAACATGTTCAGCCTATAAGAAGTACAATAAAATTATAAGTGGCATCTATCCAGTTGGTTTTTGTTCTTCAAGTACGAGTTTATTTCTATGCAGTTTTTATTATCCATCCTTCTTGTATCTCAACTGTAATTTCCCCTCTGAATGCTGCTTATTTGTGCTGATGATGCAGACTACAGCTTCTTCAAAACATTGTTACCCATCTGCCAAATTTGATGGTGTCACATCCCAGAAGATTGCAATCGATACTCAGCACTACAAGCATGTCAGATCTCATATAAGTATTCGTCTTTTTTTTTCTTTTTTTATGAAAGAAAATCGGTAATTTACGCTGTCCACTGTCACTGACCATGTGTTATTGATGGCTGTTGCCAGTAAGACACCATAAGGCTGTCACAGTGATGGGCTGTGTACAAGTTATTTAATAGTGTTAGTTATTAGTAAAACAAAAAAAAACAAAAAAAAGAGGTAAAGCAGTCCCCTTACATGCCTGGAGTGGCCCAGAGGTTTCCAGAAGTTAAGGTTCCCAGATTTCATGACAACGGCACAGGATGGTGGTAAGATTGTCAGCCTTACGCACTGGCCGCCTTTACCTCCAGGAAGTGGTCCTGGTATTCTTTTGTGTTAAAGGCTGAGTCGACCCCAGGGCCATAGTACAATCAGAAGAATTTTATGTCGATGAAAAATTCCAATGACACCAGCTGGGATCGAACCAGTGACCTTCCAATTTGTAGCACAGCACCTTAACCACTGTGCCTCCGCAGTCCCCCATGTTAGTTATTAATGATAGTTTCAGATGTAGTAGCCTTTGATAAAAAGGATTTCAGGTCATTGTGGAGTGTGAGCAAGTGTTTTTGGTTGTACAGTGCTGTGTGAAACGAACAGTAATAGAAAGTAATATACTTGTATTCCAGGTAACCCTTTACTCTTTGTGTCTTGAAAGAAACAGTGAAATGAACAGTTGTTCTGCAGTGCTGTACATAATGTGTTGTGGCAGGGAGTTAGCAATAAATTATTGTATCATGCAGCTTGGTTCTGTCAGTAATCATGTCTTAAAGCCTGCCATAAAAAAATAAAATGTACACCAATACCCATCCGGCTGCCACAGGTATTTTTCAAAGTTTCAGTTTTAGAAATTTTTATGTTGACAGGCACAAAAAGACTGAAATTAAGATTATGCCGTGCCCCAGGATGTGTTGTGCCAGGGGGCCTGTTCACACTTAGGGATTGCGATAACATTCTTTCTGTGATTCTAAGGCCCACCCAGCTCATTGTACTGGAAGTGTCCTGCTTTCTTACAACGGGGGTAAAGTAGTCAAGAGGTTGATGTCAACTCCTGCTGTCTTAACCTTTTGGCACCAGAATTATTTTTTTTAAATTTTAGCAAACCCTGTATATAAAATGTGAAATAATACAGGAACCAAATATGTGAGAATTTTGAAACAAACTGCATATTGAAGAGAAAAAAGCGGAGAGAGTACACCATGTTTAAAATATTCGATACCTATATTTGTTGAATAAATATATAAAATGCAACTTTGGAGGTTAGCAGTTGCGGTACATCAACTATAGTTGACGTTAGGCGTCTAAAGGTTAATTTTAAGGTTAAGGATTGGCATTTCATTTCAGTAATTGGGAATCGCGCACATCAACCATTTGTGCACAAGACACATTGTTGCACATGCTCCGCACCTTGCTGGTTACCATCGTAACATATAAGATGCGACATGCTGCCACTTACATACTGCTCATACAGGATATAATTTGCTGTTTGACGTCTGTGGAGATGTTCAAAGAGTGGGAGAGAATGTTGACAAATTCTAAGAATTTTTGACTTGTTGGCCGTAGGTTTCCAAGAATAATAGGATTTTTGTGTGTCTTTTGGGGAGAAAGCAGGACAAAATCACAGAAAAGATGTAAGTAATAAAATCCTTTGAAACTGTGGTGAAGTTTAAATCTTTTGCAGCAACATGAATGAAAATTGCAAGCATTAAGAAATTGAGCGAAGAACATAGGCTGAGGGTGTTCGAGAAAAAGGGTGTGGAGGAGAATATTTGGGCCCAAGAGGGATGAGGTAACGGAGTGAAGGAAACTACATAATGAGGAACTTAAATGGTCCATTGGTCCGTACTGCCCACCCAATATTGTGCAAGTGATAAAATCAAGAAGAAGGAGATGGGCGGGGCATGTGGCACGCATGGGGGGAGGGTAGAGGCACGTACTGTTCAGGGTTTTGGTAGGGAAACCTGAGGGAAAGAGACCCAGATGCAGATGGGAGGATAATATTAAGATGGATCTTAATGAAGTGGGATGTGGGGGTATGGACTTGATTGAGCTGGCTCAGGATAGGGACAAATGGCAGGCATTTGTGAATGCGGTAATGAAACTTCGGGTTCCATAAAATGGTGGAAATTTCTAGACTAGCTGAAAACCAGTTTCTCAAGAAGGACTCTGCTCCATGGAGTAAGTAACTAAGTATAAGAACTTGTGAGTGTCATCTGCTGTTTGATCGAGAATTGTTTATTCCCATTCACTGTCTAAAATGCGTAAGTTATGTACTGGACCATAATGGTGTCTGTTTTTTGTATGGCTGTGAAACTTGCATACGGGGAAGAAAATATGCTGAGGGCATTAGAGAACAGGGTGCTGGAGAAGATATTTGGGCTTAAGTGGGAAGGCAGAGGAGGAGAATGGGGATAGTTACATAATGGGCTTCATGATTTGTATTTGTCCACAAATATTATTAGGTTGATTGAATATGGGAGAGTGAAGTGGGTGGGCAATGTGGCACATATAGGTAGAAGAGACATTGCATAGAAGGTTTTGGTGGGGAAGCCTGAAGGAATGGCACCACTTTGAAAATCAAGACATGGCTGAGGGGATAATATTAAAAAGGATCTTAAGGACATCGGATGGGAGGGTTTGAACTGGATTGATCTGGCTCAGGATAGGGGCACGTGGCAGGGCTAATGTAAAAGCTGTAATGGATCTTGGGGTTCCATTAAATATAGGGTATTTCTTGACTAGCTGAAGGAACTTTTAGTTTCTGAAGACCCATTTTTCTCCATGGGGTTAGCTAGGGTAGACTTTTATTGAGGCTCTTGATTTTTATTTAATTTTTTTAAATGTGTTTGACAGTCATTAATGGCCCTTAACGTTATTTTTGTATATTGTGTGTTTATCCAGATGTGATGTTCACATATACTGTATGTAAGGGTGAGATCTCAGCCATAGATTATATAATTGTATGTATGGCTACAGCTGTTTAATTTCATTTTACATTTTCTGATGCATATAGCCTGATGATGGCTGCTTTGTGCAGCTGAAACTTGCAGCTACCATTGGATTAGCTGCAATAAAAGTTATGTGACAATGGATAAAGTCCTTACTATTTTGCATTCTACAAGCACAGCAGGGATGTTACACCTTAAGGGTATCTTTGTTTGTTTGTTTGGCACTCATTCATTCATTTGTTAATGGGTAGACTTGTATAGGGACATCAGTGACCTTAAGAAGGTTTACCAGCCTAGAACCATTGTAGTAAAGGATGAAAAGGGTGGTTTTGTTGCAGACTTCCACAGTATTTTGGCTAGGTGGAGGAGCCATTCTTTAGCTGTTGAATATACGTGGGGGTTAGTGATGTTAGGCAGACAGAAATACTTACAGCAGAACTACTAGTGCATGATCCCAGTACCTTTGAATTTGAGGTAGCTGTTGAAAAGCTAAAGGTACACAAATCACCAGGTACTGAGCAAATCCCAGCAGAATTAATTAATGCAGGGGGTAGAACAAAGCACTGTGAGATCCACAAACTTATTAGATCTGTTTGGGGTAAGGAGGAGTTGAGTGGAAAGAGTGAATCAGTTTATCTGTTTATAAGAAGGGTGAAAAACAGATTGTAATAATTATAGAGGCATATCACTTCCATCAACTATGTAAAAGATTTTATTTAACATCCTGCTGTCAAGGTTACCTCCATATGTGGAGGAGATTTTTGGTAATCATCATCGTGGATTTTAACACCACAGGTCAACTACTGATCACACATTCTGCATTTGTCATACTTGAGAACAAATGGGAATACAGTGAAGCAGTGCATCAGCTATTCATAGACTTCAAGAAAGCTTAGATTCAGTTAAGAAGGAGGTCTTGTGTAATATTCTCTTTGAGTTTGATATCCTTATGAAACTAGTAAGGCTAATAAAAATGTGTCTGAAGGAAATCTATACCAAAGTCTGGGTAGGCAAATGCTTTATGAGTGCTTTATCGCTATTTCTTTTCATTTTTGCTTTAGAGTATGCCATTAGGAGGGTTTAGGTTGGCCAGGATGGCTTGAAGTTAAATGTTAGCCTTCAGCTTTTGGTTTATGCTGATGGTGGTAATATGTTGGGTGCAAGCATACATAATATAAAGAAAAACATGCCTTAGTAGTTGCTAGTAAGGAGAATGGAGTAGGAAGTAAATGCTGATAAAACTTGGATATGTCTTGAGATCAAAATGCAAGATGAAGTCATACGTTAATGATAGATAATACTTCCTTTGAAAGGGTGGAACAGTTCAAATATTTGGGTACAAAATGGAGTAAAATTCTATTCAGGAAGTAATAAAGAGCAGACTGAAGTCAGGGAATGCTTGTTATCATTTGCTGCAGAACCTTTTGTGTTCCAGTTCTCTGTCGTAAAATATAAACATTAAGTTATACAGAACTATAATTTTGCTTGGTTGTGTGTGAGTGTGAACCTTGGTCGCTCACATTACGGGAGGAACGTGGGCTGAGGGTGTTTGAGAATAGGGTGCTGAGGAGGATATTTGGGCCCAAGAGGGGCGAGGTAACAGGGGATTGGAGGATACTGCATAGTAAGGAGCTTTATGATCTGTACCCTTCACCATATATTATTCGAGGATCAAGTAGAGAAGAATGAGATAGGCGGGGCATGTAGCACTTATGGGAGAGAGGTACATACGGGATTTTGGTGGGGAAACCTGGGGGAAAGAGACCACTTGCAAGACCTAGGCGTAGATGGCGTGATAATATTAACCTTTTAAACGCCCAGTTAAATCGCATTTGCCATTTGCTGGCATTATTAGGATCTCACCGTATTTTCCACGTTGGCGGGTTAAGGGTTAAGATGGATCTTCAGGAAGTGGTATGGGGGGGGGACATGGACTGGATTGATCTGGCTGAGGATAGGGACAGGTGGCGGGCACTTGTGAATGCGGTAATGAACCTATGGGGTCCATAAAATGTGGGGGATTTCTTGACTAGCTGAGAACCGGTTGGCCTCTCAGGAAGGACTGTGTTCGTTGGAGTATGGGTTGCAGCTGATGAACAAAGTGCCAATAAGCGGCAGTAAACAATGCCTGGAAGTTATATGCGTTGTTAACACAATGGGTTTGCAGGAGCCAGACTAATCCTATGAACGTCATTTCGATTTATGAGATTGTGAAAGTTTTCTTTTTTTAAACCGGCGACGGTGCTTTTGGTAGGGCTAGTGGCGTCGACTGGAGATAGATCTGGTGGGTGAACATTGAAGTGAAGAGGGTTGGGGGTGGCGCCTGGTTGCCGGACAACATTGAGGCAAGGGGTGCTCAGAAGCGCGGGAATAGACATCGATAAAAACAAGTTCAATACCCCTCATGTTTGTTTGCTCCGTTCTTTGTTATTTCCGAATTGAAGAACCCGTTCACGTACCTTGTTCAGGGGTCTTTTATGTAGTTAGAATTGCGTTTGAGAGTGTTTCATAGTGCCAGAAGAGGTCTGTCCGGTATTTGTTGTAACAGCGGTGACTGTAGTGACAGTTGTGTTGCAGGACCAGCTACCGCGTAAAACTGATGTCATAGTTAACCGTTTAAACGACCAATTAGGTCCCATCTGCCATTCGCTGGCATTATTAGCAGCTCACCATATTCTCCACGTTAGCAGGATAAGGGTTAATCACTTCTTTTTATTCCAACTAAATGCACATAATATGTCAAATACATTGGATTTATCACCAGCCTAATCCTAGTAATTAACCAACTTAATGCACAGATTCTTGTTTTATAATAACTTTATTATATGCCTCTTCATGTTTCGAGCACTATGTGCTCATCATCAGGAGGTCAAAATTGTATTATACAGCATCTGGTCCTCTCTCAACCTGTGCACGGGACGGCCACCTACAGGTTTGGTGATACACTTGTTCAATTTACAATGCCTTTATAATCTTTGTAACAATATGTATTTCTTCTTTCTGTATCTTAAAAATGTTAGTTAAAATCATTAACCGTAGCTCATTTATATCCGTTGGCTCCTGCTATTTATTATGTATATTGGCAATGTAGCGGCTTCGGTGGTCTAGAGGTAGCGTGCTGGCCTTTGGTACCCAAGTTCAAACCCGGCCGATGCCGTCGGATTTTTAGGGCGAAAAAATCCTCAGCACGCCTTCCTTCGGAGGGGAAGTAAAGCCGTCGGTCCCATGTCGTAGATCTGCGGCATGTAAAAGATCCCTAAATTTACGTGGAAGTTGGAATTTAGGCAAAATTACTACCTTTCACTGCTAGGATCTCTCGCGTCGCTGCGGACGCAGAGGCACGTGGTGGCGAAAGTGGGAACGTCTAAAGGCGGGGGAAAGCAATGGCAAACTACCCCCAAGAACTTGCCTAGGATGCAGCGTGCCAAGAGCCACATCGGTTCCATAACCGGGCTCTGGTTCCTGCCGGACCGGCCTCTAGAGCTGAATACTAATGAATGAATGAATTGGCAATATATGTGTTCCCTGTATCCAGCTGTGTTTGGGTCCGTAATGGTGTAGGGATCTTGAGAGGACCCCGTTCCTCTTGTTATGTTGTTCCTCTATCGTGTTGTGCTGGGTAGTGTCTGATTGTGAAGACTTCAAGAACGCACGGTGTGGAAAGCCGTAAAAATAATTACTTTTCTGTTCATACCGTGCATATTGAATAATAAATGTTTATTATTATGCCAAATATGCACAAATATACGCTGTAAATTTATATTAAATTGCTCCGACATGTTTCGGTGTTAATACACCATCTTCAGTGAGTTTACAAGTTGTGTTAGCTGAAGTTATGAATTATTAAAATGATAAAATTCAATATAGTAATGTGTTGCCATGATAAAATGTTGGTAAATGTGGCCGCATATGTAATTCCTGGTTAGGTGTGTGTGTGTGTGGTGCGGAGTAAACTCCGCACCACCACATTTTTTCACCTCCATATGTTATACGGCGTTGAATTTAAACATTATTATTTTGAAAAGGTCAAACGATTGCAGCTGTGGGCTGTGGTCAAACCTTTTCTTAGCATCTGCGTGGCAGCGTTGAGGAAAGCCACAGGAAACACCAGGATTGGAAGCTGTTACCTCACCAAGTAGGAACCACTTGAAAGCGACGTCGTCGCAGCTGTGTTTCCTGGACAAAAACATCTAAGACAATAAATAACAAGTTAGGAAATGTGCACATATAGTAAACATTTCTTTTGCTCTGTTGTCTCGCAAATTGTGACATTTAATGGTAAAGCACTTTCTGGTCTGAGTTCCGTGAAACACAGAAACGCTGTGATATGTGTTCGGCGAGTGAGGCCCTGAAATGTGCACAGAATAACATGTACGTTGTTCAATATTAATCACCACTGGAGGGGGAGGGGGGTGGGGGTGGGGGCAAATTTTGGTTAAAGTAAATCGAAGTGGTATTTCATGACAATACTCGTATGTTCAGCACTCCACTGTGTGTTTCGTGCCTACAGACGGACGGACGGCAGTGCGGGGAATAAAGGGAACGAGAGTAATGCAAGTCATTTGGAGAATATTTTAAAGAAAAAGAAGTGGTTTATTGGCAGTGGAAGTGGGCCTTTGGAGACGGCAAGGAACGTGAATATATATATATAATTCGGTATCACGTAATTGGTAAAAGTTCACTTAACAGAATTCTCATCTTCAGGTTGTAAGAACAGCACGGTACAGAAATTCCACAAGAATGGCAGACATCAGATTATGCAAACATGCTCGAGTGGATGCACCAAGAAAGAGGAAGGTGGGAAGACCAGGCGGATGAAGGGGATCGTCCATGCAGTGACAGAGGAAGGGGCAGAAATTAGGAGAGTGGATGGAAGCGAAAGTGACGTTAGTGACCGGAGTGACATGAGCAGTTCGTCGTTACTCTCTAAACAGCACGATGCAAGGTCATTGGTTGAGGCATCGCCAGCTGAGCTGTTGCATGCACTGAGGTATTGACCAGCGTGACCATCGGTACGGTTTTTGGAGAACAAACATCTGAAAGAAGTAAGTGGTGGACACACTGTTTGTTCACCAAGAACACACATTGAATTTTTATTTCAGGGGACTTTCCTAGGCTACAGCAGGTAATTATGCAGAGGAGCTGTAGCAGAGGATGATAGAGGGATACGAGTTAATTCCAAACAATCCTGGAAATTTTGAGCTTCAATGTTTGCGCTGTGTGGGAAAATAAGGACATGTGGATATGGTTTTTGTAATTTGTTGTCAACACAGCGATTTGTAAATAAAGCCTGCCCTGTTGTTGTGTTTACAGTTTATTGTTTATCTTTATTCAGAAGTAAAATTGCCTGTAACCTTAAACGTGTATATCTCACTGAATGCAACAGTGGCACAATCCAAAAATTTACCCATTTGGAGTTCACTCTACGAGTGGGCTAATAAACATAACTACGTGTTTTTTTTATATGTTTTGCTGACCGTGCATCTCAGTATAATCTTAGCAATTGACCAACTTAATGCACAAATTCTTGGTTTATAATAAGTTTATTATTTTCCTCTAAATGTTTCGAGCACCGTTGTGCTCATCATCAGGAGGTCAAATTGTATTATGCAGCATCTGGTATCGTCACACACTGTAGGTACCAGATGCTGCATAATACAATTTGACCTCCTGATGATGAGCACAACGGTGCTCGAAACATGTAGAGGAAAATAATAAACTTATTATAAACCAAGAACTTGTGCATTAAGTTGGTCAATTGCTAAGATTATAACTACATACGACAATAATGCCCTCTAGCGGGGTTTGTTTTCAATAACATGTGTGCTGCTACTGTGGGATGTAGTTGTTATAGTTTTTAGCCCAGTCGTAGTATTAACTCCAAATGGCAATTTTTTGGTTGTGCCAATATTGCATTCAGTGAGCGATATATGAGTTATTCGTTGTTTGCATGAACGTGCCCCTGAAATGGCTCTATATTGAAATTATTGACGGATTCTAAGCTTTTAAGATGAGGGCGTGTGATTTTTTCATATAAATTTTGGAGTTTTATGTATATAATCAGGAACATCAGATAACCGGCCGGGGGGGGGGGGGGGGCGCGATAACCCTCCCCCCCCCATAATTTTTAGGGGTTTTACCCTTTTTTGT
>Ga0123354_10010035_pt1 | contig 14548 bp, 11 predicted proteins | sample TergutLab28metaG_2_FD_97872 | JGI IMG/M metagenome (GOLD analysis project Ga0123354, IMG submission 97872) | Labiotermes labralis P4 segment gut microbial communities from Petit-Saut dam, French Guiana - Lab288 P4 | ecosystem: Host-associated > Arthropoda: Insects > Digestive system > Gut ... | reverse complement strand
ACTGAGCGGTTTTTCAACATAGACATCCTTTCCCATGGAACAACCGATAATGGCAGCCGGAGCATGCCAATGGTCGGGAGCTGCTATATACAGAGCATCAACGCCTTTATCTTCCAACGCTTTGCGAAAATCTTTTTCAGCCTTGGGCGCACGGGTTTGTATTGCGCTAACATCTTTTATTGTTTTATTCATCGCCCGTTCGTCCACATCACAGATATAAGCGATTTCGCAATCGGGCATTTTAGCAAATAATTTTGCCATGTGATTTCCCCTGCCGTTAACGCCCATTACTGCAATTACAACCTTTTTGCCGGGTGAACCTTGCGCAAATACTGCCGGCATGGTAATTCCGGATAATCCTATTCCGGCTACAGCCAAACCTGAATTTTTAATAAAATCGCGTCTATTCATGATTTTTTATTTTAATACTTTTATTTTAATATTTCTGAAAGAGACAACATCGCCGTGATCCTGCAAAAGAATAGACGATTGGGTTGGAGTTGCAAATTTAGTATTGCCTTTAAACTTGCTTTCGGAAAGCATGGCTTTGAAGGCATCGCTTCCCCGTTCATACGATACGATTTTCTTACCATTCAGCCAATGTTCCACATGTTGCCCTTTCGATATTATCCGGGCATTGTTCCATTCGCCTATCGGTTTGTCTTTTTTACCGGTCGACGGTGGAATTATGTCATATAGTCCTCCTTGCAACCGGTCGCCGTTTTTTCCAAGTTTCGCATCGGGATGATTGACATCGTCCAAGATTTGAAATTCACATCCTAAATCGGAGTTTGGGAGAATAAAATACTTAATCCCGCTATTAGCCCCTTTGGTAATTTTAAAATCGACAGATAATTCAAAATCAGAGAATTCCTGTTCGGTGACAATATCTCCGCCTTTACCGCCGGGTTCGGTCGCCAATACTCCGTTTTCGATTTTCCAACCTTTTGCAGGAAATGGCTGTCCGTTGAATTTTTTCCAACCTGTGGAAGTCGCTCCGTCAAAGAGCAAAATCCATCCTTCTTTTTTTTCTTTTTTGCTTAATTTGGGTAATTGAGCCTGAAGGAATCCTGCGCATAATACAAAATACGCAAGTAATAAAACTGTTTTTTTCATTATTTTAATTAATTAAGTTAAACACTATTTGTTACATATATTCTATGTTTTCCATTGGTTATTGTTTAATTACATTTGTGTATACCCCCTGTTTTGTATAATCTTACCCGGATTAGATTGCATTACGGTCGACGGAATCGGATAGGCAAGACAGTCATCCGACCATGAAAAAGAAGCGAATCCATCCGCTTTCTGTTCAGCAATCATCACATCTTTTGCCCTGCCGGTTCTAACAAGGTCGAACCAACGGTGATTTTCGAAAGCAAGTTCAACCCTGCGTTCTTTTTCGATAGCAAGCAATAATGCATCATTAGATGGGAAATCACTTAAAACATAATCTTTCAGCAATCCGTCAGGAGGAGTGATTGCAGGATCGCCGGGCGTATTTCTCGCCCTCTGGCGAATTTTATTAACATAATCTATGGCCGCCTGTTTGTCGCCATTCGTCCGAACCAAAGCTTCGGCATATAACAGGTAAATGTCTGCCAAACGCAATTCGATCCAATTATTACCGTTATCAGAACCGCTGGTTGCAACATCGTAATATTTGCAAACATATTTGTCGGTCTGCCATGCTCCGGTTGCGGCATTCGTCCATCCATCGCGCATGGAAACATATTTACGGGGATCGCCGTATTCATAGGCATTGGACATATCCTGCGTCGGAGCGTTTTCTCCGCCTTTGTCTCCAACCAATACAACTTCTTTGTCGGAAAAACGGGGAGCAAAGTTATTATTCCACGGACTTCCGGTTGCTCCATTAGGAGCGCCTTTTTTGTATTGTACTTCAAATAATGATTCATTGGAGTTCTTTTTAGAAACGTCAAACAGGTCTTTGTAGCTTGGAACAAGCGAATAACCGGCATTATTAACCACTTTACCAAATTGCGCTATTGCCAGGTTATAATATTCATTTCCCTTATTCAAAGGATAACCCGCCATAGTCATATAAACTTTACCCAGCAAAGCGGAAGCGGCAGCTTGTTTTACCCGTCCGACATCCGTTGCCGCGTAAGATTCGGGTAGATTAGCCTCTGCAAATTTCAAATCTTCAACAATTAAGTCATAAATATCCTGGACTGAAGTTCGACCTAAAGTATATGCTTCCGTTTGAGTGATTTCATGATCTACTTTTACAACTCCCAATAAATTCCCGTCCAATCCCGTCCCGCCAAAAACCCGGTTCAGATAAAAATAAATCAAAGCTCTCAAGAAGCGGCATTCGCCTTCGTATTGAGCCTTTGTTTTCTCATTAGCAAAAGAAATGTCGCCAATCCTGCCAATAACGATATTACACCGGAGAATCACTTTGTAACTATCATCCCAGCAAGATGTTGTAAAACCGTTTTCAGGCAGGAGCGGATCGGCGAATACGTCAATCCCATTTTCGTTTGCGGGATTTCCGGCGAGCCATGAATAAGTCGTATTGTCAGAACGGATTTCTCCTAATCGTACGTACTGTTGGTTATATAAATTACGCAAATAACCATACGCAGCTAACACAGCCTGGTTCATATCCGTTTCCGTTTTGTAAAATCCGGCGGAATTAAGATTAGACGGCGGATTCAATGTAATGAAGCTATCGCTGCATGAAAATGAAGATAGACCAAGTATCAATAATAAATATATTTTTTTCATATTCAATTAATTGTTATATTATTACAAAGTGATTAAAATGAAACGTTTACTCCCATCATGAATGAACGGGCGGCAGGATAACCCATATAATCGCCGCCTTTTGTTAATGCGGAACCTTCGCTTGATGTTTCCGGATCATATCCTGTGTATTTCGTCCATGTATAAATATTGCTGCCCGTTATAAACACCCTGAGACCTTTTATTTTATACTTTTCAATTATTTTACCGTTGAAATTATATCCCAATGTAAAATTACGTAACCGCAAAAAAGAAGCATCCTGCACCCATGCTGAAGAAGGATCCCGTTGCCAGCCGACCGGATTCCGCGTCGGTCTGAAATGGATTCCATCCCCCGGTTCATCTTCCGAACGCCAATGTCCCAATTGGTCAATCAGCACATTTCTGTCGCCGTGATACACATCGACCATTCTTTTAAAGAAGCTGAAAACTTTTGCTCCATACGATCCGTTGAATTGAACGCTTAAAGTAAAATTCCTATAGCTGAAGTCATTTGAAAACCCTGCAATAAAGAGTGGATTATTATCTCCAAGAATCATCTTGTCATTTTGATCCATTTTCCCATCCCCGTTAATATCCAAATATCTTCCGTCGCCAACCTTGTCAACAGGCAAATGCGGATATTTATCCAATTCTTCCTGGCTCATGAATACACCCATATATTTATATCCGTAAAAACTGGCAATAGGATAACCCGGCAAAGTGATAAAAGCGTTATTAGCGTTGGGAGAGCTTGCATAAATCGGCTGACCGCCCGGTCCTACTTCAAGTACCTTATTCTTGTTGAATGAAATGTTAAAATTGCTTGACCACTTCAAGACTCCAGTAAGATTTTGGGTATTTAATGAAAATTCCATTCCTTTATTTTGAACCTTGCCAATATTTTGCATTTGATTAGAATAACCGGTAATAGTCGGTACCTGAACATTTAAAAGCAAATTGATGGAACGGCTGTCATAAAAGTCGCCTTCCAGCCTTATGCGGTTATTTATTAACCCAAGGTCAAATCCAAGATTGAATTGACGAGTTTTTTCCCAACCCAAAACATAGTTTGACATTGTGTTTGGGCTCACCGTATTTTGCAGCGCGTCGCCTGTTGGATAAAATCCGTTGGACAGAAGTCCTATCGACGAATAATCGCCAATCCTGTTATTTCCTGCAATACCAAAACTTGCACGTATTTTCAGGTCGGTAATTTGCTTGACGTCTTTCATGAATTGTTCTTGGGAAATACGCCAGCCAACCGAAGCAGAAGGAAATGTTCCCCATTTGTTGTCTTGTCCGAAACGGGATGACCCATCGGTGCGGATGGTTGCAGTCAGTAAATAGCGATTATCATAAACATAATTGATACGTCCTAAATAGGAAATCATAGAAGATGCCGATTCATCGCTGGTGAGTTGATACATTTGTCCGGCATTCAGAGTTGTGATTACATCGGTGGCAAATCCCCTGGATTCTCCATACAAATGTTCGTAATAATGATATTCGCTCGTAAATCCCAACAAGGCGGTAATACTGTGTTTTCCGGCAATAAGTCGCGTATAATTCAGCGTATTTTCGATAACCCAATCTTTGTTATACCACCTTTCATTGGTCGCCTGCGCCGGACGGGGAGCTCTCGAAGCGTCAAGGTCTACGTATGAAGGTTGATATTTCTTTTGAGTATTATCCTGTATGCTTCCGTTTGCGCTGAACTTAAATTTTAAATTTTTAATTATTTCCCATTCGACAAAACCATTACAAAGCCATCCGTCGCGTTTTCTCTGATTCAATTGCTGCAGGGCAATTCCGATTGGATTTGACGTATCGCCCTGAAAAATTTCCGGATTTCGAGTCATGGATCCCCAAGTACCGTCTTCATTTCTTTCCGGAAAAATAGGAGGCAAACTCAGCGCATACAATAAGGGAGCATCTTTTCCATTCGCCTGTTCGTTTCCTGTCGTACTGTATGCTTTCAGGCTCATTCCTACGTGAAATGTTTTCGTTACTTCGGTAGAAATGTCGGAACGAAAATTAAAACGTTGATAATTGGTTCCTAACAATATACCATCCTGTTTTACGTAGGCTCCGGAGAATATATACTTAGTCGTTTCCGATCCTCCGGAAACCGACAGGTCGTATCGTTGAATCATTGCATCTCGAAACAGTAAGTCTTGCCAATTATTATCAGGCATTGTCGATACGGAAGCCGGATCCATGAAATTGTATTTATAACCGTTTGTTCCATCGGGAATCATGTACAAAGTGCTTGCACTGGGATAGAGCGACCGGCGGCTATTGGAATCGTTAATAGAGTGAGGCGACTGATCGGGGTCGGCGGCAATAACGCTGGCATCAAGCCAAGCCTGATTCCGTCCGTCCATAAACCATTGCACATATTGATCGCGATTCAGTTCTTTCAATGTTTTTTCACGTTGCTGAAATCCGGCAGATGCATTCAATTTTATCACAGGTTTTCCGGCTTTTCCGGTTTTCGTTGTAACAATAACGACTCCATTAGCGCCTCGAGATCCATATATTGCTGTAGAAGAGGCATCTTTCAATACTTGGATACTTTCAATATCCGAAGTGTTCAACAATCGAAAAGCGCCTCCTTCCATCGGAAATCCATCGACAACAAATAGAGGATCGCCTGATTGAGTAATGGAGCCGGTGCCTCTTACCCTGATAATTAAACCTTCTCCTCCGGGAGCTCCATTATTTTCTTGAATTTGTATTCCGGCTATTTGCCCTGCTAATGCTTCTCCGAAGCTGACAGTTCCTTTGTCCTGTAGTTTATCTCCTGATACAGAACCTACAGCGGTAGTAACATCCGATTTTTTCTGAGTTCCATATCCTATCACAACCACTTCATTCAGATTTTTTGTATCCTCATCTAAACCGATTGTCAAAAATGACTGTTTTCCAATGGTTAATTCCTTTGTGGTAAATCCCAAATACGAGAACACTAAAGTACTCTTTTCCGGAACATCTAATGAAAATTTTCCATCCGAACTACTGATTGTCCCATTGGAAGTCCCCTTTTCCGTTATTGTTACGCCTACAATCGGTTCTCCATTATTATCTTTCACAACTCCCGATATTGTATTTTTTGTAGTCTGACCAACGCACAGTTGTGAAAAGAAACTGAAAAATAATAGAATAATTACGAACAAGTTTTTTAATTTGTGTTTTTTTGATTTTTTCATACACTTTTTATTTTTAATTTAAAAAATAATGATTGAATAATAATCGAGGTGGATAAAAGTTTCATCCAAAATAATTTAAAACATAATTCAATGGTTTTTTTGTTTTTACATAGGCACTACGTTTTTTTTGAGTTTAACATTTTTATAATAATTATGTGCGAATAATGCAAGCGAACATAAATATTGTTACAAAAATAAAAAAGAATAGATTTTTAGTCGATTAAAATAGAATTAATTTTGTTTTAAAAATATTAATCAGTCGTCTTATAGATTCAAAGACCGATTTTTCAGGGTTTGGAATATCAATTTATCTATGGAATAGGGATAATCTTGGTTTTTCAATATTTTATAAGTTGTAAGAAATGTGAAATATCGTTTTTGAATCATCTCTTTCATTCCGGTCATTCTATATAATTGTAATTCATATCGTAAAGCAATTTCATTGATTTCGTCGATGCAATAAATGATTTGAATAATTTGAACAGCCCTGTCGTAATGCCGCGCTTTGAAATGAATATCAAGCAATTGGAATAGAAAAGACAGCAATTGGTCGTTACAATCTTTCCGAATCATTCTTATAAATTCAGAGTCAACAGATTTAAGAAACACCCCTTTATGAACGATGGATCCGATTTTCAGTAAAACAGCATCTTTTGAAGTTGTCATGCTCAAGTTTTTTTTGCACTCCAAGTAATCGCAATACAAAGGGTCATGTATTTCCAATTTAAAATATTCTCCGTTATAAATCAATTCTATTCCGTTAAGGTCAGGCAAAATCTTACGTATCTGATTCAAGGTCACTCCTCTCAAGTTTTTTGCATTTTCACGATGCTTATCCGGCCATATTGTTACGTCAATTTGTGAAGGACTAACTCCTTGTCCATTTTTCTCTCCCATAAGTAAAATGTACAAAAAGAGCTGTTTAACTTTGGGACTAAACAGATAGGTAATATCTTTTCCTGATCTGTCTTTTACCTTAAAGTCTCCAAAAAGAGTAATCGAATTTGTTTCCGGTTCTTTCTCAATAGGAAACGATTCGGCGTTAAATATTTTAGCTATCTTTTTTTGTTTTTTCTTGTGAAAAATTCCGAACCCAATAAATAGAATGATCAGTAAAATGATAATCGGAATAATGAAATAAAGCCGGAATAATATGAAAGTTTTATGGGTATAGGAATGAACGCCTGACAGGTCGGATTTTGACTGGGGAGGATAAGACAATGCGTATATATTAATCGTGGACGAACCATCCTGTGCAAATTCTTGCGTAGCGCAATACAATTCCTGAGCCTTTGAATTATAGTACAAATTGGCGTTAGTCCTTATTTTCTCAGAGTTCATGGGAATAGAATCGCCCAAGATTTCAAACGCTCCGGTCTGAATGGAGAAACAGTACAGTTTTAAAAATGTATTTGGCTTATATTCAGGATAACACAAAGTATAAAATGATTTTTTATCCTCTGATACAATCATGTTTCTGACAGAGACCAGTCCGGTATTATCCAAGCAGGCAGTCCAAAGTTTTTTGATGATATGATTATGATTATTCACATGAAAGCAATCATAAAAATAGGATTTTCCCAAGTTTTGATCGCCGGTTTCGTTACCGATTCCACCAAAGATCAATGTGTTTTCCGAATCAATAATCGCTTCCCCCGAAAAAAAACGAGGAAAAATTTCATCGCCTGAATAAACTATTTTCTCCCATTTGTCTATAGATAAGCTATACTCCAAAAAATCAGATGAATACCTCTGTTTTCCGAATCCTCCGAAAATTCTGTAAAGTTGCTTTTGCGAATCAAAAAAACCGGTATGATGATGGTGGTAATTATCTAACTGTTCACTGCTCACAATTTGCCAGGAAAAGTCAGATAAATCCAGCGCGGCAATAGAAGGTTCATTTTCTCCGATTCCATACGTTTCATATACATAAAAATGCTCGTTCAACGTGTCAATAAAATTTGTCCCTAAATATAATGCAACGGGGAGTTTGTTTTTATAGGCATAAGTCTCGGTTTTTTGGCTTGCCGGCTGATAAAATAGTACTGAATCTTTATTCGCTATAATTATTTTTTCTGTTTTGCCGTTAAAATTCACTGCGCCTAAAGAGCGTGAGTAAAAAGATTGACACAATGTCCAATGATAAGATCGATTAATCAACCATACAGGATTACTAACTTTACCGCAAGCTTTACCGGACGCCTCATGAACAATCATTCCTTCATTTTCATGAAATGGAAACGAATAGGATTTATTTTCCCCTTCAACGGATAGATTTCTTAAAGCTATTTTAGGCACGTCAACAACATTGTCTTGTTTTCCAAAGACAATAATAGGGAAAAAAGTCAATGGAAGATGCGGCGTTTTGATTATATATTCCTTATTATCAACATAAAGGACAATTTGATTTTTATTCGACTGCAAGCTGATTGATACCGCATGCCAGTCTAAATAGTCGACGCTCTTTTTTCCAATAGGAACTTCTATCAAATCTTTATGACTATCAATATTCAAACGGAAATATACGGTATCATTTTTTTCATGAATGGTTGCAGAATAAGCCGTAGCATTATTTTTATCCTTGATTAAACAAATATAGCCGAATATGTTCTCTGCATCAAGAACAGCCAAATTGAACTTAATAGTCAAACGGTTTTTAAGCGCAGGAATTTCATCTTCAAAAACATTATAGGATGTCCGATTTGAAATCAAATCATCATTGGCGCGGAATAGTAATCCTTGCGAGAACATTGAAATGGAAATAAAAGCTAAAAAAAAGAAAACAAAATTACATTTTAACATGAAATTCACTAATTTAAATTGAGGACTGAGAATCAATTCCAGTTCCACTTCAATTATTTTCTTAAGACAAAATTAATATTTTTTTTTATCAATATTAATTTTTTACAAAAAAATCTCAACTCCGCCTTGCAACGCTAAATTAATTATTCTTTTATCCATTAATTTGATTAACTTTGCAGCCGGAATTAATGTTCTTATATAATGATTAATCGTACTATCATTCGCATAAAGGTACTTCAGATAGTTTATGCCTACTATCAAAAAAACAGTAATGATTTAGCGTTAGCCGAAAATGAATTGATGTTCAGCATGCAAAAATCGTATGATTTATATCATTATCTTTTACTGCTGATTGTACTTTTGACGGATGCCGAACAAAAGCGGTTAGATAAACAGAAAAACAGATTATTAGCTACCGAAGCCGAACGAAATCCCAACTTGCGCTTAGCCGGTAATCGCTTAGCCGAGCAGTTAAGCCGGGATGCGCAGTTACAAAAATTCGCCCGGGAAAAAGGCACCTTTTGGAACAATGAGGATTTTCATTTTGTGCGCTCCACTCTGAACAAAATCCTCCAATCCGATATCTATAACGATTATTTGGAATCGGATGATACTTATGAATCTGACCGGGAATTTTGGCATAAGGTTTTCAAGCAGTTGATTCTGAAAGATGATGAATTATATGATATATTGGAAGATCAATCCGTTTATTGGAATGATGATCTGGACATAATCGGCGCTTTTGCGTTAAAAACGATCCGGCGGTTAGCGAATGAAAAATCTTCAGCCCAAGTTCTGTTACCTCAATTTAAAGATTCGGAGGATAAAGATTTTGCAATTCAATTGCTGCATCATTCCATATTGGATGGAGAAGATAACAACCGTCGAATTACCAATCAAATAAACAATTGGGATATTGAACGTTTAGCCCAGGTGGATTTATATATTCTACAAATTTCTTTGGCTGAACTACGTAATTTTCCAACGATTCCGATTAGCGTTACATTGAATGAATACATTGAGTTGGCGCGTTATTACAGTACGCCGAAAAGTCCGGTTTTTATTAATGGTATTCTTGATGCAATTGTGAAAGAATTGAAAAACGAAAGATTATTATTCAAAGATTAAGATTTTTTGCTATATTTGTATTTTAATTTAATAAATCGATAAAAAATGAACGTATTAAGTATTTTCCTTCAGGCAAGTCCAAGCGTAGGCAGCGGTATGATGCCTATATTAATGATTGTTGCGTTGTTTGTTATCATGTACTTTTTCATGATTCGTCCGCAGCAAAAGAAACAGAAAGAGGTTCAGCAAATGCGTAATAACCTGAAAGTAGGCGATTCGGTGGTTACATCGGGCGGTATTTTCGGGAAAATAAAAACAGTTGAAGATACGGCTTTTATCGTTGAAATAGCCGAAGGCGTGAGGGTAAAGGTGGACAAAGCTTCCATTTTCGCTGTATCCAATGATACTTCATCCGCTAAATAAACAAGAAATACAAAACAGAATCAGAACGTTTTTCCACAGTAAAGGATGGAAAAACTTTCTGGTGTTTTTGAGTTTTGTCGGGCTGGCTTCTTGTTTTTGGGCGCTTCAGTATTTTCATCAAAGATTTGAATTTGAAGCTCCCTTAAAGGTTAATTATGAGCATATTCCCGGAGGAATCGCTTTGCTGGACAATCCTCCGCAAGAAATGACGCTTCATTTGCAGGACAAGGGAATCGCTTACCTGAATTATTTGATTAAGCAAAACAGGAACCATCCGTTATCTATTACTATTGATTTGGGAGCTATTTCTCCTTATAAAAATTCGTATGTGATAGACCAGACTGTCCTGCGGAATTTAATTGGCTCGAAATTGTCTGCTACGACGCAATTACAAATGTTTTCGCCGGATAACATTGAAATCAACTATTCTCCTTTAGCGCAAAAGGAAGTGCCGGTAACAATCAACGGAACAGTTTCTCCTGCGGTTGGTTACTTTTTTGATTCTGTTAAGATTGAACCTGCTCAGGTAATTGCTTATGGCAATAAGGCGGCGTTGGACACGCTTAATGAAATCAGGACATCATCGGTTGATTATAAGAATATTGATAAGAACTGGACTTCCTCTACCCCATTGCAAACGCCGGAAGGGATCCGCCTCTCGGTTGATAATGTAAAACTTAGCGCTTCAGTAGAAGAATATACAGAAAAAACATTTCAACTTCCGGTTATTTGCAACAATATACCATCCAATCGAAACGTTCGTTTTTTCCCTTCAATGGTGGAATTAGTTGTCCGCGTCGGTTTGAGCAGATACGCTCAACTTTCAAAATCAAATTTTGAAATTGCCGTCAATTACGATGAATTATCAAAAAAGAATACGGCGAATTGCTCGTTGGTTTTAACGCATCAACCGGTTGGAGTAAAGAGTTATCGCATCAACCCGAATGTAATTGAATTTTTGATTGAGCAAAAAAACGAATGATGAAAGTAATCGGGCTTACCGGAGGAATCGGTAGCGGAAAATCAACGGTTTCCCGCTTGTTTGATATTATGGGGATTCCTGTATACATTGCCGACACGGAATCGAAACGATTGACCGAATCGTCCCCTCTCATCAGGGAAAAATTAACCGACCGGTTCGGAGCGGATATATATAAGGAAGGAAAATTGAATAAAGTCCTGTTAGCCTCCTTAATTTTCGAAAACGAAGCCAACAGGAATTATGTTAATTCGGTTATTCATCCGGTTGTCCGGATGGATTTTGACCGATGGAAAGCGCAGCAAGTCGATTCGCCTGTTGCAGTCATTGAAGCCGCTATCCTATTTGAAACGGGTTTAGCGGAAACATTGGATGTCAGCGTCACAGTCGCCTCTCCGGAAGATTTGCGCATTCGCAGGGTGGAACGCAGGGAAGGCTGGTCGCGCGAATCCATCGTCGCACGTATTCGGAGTCAATTTTCTGAAGAAGAAAAAATCCGTCGTTCCGATTATGTCGTTTATAACGACGATAAACAAGCGATAATGCCGCAAGTTGAGAAAATATTACTTAAAATTTCACATAATTCATAATTAACTATATGATACAGAATGAAAGAGAAACCCGTCACCAGCGAGTGATGGATGCTGTCGGGAAAATGATGACTGCAGCGCGAACAGCTCCTAAAGGTAAGGGAATAGATATTATTGAAATTATCGCGGTAGAAGGAAGCGACCTCCGGACGCTTTCGGATAAAACGCGTGAATTTGGGACCCAGAACGGCAGGAAATTTTTTTTCCGCGATGCGGATAACGTCTTAAAAGCCGAAGCGGTTATCTTAATCGGTACGCGCCAGCAAAAACAGACGCTGGATTGCAGTTACTGCGGCTTTCCAACTTGCAGCGACAAACCGGACGAGGTTCCCTGTGCGATCAACTCCGTCGATGTTGGAATCGCTATCGGCTCGGCTTGCGCTATGGCAGCCGATATGCGCCTCGACACGCGCGTCATGTTTTCCGTAGGCTATGCGGCGCTGGCGCTGGATTGGCTCAAAGGTTGCCGGACAGTTATCGCTATTCCGGTTTCGGCATCTACTAAAAATCCATTTTTCGACCGGCAGGTTCAGCCGTAAAATTCAGTTATTTCCGGGCAAGATACAGGGTACAAATGCCTCCTGTCAATTTCCGGTAAGTAACATCGGAAAAGCCGGTCTTTTCGAGTATAGCAGCCATTTCGGCATTCTGTGGAAAAGCCGAAATAGATTTTGGCAAATACTTGTAGGCAGTTTTATTCCGTGAAATCCATTGACCGATTTTCGGTATCAGTCCTGAATAAAGCCGGTATCCCTGTTTCATTGGAAAATGTTCGGGCGAAGAGAGTTCCAGAATCATCAACCGCCCTCCCGGATGCAGTACGCGGTGGATTTCCAGCAAGCCCTTGTCCAAATCTTCAAAATTACGAATGCCGAATGCGACAACCGCCGCATCGAAACGATCCGAATCCAACTGTAAACAAATGCAATTCTGCCATTCAAAATCAATGACTTCCGATAATCCTGCCTTTGCGACTTTCGCCCTGCCTATTTCCATCATCTTTTCGGAAATGTCGATGCCTAAAATTTTTTGAGGTTTTAATAAACGGTAGGCATCCAAAGCCAAATCGCCTGTGCCGGTAGCGACATCTACTATTTGTCGGGGAGCGTAAGCTTTCAGCGACAAAATTCCTTTCCTGCGCCATAATTTATCAATACCCATTGAAAGCGTGTGGTTTAAGAAATCGTACTTTCCGGCGACTTCATCAAACATGCGTTCAATCTGGACGCTTTTAGGCGCACCATTCGATTCGTAAGGAAGAATTTCTTCTGCTTTGTAAGCCATTAATATTTTTTTTGTAGGCTCAGGCATCAAGCGCGGGATGACAGACCTTAATTAATACTGCAAATTTAGAATAGATTTTTTATCTTTGCGCATTATTTACTTAAAAATAAACATTCCGGCAAAAAAGTATTGTGTATGATTAAGAAAAATTCTCCTCAAGCCTGGCTTTTAGCTACCCGTCCCAAAACCCTGGCAGCATCGGCAACGCCGGTTCTGATTGCTTGGGCGCTGACATACCGCGAAAAAAGCTTTCAATGGAAACCGGCGCTTATTTGCCTGTTGTTTGCAGTCATAGCTCAAATCATCTCAAACTTCGCCAACGATTATTTCGATTATAAAAAAGGCAGTGATAACGAAGAACGTTTGGGACCTAAACGAACGGTCGCTGAAGGATGGATTGCGCCGAGAGTTATGTTGAGCGTGACGCTTGCCTTGCTTGTACTGGATTTAACGCTCGGATTATTGCTTTTGCATTATGGCGGATGGAAATTAATTTTCGTGGGACTGCTTGTAGCCATCTTCGCCTTTGCTTATTCGGGAGGACCTTATCCCTTGGCTTATCACGGCTGGGGAGATGTTTGCGTATTTATATTTTTCGGCATCATTCCGGTGGGTTTCACTTATTACGTACAAACTTTGCAATGGAGCCTTCCTGCCGCTATCTGCGGAATGAGCGCCGGTTTGGTGATCATTAATATCCTGGTGGCAAACAATTATCGCGACCGGTTTTCGGATGCAAAGTCAGGTAAAAAAACATCCATTGTTTTGTTTGGAGAAAAATTCGGCAGCCGGTTTTATCTGCTTAATGGAATCATTGCGGCGCTTGGCTGCCAATATTTCTGGTTGGAAAAAACCGCATGGGCGGCTTTGCTTCCGCTTATTTACTTAGTCTTCCATATCCTGACATGGAAAGAAATGATTACTATCCATCAAGGGAAAGAGCTGATCCGAACGCTGGAAAAATCGGCGCGCAATGTATTGATTTTCGGAGCAACGCTTTCGATTGGGCTACTTTTTTGAATAAAAAAAAGAAAAAAACCGCACCGGTTATCCGGTACGGCTTTTCGCTCACTGTAAGGTGCGAGCAAGGATTTAATAAAAAAATGATTTATTTCACTTTATCGACAATGGCTTTGAATGCTTCCGGATGATTCATTGCCAAGTCGGCAAGGACTTTCCGGTTGATTTCGATTCCGTTTTTGTGTAAGGCGCCCATTAAACGCGAATAGGAAAATCCTTCCAAACGGGCTGCCGCATTGATACGCTGTATCCATAATCCACGGAAATTACGTTTTTTGTTCCGCCGGTCGCGGAAAGCATACGTTAAACCTTTTTCCCAAGTCCCTTTGGCGACTGTCCATACATTTCTCCGCGCGCCATAATATCCTCGTGTTAACTTGAGAATTCTTTTTCTTTTAGCTCTTGAAGCTACATGATTT
>Ga0123354_10010034_pt1 | contig 14549 bp, 14 predicted proteins | sample TergutLab28metaG_2_FD_97872 | JGI IMG/M metagenome (GOLD analysis project Ga0123354, IMG submission 97872) | Labiotermes labralis P4 segment gut microbial communities from Petit-Saut dam, French Guiana - Lab288 P4 | ecosystem: Host-associated > Arthropoda: Insects > Digestive system > Gut ... | reverse complement strand
GTTTCAAGCACATGTGCTCATCATCAGGAGGTCAAAATTGCATTACACAGCCTCTGGTATCATCACACCTGTAGGTGGCCGTCTCGTGCACAGGTTGAGAGAGGACTCCTGATGACCAGCACGTGTGCTTGAAACATGTAGAGGCATGAAATGAACTTATTGTAAAACAAAAATTTTGTGCATTAAGTTGGTTAATTACTGAGATAAATGAAATATGTGTGTCAATTTTTTTCATATTATGTATGACATTCCCTGCAGGTGATAATGGCTACCAATAGGATTGACATTTTGGATCCCGCCTTACTTCGGCCAGGACGCATTGATCGTAAAATTGAATTCCCACCTCCAAATGAGGAAGCTCGTTTGGATATTCTCAAGATCCATTCTCGAAAAATGAATCTAACCCGAGGCATCAACCTCCGTAAGATTGCAGAACTTATGCCAGGGGCTTCAGGTGCTGAAGTTAAGGTAATGAAAAAGGCCATTTATTACTGTCACCACCACCACCATGAGTAGTAGTAGTAGTAGTAAGATGATTTGTGGAAGCATTGATGAAAGAATGGATGACTGAAATGTGGCTGTACCACACTGAAGCGAATGTCAGAACAGGAAAAGTGGCTATTAGAACAGAGAATATTCTAAGGTGACTCCTTATCTCCAATACTGTTCTGTTTAGCACTTATACCACTAACCAACATTCTCAGCAAACAAGGAGCAGGGTGTGCAGTCAAGGGACAAAATAAAGTCAGCCATTTATTCTATATGGATGATTTGAAGCCATTTTCCAGAGATGAGACCAACTTAACATTTTGTAACAACATACAGATGGTGTGGCCTATACAGATGTGCCACAGCAGTTTTCAAGCACGGCAGGCTAACTAAAAGCCAACACAATAGTCTAAACAACCAGAGAATAATTAAGAACATGGAGCTTGATGAGACCCATCAGTATGTGGGCACAGAAGAAAGTGATGGTATTGACAATAGCCAAATGAAGGAATAGTACCATCAGGTCTGACAGATTCCCAAGACAGAGTTGAAACTCAAAGAACAGGATCACAGCTCTCATTATCTTAGCTGTACCAGCCCTAGTTTACAGCTTTGGAATAATCAACTGATTTAGAGAAGAAATTGAGAAGATAGATTGAAAAAAATGAGAAAGCTTCAAACTACTGAAAGAATCCACTACCCAAAGGCAGACATTAATATTCTGCATCAAAGGAAGAATTGGTGGTCATGGATTAGTCAAACTGGAGTCTGCCTATAATACTACTGTTGTTAGTCTCAACAGGTACATTAAGCAATGCAAAGGTAGGGTTACCAGATTAGTGCAAGAATATGACACCTGGAAAACTAAATACTCTCCACAAAAAGAAGCTAATCTAAGCAAAAATGTGTCACACAAGAAATTGCTGCCCAAAATTAGAAGAATCGACTTATGTGCAGCATTGAAAATGAGAAGATAGAGAATTCAAGATGAAACCAGTGCATGGACAATTCTACTGGGACCTTGAAAGACCATCAGTAAATTAAGAAAAATCCCTGGCATGGTTATGTAGCTCAGGCCTAAAGGGAGACATTAGACTTGAATAATAGCAGTCCAAGATCAAGCACTTAATAAGTGTCATCATCAGAGGAACATAATGAAGCAACCAGCTGATAGTAATGCAGGATGTGCTATAAGGCAGAACATTAAAACATATTGTTGTGGGATGTATGACACTTGCACCATCTGAATACACTAATAGACACAATAAGGTGGCTGGTTAAATCCATTGGACAATATGTAAACATATGGGGTTACAGGTTACTGACAGGTACTATGAGCATATACCTGAAAGGATCATAAATGTCAACTGTACCACTATTATGTGGGATGTACCGGTTATCACAGATCGAACAATACTAGCAAACTGACCTGATATAGTACTGCTTGATAAACAAGAGAAGACTTGCCTGCCATACCATATGATTCAAACATTATCATACAAGAAACTGAAAAACTAGAAAGTACAAAGACCTGGAGATCACGGTCAGCAGGATGTGGAAAGTGAGGACAAAACTTGTGCCCATTATAACTGGAGCATTAAGAACAGTTACGAAGGGATTAGATCAGAACCTTCAGTTGCTCCAATGTCACCCATGAGCAGCTGCAGATCACACTAATGAGCACTGCACACAGCATTGGTAAGTGGTGGGGTAAATCGCTTTGATCTGTTGTTGAGATCTGGACTTACCAGAAGACTGCCAGCTAATAAAAGGCAAGGATAAATTGATGATAATAATAATAATAATAATGTGATCTGACAGCCCAAATTTTGGTCCCAGCCTCCTCAGTTTTTCTTCCCCACATTTTTTGATCTAATACTAATCTTTTCCATCTTGCAGGCCCAAAGAGTTTTCTTACGTCTCTTGTCACTGCATCTGTCCCAGTTTCCTCTGGCCTCCGTATTGGTTGACCACCATACATTTTTTTTTCCTTCTAAGGAAACATGCCACTTATGTTAACAGAATTTCACAGACTTACACTCTCATTTTAAATTTGATTTCACCTCCCTCACCAGATGTAGTCAGTTTTATGACAGATATTTCAGCCGTTTCATTTTTCTGCAGGGAGTATGTACTGAAGCAGGGATGTACGCTCTCCGTGAACGCCGGGTTCACGTCACACAAGAGGATTTTGAGATGGCAGTTGCCAAAGTCATGCAGAAGGATTCTGAGAAGAACATGTCCATTAAGAAGCTCTGGAAGTAAATTATGTTACAGGCAGTTCACTGTGATGTACTCAAACTATGAATGAAAACTTATTAATAAAGAAATATGAGCAGAAATGGTACGTGGTTGGTTGCCTGTTCGAGACCCAAAATAGGGACAAGAATTTAGAAGAGGTTTTAAGCATGAAAACATTTTCCGAAATCAGACTTTGCTGTGTACACATTACAGCACAGCTCCAACATGTCATCTTCACATAAAAGTTCGGTTCTTGATATATGTGTAATGCTATATAGCAGTCCCATTATGGGCCTGGAGTGGCCAAGAGGGTTCCAGGCAGTTAAGGTTGCCAGATTTCATGACAATGGCACAGGATGGTGGTAAGGTTGTCAGCCTTACGCACCGGCTGCCTTTACCCCCAGGAAATGCTCCTGGTACCCATCTCTGTTAGAGGCTGAGTCGACCCCAGGGCCAGAGTGCGATCAGAAGGATTTTATGTCAACAACAAATTCCAGTGACACTGGCTGGGATCAAAACAACCTTCCGATTTGTAACACAGCACCTTAACCACTGTGCCACTGTGGTCCCCGTAATGCTACATAAAAAGACCCAAATGATGCTTCCCAGAACTGTAAAGGAAAATTCATATTACAGACTTTAAATCAAAATTCAAGTACACTTTACTTCCCTCAGATACTTGCTTCTGCAAAAGTCGGTATGGTAATGGCTGTTCCATCCTCACAGTTTGCATGTTCATCTTGCATTTCCCCACATGTGAGTCACATATATCAGGTTTTTTGGAAATGAAGAGGAACATCAGCAACACAGGTAACAAAGGCAATCATAGTAATGTTATAAATATAAAAAAAAAAATCATAAATGTGCATGTGTCTTCATGTAAAGCAAAAGTTATTTTTGTTTGATTTTAGGCAAACCTAAATTTTTTTTCAAAATGATTTCAGTAAAAACTCAACAACTTGATTTGTGTTAGTTTATTTAAAAACATACGAAATAAGCTTCTAATATGAAAATAACAAGTTTGGTCAATTAAACTGAGCTAAAAAAATATTTGTTTCAAATGCAATTAATTTCAATACACAAATATTTTTGTGACAGTTGGTATCTCAGTCTTCTTAATACAGAATCAGTCTTTTGGAAATGGCAGTTCTTCATTTTATCGTGTCTTCCAGCTTGCTGTCTTCAGTGTTGGGGAAATTTACGTTCCAGAATCCTGCAACAAATAATCATTATTGAAAAAGTACACCAAAAACTGACATCCATGTCAAAGACTCTTGCCGTCTCACATCTCTTAAAACTTCACCGCCGTACCATTAAGCATTTTACCAAACACTTCCACTTGGATACAAACAAATTCTTAAACAAACACAATCCCCAAAATCAAACAGGAAGCAATTCAAACTTAAAAAATTCCCACTTCCAAGAACAGAGGGGCTAGCCCTGATACGTAACATACCACCCACCAATCATGATTCACACTGGGCAACATGTATATAGGAAAGGGCAGCAAAGCAACCTCTGCCACCCTTTCATCTTCCACCCTTGCTGACTTGAGAACACAATACTTACTGACTGCATGGAGCAGAGTCCTTCTTGAGAAGCTGACCATTCCACAGCTAGTCAAGAAATTCCCCGCATTTTATGGAACCCAAAGTTTCATAACTGCATTCACAAGAGCCCGCCACCTGTCCCTATCCTGAGCCAGCTGGATCCACTCCATACCCCTACTTCCTGAAGATCCATCTTAATATTATCCTTCCATCTATGCTTGTCTCCCCCAAGTGACCTCTTTCCCTCAGGTTTCCTCACCAAAACCCTGTGTATGCCTCTCCTCTTCCCCATACACGCTAAATGCCCTGTCCACCTCATTCTTCTTGATCTGATAACCCGAACAATACTGGGTGAGCAGTAGAGATCATTAAGATCATCATTTCCTCCACTCCCCTGTTATCTTGTCCCTCTTAGGCCCAAACATTCTTCTCAATACCCCATTCTCAAACACCAAGGCCTACTTTCCTCTCTCATTGTGAGCAACCAAATTTCACACCCACACAAAACAACAGGCAAAATTATAAGAGAACACAATAAAGAAAGTACAAAATAAAGTGGAACACAGGTATGCTGAATGGTCTATCAGTGGGCGTAACAAACACACACCCCAATTTCTTATTGGTATACCATGCCAAAACCACAAGTAATGAAACCAAGACTCACATATATGCCATACCAAAGCCTAAAAGTACATGGCCGCTGCTATGAAATACATTCCACTTTCTCATGAATGAAACAGTTTCTTACCCATATTAAAAATTCCTGATAAGTAAGAAATAAAGAAAAAGTCAATCCTGTAGTCTCTATAACTTCCTCACATGCAGAAAACATGTAAAACGCACTGTAACAACATCAAAATCTAAGCATATATGCCAGAACATAAATGTCTAACCTGGAGGAGTGTTGGTCCGAAAACCATACTTGTCACGGTGCCTTGAACACTGGTTGAGATGACGTTTGATTGTGGTCGGATCTGCACCAACATTGGCAAGGGTGTAATACTGTGAAAATTCAATACACCTGAGCAAACCTATACATTGTAACTACAGCACAAATCTGGTATAGTGAACCTGTACAGCCACAAATATTCAAGTTTTCTGGTGTATTATGGCCTGATGAATGGTAACAAGGAACTGATGTTTTGAAAACAGCACAGTGCAGCCATCTGCATAGAAGAATTTTAGGCCCAGTATATGACAATGAAAAAGAAAACTGGAGGATATTAACCAATAAAGAAATTTATGAAATTGTTAAAAAACCTACTAAAGTAGAGACAGTAAGGTTAAATGGATTACGTTGGTTTCGACATGTACAGAGAATGGAAGAAAATAGGATTCCCAAAAGAGCATTATATATGAATTTGAGAACAACAAGATTGAGAGGTAGACCGAGAAACAGACGGCAAGATGAGGTAAGAGAGGATGGAAGAATAATTGGTGGAGAAGGGTGGCAGGAAAAAGTACATAACAGAGAGGAATGGAAGAAGCTCCTGAGAACGGCAAGGAATCGTCACATTCTGCACATGCCATTGGAATGAATGCATAATGCATCCATTTTCAGGTCAAGAGGTCCAAGAAGAGTAAGGCAGCATTCCCATAAGAGGTGCACGATGGAAGATTTGAGGTTCTCACAATGGTGTTGAGAAATTTAACAGGATTGCCTGACACTCTAAAATGTTAGAAACCACTTACCCGGTGACACATCATCTCATACCATAAGGCTGGAAACCACAAGAAGTCAAATTCCTCAAATAACAGTCATTTAAGATGGTGCCCATGAAAACTTGAACTGCATGTGCTTACCGAGCTACTGCAATCTATTAACTCCAGCAGAGTTAAAGGGAATTTGTATAACATACAAATAACACTTGCACAACAAAATATACTCACTTACTCCATGGTGCAGAGTCCTTCTTGAGAAGCTAACTGGTTTGCATCTAGTCAAGAAATTCCCCCCATTTTAAGGAACCCGAAGGTTCATTACCGCACTTGCAAGCCTCCGCCACCTGTCTCTATCCTGGGCCAGCCCAATCCAGTCCATATACCCACATCCCACCTCCTGCAGATCCATCCTAATATTATCCACCCATCTATGCCTAGGTCTCCCCAGTGGTCACCTTCCCTCCGGTTTCCCCACCAAGACCCTATATGCCCCCCTCTCCTCACCCATACGTGCCACATGCCCAGCCCATCTCATTCTTCTAGATTTTATCACCCGCACAATATTGGGTGAGGAGTACAGATCATTTAGCTCCTTGTTATGCAGTCTCCTCCATTCCCCTGTTACCTCGTCCCTCCTAGGCCCAAATATTCTCCTCAACGCCATATTCTCAAACACCCTCAGCTTCCTTTCCTCCCTCAATGTCAGTGACCAAGCTTCACACCCAAACAAAACAACAGGCAAAATTATAGTTCTATATATCTTGATCTTTAAATTTTTGGATAGCAACCTGGAAGACAAAGATTCTGCACCGAATGATAGCAAGAATTTCCTAACCTCAATCTGCTCTTAATTTCTTCCGGAATAGAATTTTGATTATATATCTATAAAAATTTGTATCATCATTCTGTTTATATAGAACTACCCATAAGAATGCCCCCACTTACGTTCTTGCACTGCTCACATTCCCAGCCATCAAGTTTCCGTCGCGCTTCTCTGTTCCGCACGGCATCCCGCCGATACTTGTAATTTGGGCTTGTGGATACTTTTTCTGGAATCCTAAATGTAAAGAAAATAACTTCATTGAAGATTATTGTCTTCTGGAATGAGTCCCCAAAACCTTCTGGTACAAACTGACTGACATCTTAGAGGAATATACTGCCTTCACCTTAAGCTGACAAGTACACCATGTGGTGACATTAAAATACAGGGTAAGTGGGATATAATTCCTCAGGAAAAGTATTTGGAGAGAGACTGGGTCGATACCAAAACAAACAGGGAAAAAAGCAGTAAGGAAACATTGTCGGGATGTAAAGCGGCAAGAAGGCATTATGTAGGGGGAGGTGTTGTACCTTGGGTAAGTTCTTGGTTTTCAGTTTTCTGTGTGCAAAAGGATTGCATGTGGGAAAAGTTTCAAATGCTGCATACTGTTGCATATTTATTTGGTGAATGACATAGATTTTTAAACGCTGCTTTGTATGCTTGGTCACCGATAGTACATAAAGGGGAGAAAGTAAGGTGATCTAAGGTAAGATATGTTGAACCTTGGGACAGAATTCAAGACGAGGGCAAAGAAAACAGTACTTTCAAAATGTTCTAAAAAATTAAACAACCTTGTGCAAAACACTATAAACATACAGACACACTGCTCATGGTGGAGGTATCCGAAAATACATAGTAATATTTTACACATTCGCTTGTAGATGGCAGAGAAATCACGTACTTACTTACTTACTCCATGGTGCAGAGTCCTTCTTGAGAAGCCAACTGGTTTGCAGCTAGTCAAGAAATTCCCCACATTTCACGGAACCGAAGGTTCATTACCGCTCTCACAAGCCTCCACCATCTGTCTCTATCCTGGGCCAGCCCAATTCAGTCCATATACCCACATCCCCCTTCCTGGAGATCCATCCTAATATTATCCACCCATTTACGCCTAGGTCTCCCCAGTGGTCTCCTTCCCTCCGGTTTCCCCACCAAGACCCTATACACCCTCCTCTCCTCACCCATATGCGCCACATGCCCAGCCCATCTCATTCTTCTCAATTTTATCACCCGCACAATACTGCGTGAGGAGTACAAATCATTTAGCTCCTCGTGATGCAATCTCCTCCATTCCCCCGTTACCTCATCCCTCCTAGGTCCATATATTCTCTCAACACCATGTTCTCAAACACCCTCAGCTTCCTTTCCTCCCACAATGTCAACAACCAAGTTTCACACCCATACAAAACAACAGGCAAAATTATAGTTCTATATATCTAATGACTTAAATTACAAGTGGCACAGGGAACAACATTTTCCCCTGTGACTAAGAATCTGGTTCATGAGCTGTAGAGGCAAAGGTGTGTGAAGCAGTATGGCTGGCACTATGGAATGGGGCAAGTAATGATGGTGCACAGTTTCGTGGGAGGTCATACCAAGGACAATCCATCAGGTTCTGCAAAGTTATGTTAGGTTAGGCAAGGTTTAGGTTTGTTCATGTTTCACTATATTAGGTAAGGTTAGGTTAGGTTAGTTTAGGTTAAGTTAGGTTAGGGAATTGCTTCAGTGTCATGTTAGTGCTATCTTGGATTTGTGTTGGACTTATTATGCAGTAACGTAGGAGTTTTGTTGGGCGTATGTTGGAGTTATACTGAACAAATATAAAAGCAGTTTTGGATTTATTTTTGAGTTACATTGGGAATACATTACAGTTACTTAGAAGTTAAGTTGCAGTTGTTTTGGAGATGCATTAGAGTTATTTTAGAGCTATGCTTGAGTTACTTTGGAGTTATGCTGAAGTTATTCTCAAATTGTTTTGAATTTATTTTGGTTACATTAGAGTTATATTCGAGTCATTCTAGTGTTCATTTGGTGTTAGTATGGAGTTATCTTGATTTAATTTCAACTCCTGTTGGAGTTGTTTTGGGGTAATGAAGGAGTTATTTTGGAATTATACGAGGGTGAATCAAAAAGTAAAGGCAATTTTTAAATTACGCGGTAACCGGGACAGAAAGGAGCTGCCGCATTGCGCAGTATCGACAATGCCTGTTGAAGAGTTCAGCCATGTGCAGTACAGCGCTCTGCCTTCAGTCGAGTGGCAGTAATGCGGGCGAAAACATGGACGCTCCTTTGCAAGATTGCACCATTGAAGAACAACATGGTGTAGTGCGGTTTCTTTTAGCAGAAGGAGTGAAACCTGTGGAAATTCACCATCGTTATGATGTTGGCTCAGTATGGACAGAGCACCATGAGTCAACAAAAGGTTTAAGAGTGGGTTGAAAGTTTTAAATTGGGTCGAACACGTGTTACTGATGAAGGTCGTTCTGGTAGGCCATCAACATTGTGTAGCCGAGAAGCTTCTTCTCCGCAGGAATACAGAAACTAGTTGAACGATATAACAAATGCTTTGTGTTGCAAAGGGACTATGTAGAAAAATTATATGTAAAATTGCTCACAGTTACTTATATTAAAGCTGTTAAACGTATTTTGCCTTTACTTTTTGATTCTCCCTCGTATTAGGGTTATTTTCTCATTACATTGGAATTATTTTTGAGTGTTCCGGAGGAATTTCGCAGCCTGTTTGAAATACTTAACCAATTAATTGTACTTTAAGGCACTAAAAATTTTCAAAATAACTTTTTAACTTTGTGCGCAGTTACAAGATGGTCCCTAATTTTTCAGATGACGAATTTGGAAAACGTTTCTTGTCTTACACTTGGGTAAATAAGGTTCATTCACGATTAAAGGTGCTGCTATATGCCAAATGCGAAACTAGTACACTAATGCCAGTATGATTAAATCACCTGTCAAAACTACAGTCATGTTTCCTGAGAGTTTCTGACGCCTTCCTGTTTTTTATTTCAGCCTGATTACACGGCTGTTTGAAGTCCTGTTCAGATGACACTGCTTCAGTTTCAGATACTCTCTTTGTTCCTCTGCTACCGTACGTTCCATCCTGCAGTGTGCTGGTATGGAGTGGGTCAAACAATGTCTCATCCGCGTCTTTGCTTTGTATCGCAGGCCGACTACATTCCTTCTTCAGAAGTGCATTTACTGATGTATTATCACCTTTCCTGTAAACAAAGATAAGACTTCTGCCTTAGTATAAGACCGACTGCATTAAACAAAAAAATTACAAGTATTTAATCTCAATTTATATATCTTACTAACCCATCACAACCCAAAACTTCTTTCACAGTATTTAATGGTTTGAAATGCTCTCTGACAATATACAATAGCACCACAGGTAACTGTTGAGTCTGAAATCAGAGGTTTAAATTACTCAACATAAAACCCTTTCTAGTCCATATATTTGCCTTTATGAACCAAAAGATTAATCTTAGAGGCATATTACTGTATTACTACATATGGATACATACTGCGTGTCCGGGCTAGAGGTATACAAAAACACATGCTTATGTTTTAGTACCTAAAAGCTTTATGAAATCTATGTTTTCAACAGTGTACAGAGTAACTCAAAAAGATTTTACGCACATTCGTACACTTCAACGTGGGCACCTGTTGTAGCTCGACAGATATCTAAACGATATTCAAGCTCTTGCCACATGTTTAGCAGCATGTGAGGTGTTATAAGCTCAACTGCTTCAATGATACGTTGTCTCAAATCAGCCAGATCTCGAACTTTTCTCCTGTACACAACACAATGTCCTTAATAAACCCCCATGCAAAAAAAGTCTAATGGTGTCAAATCCAGAGATCTAGGGGGCCAGGGAGTAGGACCTTCAGCTTATAACACCTCACATACTGATAAACAGGTGGTAAGAGGTTGAATATCGTTTAGATATCTGTCGAGCTACAACACGTGCCCACATTGAAGTGTACAGACGTGCATAAAAATCTTTTTGAGTTACTCGGTACACTGTTGAAAACATAAATTTCATAAAGCTTTTTGGTACTAAAACATAAGCATGTATTTTTGTATACCTCTAGCCTGGACATGCAGTATATGAACATCCAAACATACTTCCCCAAAAGTCCAGACCGGCCCTGGGGCCTACCCAATCTCCTATTCTGTGGGCAATGGGGTTCTCTCCCAGTGGTAAAGCGGCCAGGGCGTTAAGCTGCCACTCACCTCTATCTAGGACAGAGGTTAAGTATGAGTGGAGCTACACCTCTATTCCCCCTCTATGCCTTCATGGTTTGGATAGGGAAAGCTTTACCACTTTACCCAAATTTTCCAAATGGATCAAGAAAACCACAAAACTTGCAATGGCTCCCATTTTCAAAACCTAGAATCAAACTGAACAAAAGTATGCATGTGTCTGAATTTACTCATCCATTTATGTGGCTTTACCTGGCAATTGAAGGCCTGTCTCTGGTGTGAATGGGCTTTTGTCTTGGTGATGTCTGAGGGTGTAATGCATTGGGACTTGCTGGCACTAAATCATCATCATCTTCTGCAGAATCACTCTTCAAATTTCTAATTCCAGGACTTTTATCATCTGATGGACCCAATTCTCTACTCTTGTTTTCATTCAATGACTCCTGTAGGGCTAGTTTAAGAGATGTTTCTTCATCACACTCGCCACTGATCTCATCGGCCAATGCGCTACTTCCGAATACACTCTGCCTCACGCCTCCATTGAACTCTTTGAGTGTACTAAGATCCTGTTTCTTTGGTACACATGCCAGTGACAGTGTTGTCTGCTTCAACCTACAACTCCTAACATCACCTGGATTTCTATTACTAACATTCCCATGTGGCATAGGTCTCAATTTCCAAAAGTCTGCTTTAATAACCTTCGTGTTCTTTGCCTTATCATCCACGGGCTGTAAAACATTCTGTCCATGCTTCTCATTTGTCATTTCTTGATCATTTTCTTTCATTTTATCCTTACCTGGTACAACCAAACTTGATGCCCCTGGCTGAATCTTCAGCAACGACGGACTCCTGTCCGCACCACTTTTGCAATTACTTATCGTGCTTGGGTCATTATCTGATTTAACATTCAGTATGGCAGTCTGTGACAGCACAGGACTGTCACGTGGCCTGTCTACAGTTGTCACATTATAATTATTGCAATGTGCAATTTTATGCGTGGACTTTCTACCACAGCCACCTAAAATTGGACTAGATCTTTGAGTTATTTTCTCCTGTAACACCTGTTTCTTTGGTGTAGTTCGAATGTGATCTGTTTTTTCAGTTACGTCGATATCATTAAGATGTGGTACAGTTTTCTCCATATCATTGAATTTAGCAGGAGACAGACAGCAAAGTGTTTCAGGAACTATTTCCTGTTCTACATCTGAACACACATCCTTTTTATTAGCAGGAACAGATTCTGGAGCCAAAGAGACCCCATAATATAAATCTTCCATGCCCTCTTCTCTTTCTTTCACACTTGATATATCTACTTCGGCTGCCATTTTATTCTGTTTCTTTCTCTTTTTACCCAGTGTCCTCACTTGCTGACTCTTGGCATAATCAATCCCAAGTCGTTTGATCCCACTTTTCGTGCCACACATTTCATCTCTATCTATGTTAGTGATATCATCGTCCAATAACATTTGAGATACAAGATCATAAGCCTTAACAATAGCAGTTCTTGGGCTCGATTCTAGATTTCTGTCTGAATCTTCAGAGCTGTTATTCATGCTCAATATAGACACTGAAAGAAAACAAACACATTATAACATTAACCATTATCCTGCTAACGTGGAGAATGTGGTGAGGTCCTAAAAATGCCAGCAAATGGCAGATGGGATTTAACTTGGCGTTTACAGGGTTAAGGTACAATTTAATATATCATGCAACAAAACTACAGGGTCCAACTGAGAACAAAACCCACTCAAAGGGTATACATTCTCAACCTTTACTACACACAGGGGCTTTTTTATTGTGGAACTGCTCGCTGCAGTGTGGATGACAACGCTGATGTGTGGAACCAATATCACCCACTCTGCAGTGCTCAGTAATGCGTAGTCATGTATTAGGATAAAATCTCCATACAACAGATTTCTAAACATGGTATTTTTCCACATACAACATAACCCTCGTTCACAGACTTCAGAAGTTCCTATAGTACACATTGTTAAATATCTGTGCCATTATGAAAAGAACCCTCATAATTCAGAAGCCTAACTATTAAAAAAAAAAAAATCTTATCTTTGGGTAAATACAGTAATTAGGTTCTCAATTTCCAGCTGACTCACATTGTTATAAATTTTGTTTCCCTTCATTCACAACACCAAATTCCTTCTCTCCATTATATCTGCAAGTTCCTTAAAAAGACAGATACATATTCTACACAATCACTCTATGTACCTTGTTTCTCCCAACATGTCCAGTTATACTTATTTCTTTTTACTTACTGATTTATTTATTTGTTTATACTAGATACAAACAGCGTGCTGTCTTCAACTAAATCATTTTCCAGTAAAATAACGCAGTCACTTCACTGTAATCCCTCACTTACATCGCTCTCATACGTGAATGCATGATCACTGGACTGCTAGCGTCCGTTATCTGCAGCCAACGGTTTCCCTGTTTAAATATCTCCCCGTACAAACCCTCCTACCTATCACCAACAGTTCCTGAACATACACTGACAGATTCAACTTATAACGTATGGCCATGAACCATCCGTAACTGACACAAGCAAATCTAAGAGACAAATATACCAAAATGTTCGGCTACAATATACGTATATACTTGAAAGACTCCCTGCAGTTACAAATGACTATGTCCATTGCTTGGTAGTATTTCAGCATTCATGCAAAGTAAATATGGGCACACAGGAAAATCTGATTGGAAGCCTTTGGGAGGACTTGTTAAATATAAGACACTCGTAGAAAAACCATGCATTGCAATAATCTACACACACGCAAATATTTGGTTCAAAATATCCAGGCATTCTGACTTGTTTGTAGTTGTTTATTTTTATGAACCATCTGCAGACTAACCTTCATCTAATTTTATATGTTTAACATTAATCGCATCTCACAGAACAGACTCCATAACCACTATCAAGACTAGTGTGCTAAGGCTATTGCTGGAAATAATAGGCATTTAATTTAAGAAACTTACAAGATACATAAATGTACTGTGTGGGCACAATGTACAGTTTTGTAATGCTGCAGTAGTTGGTAAATACAGTTACCATTGCAACCTTTCATGTTTTAAAGAACAAGCAACACTACAGCTGGTGCATAATTAAACCACTGTCTTGCAGATGATTATGTGTCTCATTACTGAAGACACAGAGGCAATGTAAACATAACCTCAACCACTGACAATTGATACCATGCAAGGAACAGTTGTAACATGAGGACACTGACCTTTAACCCTATGATGACTATACTGAATACCCTATCAACTACTACATCCCTAGTGAATGTAATCTGAGGCACTGCCAGTTTCAAAGATATCTGTAATCTGCATAGCTTCAGTATGAAGGGATACACCAAACCTGGCGCACAACTGTATCACATTTCCTTTTCAGTGTTACGTACACACAGTACTGCTAAAATAATAATTTATTTTAAATGAATTACATTTTTAACATTGTTAGAGGGAGTCATAATATAATCATGCACAAAGTTAAACACATTCTGTATGGGCATTTTCCTTAAAATTGAAAATTATGGAAGGGGTGATATCATAC
>Ga0123354_10010033_pt1 | contig 14549 bp, 9 predicted proteins | sample TergutLab28metaG_2_FD_97872 | JGI IMG/M metagenome (GOLD analysis project Ga0123354, IMG submission 97872) | Labiotermes labralis P4 segment gut microbial communities from Petit-Saut dam, French Guiana - Lab288 P4 | ecosystem: Host-associated > Arthropoda: Insects > Digestive system > Gut ... | reverse complement strand
AGACAGGTGGCGGACGCTTGTGAGTGCGGTAATGAACCTTTGGGTTCCGTGAAATGCGGGGAATTTCTTGACTAGCTGCAAACCTGTTAGCTTCTCAAGAAGGACTCTGCACCATGGAGTAAGCAAGGTAGGGTAGTAAGTGGCAGTACGACGTGCCTTGTAAGGAACACAAAGAATGTTTTTTAAGCAAATGACTGAACGTATTATTATAAGGTAGGCCTACAGTTCTTTCGCTGTTTTCTTAAGCACCGCAACAGAGAAGGTATACGCGTATTGGGGATGGCGGTGTAGCTCTGCTTATTCTTAGGCTCTGGGTACAGGAGCATGTTGTTTTTGCTGTCTGTACGATCTTGTGACCTTAGTTACCCGTAGCCTCGGATAGATGAAGGGAAAGAACCCCTGATACCCATTGAAAGTATGCTGTTTGGGCCCTGGAGCCGATCTGTACCTCGGTAGCAAAGACAAAGTCGCTGTTATTGACGAGAATCAAAGCCCGGTCGCGCAGCTTGTTGCCTACTCACCGTGCTACCTGACCTATCCCACCTCATTTCTGAGAGGTAGGCCTTTTCAGTGCCAGATGTAAACATCTGATATTTAATATTCAATTACGTATGAGAGACATTTAAGTTACCACCCTACAAACTTCGGATGAAGAAGAAATAAAAATGCAGCCGAGTGAAATATGCAGATTTGTCGGTTTGTGTATAGACAGTGTGTATATTCGTTTTTAATTTATTTTCTTGTCTTTTCATTCTGATTGCCATGTTCTGTACCAAATGCGGGTGTCACTTCTGCGGTGATGTATAATTCCGTCTGTGTTTTGTGTAGGAACACATACCCGTGTGTTCTAAGAGGAGTTTAATTTCAGACTGTGAGGGCATTGGACCCAGAACACTCGGCGCCTGTAAAGAATAATTTCCACTCCACCTCCATTGTAGTGGGCTTGTCCGCATCAGATTATTTTCGCAGACTCGCCTGTATGCTTATACACCTATAGGCATGCGTGTAAAAGGCATGCCGTGCCGAATAGTCCTTCCTTCTGCGCATACTTCGAAAATCTCGTGCGTAGACTTGAATTTATGGCTATTCTACCATAGTACATATTTCACCTCCTCCGCTCCCTTCCTAGGTTTTTAATGTGGTAACATGTTACTCGCTTCGATTCTACACCATTGCTTTGCTGATCGCGCATTGAGTTCCTCTGCTTTAGCGCAGTCGGTGTGAAAAGTCAGCAGTATTGCCATTATTATACTTGTGATTACCGTATAAGTTTCGATGGTTTTGTAGGACAGTATTTCCAAATTTCTTCCATTGAGGAACCCGTAAAATAGTTTTCATATTGCAGAACACCTTGCTGTTAAAATGTTGACAGGCTAGAAAAAGTTATAGCGAGAAGCGCAATTTAATTACTGCTAAATTATTGTCAAGAAAATGTATATATTTACACAATATGCATTATATACACACCGACTTGTATTGCAAGAAAAAGAGCATTTTTCTTGTCTTTGGATGCATACTTATTCGGAATTTTTCGCGGTATTTCAGAATTTCAAAATTTTTGTGCATCCTACGATTGCTTGCGGAGACCCGAACGATGTTCTGCGCGTTGATGGTATGGTAGACGAAGTGAATATGGAACATTGGTGGAATGATACTGATGGGGAAAAAGAAATACTCGGAGAAAACGGCTGTCCTCGTGCCGCTGTTTCCACCGCACATCTCAAAGGGGCTGGGAGGCCAGTCACTTTGGGATGTGTGGTGGACAAAGTGGCTGTCCGAGTACTTCGGCTGCCCCTGTCAGTTGGAAGGACCGATATTTCAGGAGACTGTGGGGTGTTCAGAGATGTAGGTTGGGGCTTACAGTGCCAAAGCCTCCAACGAAAAATTCCAGTCATCAGGACAGAAGAATAAGCGTTGCTAACATCAAAATGGAAGGTAAATTCACGCTGTTTTATTTGTTTGATCTCGGTGGAGGCGGGTATCCTTTGCGAATTTATTTTTTCATTACAGTCAACTAAGCCTTCTTAACTGAAGGTTATTAAGTTGTTTCAAAATGGAAGGTAAATTCACGCCGTTGTATTTGTTTGATCTCAGTGGAGGCGGGTATCCTTTGCGAATTTATTTTTTCATTACAGTCAACTAAGCCTTCTTAACTTAAGGTTGTTAAGTTGTTTGTTTACGGCATTGTATTCTCCGAAAATCTTTGCCCAGACAAATTTCCTTTGTATTGTTATAACTGACTTCGGCACAACGTTTCATGCCGCAAATAGAGATCAAACGTCAATGTTGGAACACCCACCGTACCCTCCTGATCCATTTGCTGTCTTGTTCATAGCAAGAAAATACTTCCAAAATTAAAATTTTCCTTCAAGTGCAAAATTTTGAACTACGTAAAGCTATTCAGAGCAGTAAGGGGGTGGTGACTATTGAAGAGACTTAACCATGCATCGCAGAGACTTCACGATGCGGTTATACGTCACTACACTCAGTCAGTGATGGTGATCATAACTTCGTAAGAGTGCATACAAGGCACACGTTTGAAATAATATTTTATTTTGTTTAAAATTAGCTCACTAATCATCTCCTTTGGCTTTTGTACTTCCTCCCAGGATATTCTGTATATATACAGTGAGCCGGATGGTTCCTTAGATATCGTCAGTAAGCTGCGGACAAGACAGAGGAACTGCCGTTCGAGTTCCTGTAAGACATTGTTCTGCACAGCGTCCTTACTTCGGCTGGTTTCATGAAAGTGTCATGAAAGTTGGACCAGTGATCCAGGAGTTGTCCAGTACGGACAGACAGGTGTGGCGAGGCGAATTGACAGTTTTTCTTTTGCGATCGCACGAAACGTTTTAGTGATAGAAGATACAGTCCGTTGTGATCGCCCATATCCCAGACCGAGGACGCGGGGTTTATTAGATCGGAAGAGCAGAGATCGTCTTGAGGTTTTAACGGGATTACGCGTTGTTAAGAAACCAGCGTGCCGTCGGAAATGGTTGGGGAGCGGGCGATAAGTACTGAAAATGTATGATAATATTTTAATGCCGGGTGCGGGAAACGTGATTGTCGCTTCGGTTTGGAACAGTGATTTAAGTATTCACGGTAACAGTACATTTGCGCCGTACTCGGTTGATGGCAGCTGGTTATGGTGGCTGTGTGTGTGGGCTTTATATGAATTCGTAACAGCGAATCCTCAGGGTGTGTCTTTTCTGTATTCTCACTGCCACATGCGCTTAGCCTGTAGATGAAAATAGTGACGTGAAGTATTGTGGCTTCTATCAGCTTTGTGAGCGTTTTAAAAGTTACGTTAGTCGTCTGAATTAAGCAAGACTACGACGAAGACGAAATACCAGACAACGTAGAAAAACAGCGTTTGTGCTCTAAACAAGGCCGCCATCCTTATAGTCCGCTGTATCTTCGTCAGAGGCTGATATCTTATGAATGTAATTTATGCAGTGCCTGACCTGGTCTTGTGTAGCCATGTTGAGTTTTAATGTTTTGGCTTTATACGTAATTTCCAGTTAAACACAATCGGCCCGAGTAATCTAACACTGGTCAGTGCAATGTTGAGCTGAGGTGGTATGGGAATCTGAAGCCATTGGCGGTGTCATATTCTCAAATGTTCTCATAATGGTATTGACGTAGTGGTGTAGGTCTTTAGATTACTGTGAAGGAATAAAGAAGCGAAGATTGGATTTTTCTTTGCACATGCCCAAGGTCTGTGGTACTGGTGTTTGTCCCCTAAATCCACAGGGTGAAATGAACGTGGCATGACGGCACAAATCGGGTGGGTCTGTACGTCATATGGTATTATGAACTACCGTCGTTTACCCCCACTTGACAGTGAACATGAGCCGAAGTATCTCGACAGTTCAATTCTGTAAGGCCCTTACGATGGTATGTGACTCACTGACTACTACTACTACTACTACTACTACTACTACTACTACCACTACTACCACTACTACTACTCCTCCTTATTCTTCTTCTTTTGACTAAGTCGTCTGTGTTTGTCATGAAGCACGACTTCTCCGAAGCCTGAAGACGAAAGCAGATGCGTCTTCCGAAACTTCATGTTCCATTAAAAAGTCAGGCGATGGACAACGTCCAAACAAAAAGAGGTTGTATCGCCAGTGTACTTAGCCTTAAAGACAGAGATCAAAACAAAGCGGTTTGGGTGTAAGCTTAATCCCAGGGCTTAGAACGGTTTGGTTGTGCGCTTTGAAGACGTGTAAGCTATTTTGTTGGCCTTGTTAATCATTTGTATTTGAAGGCTCTTGCTGGACTAGCAGGTAACGTATTTATTCGATTTTAAACAGTCTGTACTGTGCTGTTGCAAGACATGAACGGTCACAATCGCATACTTGCTTGCATGGCATTGACCTGCATTTGGATAAACATCAACGTGAACGCATTTTGAAACAGCATTACAGCGTACAAAAAAAAAAAACCAGGAAGTTTTGAAGAGACTGACAGCAGCTCGCATGAGTTGCTGTTCTAGGGACACAACGAAGACAGCGAGAAATAGAGAAGTACTGCGAAACGATATGTCAACAGAGTTTGCAGAAATAATGAAAGTTGTGAGACAGCTGGACTGATCTCTTCACTCCTTCAGGTGAGACAAACCCCTATCGTTGAAAGCGTAAACGGCATTAAAATCACGTGCATAAAAACTCGGATTCCAAGAACACCGGCAACAGTAACAGGATATGCGCCACTCCAGACGTCTTCCTTCTGCATTGATGTCTGACGTTTCACATGTTGCTCGGTTGTCAGTATGTGCAATATACATGCTGTGAATGCGTTACGAGCCCTCCGTAAGGTACGTCTAGTGGTGGGTTTGCTAGTCAGACCCTCTAAACCTGCAGGGTGTCTTTCACGTATGCCCTTTGACCTGACTAGCAAGGTTTGTTCTCCCAGTAGTGCGCTACCTCTGGCATTGCTGTCGGGGTCATTAGCCTACCCAAACATCCTTACCACGATAAAGCGGAAACAACGAAGAGGAGATATATACCCAACTTTTGTTATTGCTCTTCTTGATGTGTACTCGAAGGTAACCAGTTGCTCGCAGTTGTCCACAGTTCCCAGATGTGTGCCCAATAATGCCATTTTTGAGAGTTCTGATAGGGCTTCACAAGCACAGACTAAAATTTCTGTGCAACGTTGTGTGCGGTTTACTTGTAAATAAAACTTGGTTGCTAAGGCCTACTACTGATCCGCTATCAATGCAGGCCATTTGGTTTGTACAGGCAAAGTCGGGGACATAAGCCATCACGCAGAACTCATCTACCGTTACGCACATACTTTAAGTTAAATCATTCCCATCCGTTGCCCATAATGGTAATAACTTTGGTTTTGTGGACGGTGTTTTTGTTTGTTTGGGAGTCTAAGCGCACTCTAGAGTGCTGGAGGCCAAAACGCTCGTCAGAAACGTAACAATTTACCAGTTGACACACTGTCACAGAACAGAAGACGTGATTCGTCGGCAGGATCGTTGTTAACATTCGGAACTTTAAAAGACGTGCGTAAGTGGCACAACAGAGATACAAGGAACGACATTTCAACGCACATGATTTCCGTGCATTCTGAAATTTTATTACCGCGTAAAGTCATCCCTCTGAGGTAATTGGGACACGATATGTCAATTGACGACCCGAAAGCACCGAAAAGCCCAGCGCCCTACCAGAAACACGCAGTAACGGTATGGGTGTTGCAGCTTGGAATTGTATCGTCAGCATTTGCGTGAAGTGCCTTACTAAAGGCCTTGCTGTCGTGTGCAGCGCAACCAGAACGTTGCATAACAGTGTGCAGGAGGTTCCTAGCATTTGTGCTCAGACCGTAGCAAATGGCTGTTATCTGCAGTTGGTGGACTGATGGGACTTGATCTGTATGCCGCATTTATGGCAGCATCAAATGCAGGGGTGCACAAATTTTCCAAAAATCTGGGTTGCACCTCAACATTTCTCTGTGTTCCAGAAAGCTGACATGAAGTTCCTTACACGAGGACCGACAGATATTAGGCGCTGTACAGACGCTGGACGCCGTGGCGAACTGGCGCCCGGGATTTTGGCACTTCTGGTCAAAGGTGCATATATTCTGGAATGGAGGCAAAAAGGCTGGTTTCTGGTGCAGTGGTGGAGCACCGATTGTTGCGCGGTAACTGAAACGGTCACAGCCAGTCCATCTCCATTATTGAAACTGCGCTTTCTGTCGCTACCTCTGCAGGTCTGAAAGCTTGTAATTGTTTTGGTCTGAACAGTGTTATAGCGTGGTTTTATTTTGGTAAAATGTTTGGCGTTTCTCCATGGAGAGAACGAAAAACCCAATCGTCACGCTGTTCTCAGGCACAGAGTTAGTGTGGAAGACTTTGCTTTTGTTAGTGATGTTAATTTTCAAGTAAGAGTGTTGTTCCATATCGGAACTACAGGATGCTTAAGGATGTATCGTTCAAGGCAGTCAAGTAAAGTGAGAAGTTTTATAATATCGCAACTTTGTATCTCATTTGTGCAAGCCATGTCTCAACCATCTTGTCACTCTGTGTACTGAAAGCACTCTATGTACCACCTGCTCTAACATCAAGCAACTACGCTTGCTTCCACAAAGTATATTGGTCCTTGTAACGGTTATACACTCCATTCTCTGTGAGGTAGGATTTAGTTTTGTATATAATTGAGACAAATGTCAACCAAATCAAGTTATTAGCTCCTTTCTCTTCAACAGAAATTTCAGAGTTGCCATTCAATCGAAATACCTTCCCCTAGAGCAGTGATTCCCTACCTGGGGTACGCGTACCCTCCAGGGGTACGAACCAGAACATTAATGGGTACGCGAAAGAAACTGAATAATAGCGGAAAAAAAGCACATACATCAACAGTGTAAGACAGTTACAACATATAAATTTGAAATAACTATATTAATTACATTTTGCTAATATGAAGGGTACATTTTATGGAAATGGGCTGCCAAGGGGTACGCAAGTGAAAAAAGATTGGGAACCACTGCCCTAGAGAAATGTAAGCAGGTGTACCGTAAGGTTTTGTTCTCGTCCCCAAAACACTCGGCACCTACATAGCCCTCTTTGTTGAAGACGCTTATACATATCAGATATCGCAAAGAAGGATAAGTGTCCAGAAAACTGTAACACTGTCTCGTATCACTGAAATGGTGGTTTGCGCTGTGGATCCTGAAGTTCAGTGAAAAAAGGCCCGAGCCATTTGTGTCTCCCGTGGACGGAGAAGGACAGAGACGTATCGTACCGTTGAATGGACTGTGCATCCCGTTCGTGAGTCACGCAAACTGTTTGGTATAATCGTTTACAGATTACAAGGAAAACTTGTATAGAAACGTTCCGAAGCCAGGGCCTTCAGAAGATATTATTAGACTTACTTTGCATCCATAAGTGAGCTATTAAGCCATTACATTAACTTCGGTGTTTTTTAATCTCTTGTGTTGAAGATCAAATTATCCCATAGTATGGCCGTCGAACACAACTGTGGCTTTAGGCTATATTGCGGTTGATCAGCAAGTAGTACATGTTTCGACTGTAATGCCGTCATCTTCAGACTGTTTTTCATACGGACGTAAATATGATTGACTTGTATGTGCGTGTGGATACTGAGATCTGTCTGTAACCCACTTCTCAAATTTGCAAGTCTATAAAACCAGGTTCTCCGCAGGCTCGGCAACTTTCGAAGGCGCACGTCCGTTCGCGAGTAGTGTATGCCTTTCAAATTACCTTATTTATATGAGCGCGTTATAGAATTTTCTGGCCCCAAGTATATGTTACACAAAATCCTGAAAATAGTAGTGTTCTTGGTATAGGGCAAGGTGAAGTCACAAGCGGGAGATTCAAGAGGCGTAAACTTGACGGAGGGGAAACTGTTGCAGAAGCTAAGCAAGTTACGGCATGGCCTGTTAGACAAGCCTGGAGTGGTACAGGCTTGATTAGCCTGTATTGTATGTACCAAAGATTGGCACCATTCGTTAAAGTTATAAGTAATTTGTCAACCGAAGACCTGACAAACGACAGACACGTCCTTTTGTCAGTGGGGACGCACTATGTTGACAAAACTGCGCCTGCCAAAACTCAATGAAAGTCAGGGAATGGGGTTCGACATCTAGGCATACCGACTGAATGTACGTCATTTGTAAAGTGACTTCGATTTAAAACCTGGGTCATTTCCACAGTACAATACTGTAACCCGTTGTTGCGAATTTTCTGTACCGCATCCATGACTTCGAGTTTTCGGACTTCTGAGACAAGGAATGCAAGTCAGACTTCATGATTCTGTTAGTCATCGTATTTCGTGAATCACAGGTTTCTCTGTTTTTAGAGTCTGGCTGTTTCTCAGTTTGAGCGTTTCGGTTTTTAGCTTACAGCGGTGTGTAAGGTCTTCATTCGGCGATGGCAGTGCTTGTGTAGCCCAAGTATGGTGTGTCCGGAGACGAAGAAACTGTGTTAAGTTGTGTAGTCATCTAAGCAATGTACGCCGTCAACACAGTCCAGTTTGCTTATGCAGGAGATGATCATGTTTGTAGGCAGCACATTTGACCAGGCAACTTGAATAATTACGAAATAGACCTAATTTTCACCACATTGCAGATGTGTTTCGGATATTATCGTCATGGTGCATTCATTTTATGTAGTTTTCGAATATTATGGCGTATGCTTATTCCAGTGGCCATGTTGTGACGTACATGGTCAAGTTAACGTGATTCGGAATCGCGGACTCGACTTACGCGCATGGCATGAATGTTTATTTGTATGTTTATCGTTGTCATCCTGGTCGCAGTCGCCCTAATCCATAGGTTCTGCTCGTATATATTTAACGCGTGGGACGTCAAGGGGCCTGCTACCTAGTAGAAAAACCATTTGGTGAACATAAAAGTCAGTTGCATTGGAAATCACCGTCAGAGTCAGCTTTTCCATTCTTCCTTCATATCAGCCGCCAAAGTACTCGCCACAGTATCAACCGCTTGGCCGTTTGTTGATATTGAAGTATGTTATGGGGAAAATAAATGCGTTTTTAACAAATGGTACTTCTGCTGACGAAACACGCACTTCTGCCTTGCATCATTTATACAACCAGAATTGATGCTGTTCATGCAAAGAAAACAAACCAGCCGACGTTGAAAGCGTGGCTTTACCACAGAGCGCAGGGAAATAGGTCTACCTGTAGACTATAAGCGAATTTAAAGGCATGGTTCATATAAAGCCAGTTGTATAGATTGTTGGGATGTTTCTACGCGTTGTAGTTTTTCGAGGGAGACTTAAGTCGTGCTATGTAGAGCGTGAGCCATGTAGCTGTACTCCAGCGCATATAAGGAAAAGAGAACGATTGAGGACGTACTTCGATTACTGCTGCATTTGCCTTCGTGTTTGAGCTAAGGTGTCACTGTTATTCAGATAGCGATTCTGATAGGAATACCTGCAGGTTGTAGTTAGCCGCACAGTATTACGAAAACGATAGTCTTATGGGTTATTACGACACCCAGGATATGCTTATTTCGACTTTTCAGTGGCACAAACTTATTATCCTACACGGTGTGAGAATCTAGACGATTACCATTTGTGCAACACTGGCTGCTGAGCGTGAGAACTTACATACACGTAGTACCACGCCAGTTTGTTTTGCATCATGGGAGTTTTCACCAATATGTGGAGCTGCATTTATCGGCAGAACTTTTGGGTGCTCCTTCTGTCTTGAAGACGAACCCATCAGTTATCGCCGTTATATAATGAAAACGACCATTTAATGCATGGTGGCGTTCAGCTGCAAAGTGGAAGACGAGGATGTTCTCATGATCATTCTGAATGCACGCTTGTAGTTTCCGTGCATGTTCGGTCAGACTGAATTCGCTGTTAGAGCACTCCTAAATGGAACGTGACGATTTATAGCAGCGACCAAAGCAGTTCATATTTGGACTGATTCCCTGTTTTTGCCAGATTTGCACCACAAAAGGTACATTCTACATACAAAGGTAGCACAAAACTATAATGAACAGAACTTAAAGGAGCAGCAGTGAACGTCACGAACGTGAACTTGCCCTTTCCCAAACTTCGTTTTCATTTCTTTACACTCCTATCTGGAAAAAAAAAAAAAACGCAACCAACATGTGACGAGTGACGCCGTTTGTCTGGGAATGGCGCGTATTGCACGGTGCCTAGGTCCAATATATGGCAACGCTGCATTTCACCGCGAGCTTCGTTTGCTGTGACCGAGGCTGTAGTGACAAGATTTTATGCTCAGCTCAGCTAATTGGAGATTTGTGACGAGGCGTCGACATTTGGAGCATTGAAGTGCATGATATGGCTGAGCTTCTGCCCATCAGTATGCTTGAAGACAAGGCGCAGAGTTAAGGTCTACAGTTAGTGTCTTCGTTTGGTGGTCATGGAGGTCCAAAAAGGCCTGGGGTTGCTTCCAATAAAAGTATCACATATTAAACAAGTATCTCAGCACGTCACGTATGACCAGAACGTTGCTTCTGTGGTTCTAACTTGAAGCTTAGGTATGTCGTGTAAGGGACTAGTCTGCCATACCCTCCACAGTTTATTTTCTCACTTCGCCTGAAAATGTATAGACATGCTAAATTATTTATCTCAGTAATTAACCAACTTGATGCACAAAATTTTTGTTTTACAAAATGCTAAATTATGTCTGTGTATGTGAACAGTTTATGATGGTACTGGTAAGGGATTTTAAGTTGATTGTGTAAACAAGTCTATTTTAACCAGGTACTCGTCAGATTAAACTAATATCGTGGCATTTGTTAGCATCGTTCAGGAACACTGAAGTTCAAATGAATGTGCAAGATAACCGAGTTTTATTAATTTGTTGCAACGATGTGAGTTTCACGGTTCCTTGGGCCTTACGCGATACAACTAACTAACTAAACTAACTAAATAACTGACTAACTAACTAACCAACCAACCGACTGACAAACTGTATGGAACAGAATTCTTTTTGAAGAGCTAGCAATAGTTATACAATTTAAAAGGTTTCACAGCGAGTAAATTCAGTAAAATATTCTCGGGCTAGCAGCCGCATCAGGTGGTTGAGTGGCGGGTAAAGCAACGTTTCGAGGACCGGCTATGCCCTCGTCAGCAGAACTCACAGAACTGATGACGAGGACAGAGATGGTCCTCGAAACGTTGCTTTACTCGCCATTCTGCCACCTGACGCCAGCATAATTCTTTAATTTTTCAGGAAATTCCGCACATTTTGTGTAACCCGATGGTTCATTATCGTGCTTACACTGGCCAGCCACTTTTTCCAGTTCCGAGCCAGACTAATCAAGTCCACGTCATCGCGTCCATTTTCTTTCCATTGCTTAGGTCTTTTTAAAGAATCCAAGTCAGATGTCCTGTTTAACACCTCGTACCGTGTGTATGTTTTTACGTTGTACCCCCTCGCCCAGTCCACAAGCTGAAGGATCACCTCTTGTCGGCTGTCCTCAACGGCTTTCGCAGCTACTCTTAACATCTGGAGGCTGTGTTCTCCGTACGAAGACTGGGGATGCGCCATTGTTGGCACAATGAAACTCGACAGACGTGCTGATTAGAAATGGTACATGATGTGCAACAGAAAGACGTGAAAGTGTGTTTTCTCTTATGTGAGTGAAATATCAGCGTGTATACGCTTCAGACCGGCGGTGTTTTCTTGATTGAAGGAAAGGCCTATCAAGTGTCTTATTTATTTTTGTCGTAAAATGGCTTGGAGCAACATAGTGGTAACTGCAAAAATCGTACCCGGTTATTACGAAATCGGTTTGTGTGGCACATCGTATATAGCGTCATATACGTCGTGTAAGTTAATTTCTAACAGTATTATATTCATCGGTTGAACGACACTTTTATATAACAACACATTATGCTGCCCCTTTCATGGCTGTATGACATAGTTCGACTGTGTGGGAAATATGAGCTACCTCGGGCCTCGTTTTTGGTAAGTTTTTCTTTACCTGTTCTCCTTCCCTAGGCCTTGTTCTGCATATACAGTTCTGCAGAAGGAAGCTGTAAACGGTCTGATCACCAAGGCTGTAAATTTTTTCTTAATGATTCGTCAAGACTGATAAGTTGGTGCTTACCACCATCTGACCTCAACGTACGAAATTGAGGACACAAACGGTTGTGAGACGCCTCATGTAGGAAGAAGCCCCCCTCCCATTTTTCGGCGCCCCTTTTTGGAACTTACCGTTTAGAGTCTTCGAAGTAACGTAACTACCTACATAAAATTTCAGGTTTTGTACGTTCTTTGGGGGTGGGGAAGAAATTGTAGTGCAAGTGTTCATGTTCCCGAGCCGCGCTGTCTGAACAGTGATTTCGTAGACACTTGCAACATTCTCGATTTATACCACCCTTTACGGTGGCATTATATGGTAGCATTAAGCTGATGTACGGTAGTATACATGGTAAGTAAAAGAACCGTCGAACACTTTGTCATTTATTTAATGCCAGATATGCGACATGTTTCGGCCGTACAAGGCCATCGTCAGGCACCCGTATTCATAAAATTATTGAGCAAATTATGTACAAGACCGTAAAGGTCATTAGTCAGAGACTTCATTCTTATACAGGAATGTGTACAGTTTAAAAATGGTTTACTTGTTTTTGATTCAGTTTTTGCCAAAACGTGAATAACCCGCTAAAATATGTAAACAGTAGTTTTAAAATCGTTACTCCTTCTTAAAAGCTATGCATTTTGTTTTTTTTTATTGTACACTGTGTTGAAGGAAAATAGTTCTTAATTCCGCTGGTGATGTTGAATGACATCTTGGGTTATTCGAAGTAGCGCAAAATGTTTGTCTAGAAGATGTGTTAGTTTTGCTTACGACGTAAAATGATTCCGTATAAATTTCAGGCTGTTTTCGAAGGATGATATTACGCAGATAACAAGGTGCGTCTCCATCGTGTTTAAAATATCGTATTTTTGAGGCTCGATCGCAAAATTGCGAAAAGCGACTATTAGCTTCGTTATTTCTATCCGTCCGTATGGAACAACTCGGCTTACACTGGGCGGATTTTTATGAAGTTTGATATTTTGATATTTTCGAAAATCCGCCGAGAAAATTCAGGTTCCAAGAATAACAGAGTGCTTTACGTGAATACCCATGTACATTTTTGTTCAGATCTCGTTCATTTCTTCTTTGTTATGAGAAATGTTTCAGGCAAAAGTTTTAGAAAAATTCCAAAACACATCGTGTTCAATAACATTTTGTTTTCTCGAAAATCATGCCGTTTATGAGATAAGGTAGAAAAATATTGTAGACCCGGGCAGGCCACAGGTGACAATATGGAGCATGCTCATTGCATGCTGGATAAGTAAGGCCACAGACACACACTTAGAATATGTGGCATGTAATTTGTATAATTTTTGATAGAGATTTCATTTTTTAGTGTATGATAACATATTGTATCTTTTAATCTTGTGATTTGGACCTTACATTCTGTGTACTTGTAACGTAGGGATATCAGAGAAATTTTAATATTGTCATTACGAGAATGGATTTCCTTTTCATACATTGTTGGTTAAATACACGTTTGTGTTGTAATTAAATATTTTTGTCCTGATCTTATGCTAGTTGTCGTGAAAATCCAGACTTTTATATGTCATGTCGCAAATGGATGTGTAGACTACCGTTTATATCTGTAGTGTGGTGTACTATACAGTACGCCTGTGCGCTTCTCAGTGGGCTGTGGTGTCCACGCGTAATCGAACATGCGTATGTCGAAAATAAGAATTTACATTCTCAGCAGCGTACGACTTACACAAAACGACATGCTGCTGCAGCACCAAGTAAATATAAGGAAATTAGTCAGTGAGTGTTTTTAAAAAATGTGACTTTAGCCAGGAACAATGTAGCTCCCTGAAGATGATCTTAGGATCGAAACATGTCGGAGCGATTTTAAATCTTTTAATGTAAAAAAATTTTATGTATGTGCATTAGTTGGTGTGCTAATTAAATGACCCTACGAAATGCACGGTGCAACGTTAAAGATAACAAAATGTACGTATTCACAAAAATACATTTTTTGGAAATGGAAGCTTTGCTCTTATTGTGGTGAGAATTTGGGTTTTGGGCAAGGTAACAGGTAGAGCACGAGATGCAAAAGCTCGAGAGAATCATTGAGCCACAACATACCTCCATCATCACAATTAAACATTTCTGTTGGCAGCGATTCTGCCCACATGCCTGTAATGCTGCTTTGTATTCGTTGCATGGGCGCCGGCAGGTGTAAAGAGAGCAAGGTAGGCAGATTCCTGCCTTGAACTTTTGCAAATCAAATAAAGATTGTGGAAATTGAAAAATTAAGGAATACATGAAATTTTGATGCCAAAAATTGAAGGTATTCATATTCAATCAAATGTGTCGTGAATACGTAAGTATTTAAAGATTTCCTCAATGGAGATGCATTAATATATTTTAAATGGCTTAAACGTAAGATTATCAGCAAATCCCCCCCCCCCCCCCCCCCCCCCAAAAAGCCCTGAGAACACCGGGCCCCCGGGGCAAAATAAGCCCCGGGTTTCTTTTTCCCCCCCCTTCTT
>Ga0123354_10010032_pt1 | contig 14552 bp, 7 predicted proteins | sample TergutLab28metaG_2_FD_97872 | JGI IMG/M metagenome (GOLD analysis project Ga0123354, IMG submission 97872) | Labiotermes labralis P4 segment gut microbial communities from Petit-Saut dam, French Guiana - Lab288 P4 | ecosystem: Host-associated > Arthropoda: Insects > Digestive system > Gut ... | reverse complement strand
TTTTATAAAAGTTTTAATTTTAATTTCTATTTTTATATTAATAATTTTTTTTTTTTTATTTAAGCCTCCTAATTTATTTTTTTTTTCTTGCTTTTTTGAACCCCCCCCCCCCCCCCCAGTACGTTACCACTTATGTAAAATTTTAAAAATTCATCCACGTCTATAAAATAATCTTTGTTTAAGCAGTGATATATAGGCTTACAAGTACATACAGGAGTACAATGAAAGGTGGTGTACACAAAGTAACTGAAAGAAAAATCCGCCAATGCATTTCCTCCACTACAAAGAAGTGATATCATCATGGCCATTCTCCCCACCCGTACCACTACAGACACAAGCGGTGGTGGATACTAGATTTTTCATACAAAATAGTACCAAAGAAACAAGACAAAAGCTCATGAAGCAAAGCGGAAGAAAGGTTGTGTTTTTATTTATAGAATGGCATGAGCCAGTTTCTAATATTTATTAAAAATACATACTGCTATACCCCAATATTTGTTTATACAATTGTTCACACAGGAGCCCTTGCTCGGTTTCAGTGTTGTGAAGGACCTATATGTTTATTCGTGGTTTATTTCGTAACGCTTCTAGTAGCTCAAGATTATGGCGTGTCGAATGATTGCATGGTTCCTGAATGATGAGTTGAAAAGGGTTTGGAAAGAATCAGTCGTAGTCAAATTTAAGGTACTCTCCCGGCGTTTGGCAGGAGGCAATGAGGGAACTCACGACCTTCGGAATAAGAAGAAAAATGCTAACATTTCGACCACGATGTTTTATACGATTGTACACAAGTTTTGCAGCGTTGTCACTGCTCCAAGTGCATTGCGCTACCTCCAAATGCCCTCCTTTAGAGTTTACAAACTCTGAAATTCAGGATAATTAAAACTGTCTTAGGAAACCGAAAATTCTCTGGCATGATTTCTAGCAGCTTCATAACAAGTACAACTGTGAAGTTTGTGTTATTTAAAGTCGACTTGCAAATTAATCGTTTGAAGACTGAAATTCGTCCCAATAGCTTATAACACGTAACATCCTAAATCACCGTAAACAATCTTAATGATTAAAGCAATAATAATTCAATTTTCATTTCAGTTTCTCATTTATTAACATGCTATTTTAAGAGCACAGGACCTGTTTCAAAACTAGCACAAATTGTACAAAATTAATAGAATATACAAAACACACCAGCACATGACCAGTTTTGGAAAGAACATGAAATATATAAAATTAATAGGATATAATATATAAAACACTCTTACAGGCCAGATTTACTGCAGGTTCAGAGGGTTAGGCAGTTTCTGAATTACGTAGTAAAAGTATCAGATACTAACCAACCACATTAACCGCGAGTGAACATTCATTGAAAACTATTTTGATGTACGTACCGTGCATTTTGTACAGGTTATTATCCACTCCAAAAAAAATTCATTGAATACGTCAGTATCACTGTCGATGGATTTGCCGCCGAAGCGCATCGAGCGGAAGGACAGTCTCGACGTTTAAAGCAAAATCAAACAAACTAAAGTCTCTAAAATTTCGATTTGGCACGCGTAGGCCAAAAGCTTCGAAAAGGGTAGGACATTATTTTGAAGCACGGTAAACATCCTTTAAAGAAAGGACATCTAGTTGACGCCTCCGAGCACTTACGGTGTGTAATGTCAAGTACTTTAAAACATTACCATAGCTGTAATCTAGACGACTGAAGAAACGATGATGACAAACAGACAAAAACTTGATGTGCTTCAGTTTACAGCATCCGAAGGGTGCGAGAATTCCATGCAACAGAGGCATGTACCAGCTGGGTTCTGACTGTAGTTCAGTAAAGTGTCAGAACGCTGTGCAGTGACGAAAAGGAGAATATGACAGTCCGAATTAACCCCAATAGTCTAATAGCCTGAGAGAAAATGTTATCTACCTGTTGGTGAAAATGAAGCTTTGTATCTATAAGCACTCTGAGATCCCTGATGTAGTCCGTTCGTGTGATAGAAGATTCACACAGATTGTAATCAAAACCATGACAGATTGTGTTTCTACAAAAGAAAATATCTCTGGTTTTGTTGACGTTTAGTTTCATGTAGTTTGAAATACACCGCACTCGAATTTATTTATATCGGACTGGAGTAACTAACAGACATAAGGGGATTTTTTTCTCGATACGTTTTGACATCGTCGGAAATGAGAAGACAATTTGAATACGTGACCGCACTACACATGTCGTTTATGAAAACTTTAATAATAATAATAACTAATGGTGTCAAAAGATTCAACGCCGCTAATTTGGAAGTCCTTTGTTGGACCCGATCTAGTTGGTTCTGTCCACCTACCCATACAATGTATCATAATGTTAACTTACTCTCTTTTACCGGCTACCAAAATAAGGTTTATCCAAAAGATTTCCTCACCGAGATTCTGTACACATTCCCCAGACCATTATAGTCACTCGGACTTTCAGAAGTATTTGTTAATTGTTCCGGAAGTTTTCATACAAATGTGCGTAGGTACCACTAGTGGCCGGTTGACATATCAAATATAGTGTTTTGATCATATTTGCATCTCTAAATATGTATTTATCTCAGCCAGTTTATCTATTTATTCCTCTCAGCAAGTAAAATTTCTACGGCTGTTTAACATGTGTCGCGTTATGTTAATGCATACATTTTAATAGCAGAACGTGATTGAACTGCATCCAGTAATTTACTTTCAAAATACCGTAATATCTCACGCTACATGCCCAAATGTATTTTCGCATGCGCCAGTAAGAAAACACGGCATTTTGAGCCCATTTTTATTAAATTCACTAATAATCAGAAAAAATTACATATACAGGGGGTGCCAAAAAAAATGTATACACATTTTAAGAGATGTTATATATGTATTAATTTTTTTAAGTTGAGTTGAATTACGGTAGCAATGTGTAGTAGGACGTTCGCTCAAACGATGGCGTCACCATGCGACAGGCAGGACAGTCATCGGTATAAATGGAGTATTACAATTTTAAAACAGTTTTTTTTCCTTTCTTAAAATTTGTATACGTTGTTTTGGCACCCCCTGTATATATCAATGTCAATGTAAAAGTAAAGCAATTCCTAGACAGGCCTGGACAGGCCCTGAGTGTCCCAGGAAGGTGAGGCTCTCAGATCTCAAGACATTCGGCACATGAAGGTGGAAATTTTGTCAGCCCTACACACCGGCCGCTTTTATCCCTAAGAAATATTCCTGGTACTCATTTCTGTTAGTGGATGAGTCGAACCCAGAGCCATAGTGCGGCAGGAAGGATTATGTCGATGAAAAATTCTAATCGAACCCGCGACCTTCCGGCTTGTAGCGTGGTGCCTCAAACAACTGAACTATCACGTGCCTCAATATATTTACTTCTATCATACAAAATTTCACTCAGATCGAATAATAAATGTGGAAAATACGGATAGAAATTCCTGTACGCCCTACGGTAATGCATTGCTCTCATTACGCCGATTTTCACGAAACTCAGTTACTCAGTAACATTCTGTGGAGATGTCCTGAGCCGAATTTGATACAAATCAGACGAAAAATGTAGAAAATGCGGGAACAATTTCATTTACACATTTCAGAAGAGTAAGGATAAACATTAACCGATTTTCACGAAGCTCGTAATTAATAAATTACATCACATGGAGACTTCCTGCGCCGAATTTCATCCAGATCGTTCACGACCTACTGATATTACGGGTGTAAATTCATTTACGCCCTAACGGAAAGTATGGCTGTCACTGCTCTGATTTTCACGAAACTCGGGCTTACTCAAAAAATATTTGTAAAATACTCTGACAGAATTTCAGTAAAATATGACGAACCGTTTAGTTCCTAACACTGGGCAACAAACGGTCGAAAGAATATGTTCTCCATATACCGCCTTCCTTTTTACTTCGTAATGGACACTTAACAAATAACTGTCTGCAGACGAGGAATAAAGAAGAGAATTAGAGAAGGGGAACACGCAGGAAAGTCTGTGCGAACTAGAAGCGTGGTTCCAACACGATATAAAGCCCAGCACACATGAACTTTGCGGACGCATGCGTTTGTTGGGGGGAAAAATAAAAAGACTTGTCTTTGCAGTTTTAATAAAAATAAATCCAGAACATTTGTGTGCAACGGATAACATTAATCAAGTGATGTTAACTACAAGAAAGGGTCCAGTGCGGGGGGGGGGGGTTAAGAAGTCACTGGAATTTGGGCGTAAGTTACTTCTGTGCCAGAAAGTGTTAATAAAAACATTTGCAATAACTTTAATTTGAAAATATAACATTAGTTACCAAAATAAATGTACAAGCATGTAGACGCGTCAGTTTGGGACTTATCTTAATTGCAGGACCTTATCCCTGAGGTCATATCCAGTGAGAAATGTCATGAAAACGTAGGCCCATTTATCAACTGCTACGGATTTTTCAACACCTGAATGTTAAACAGGAGAAGCGAAGGAATGTGTCCAATTTAAGGAATATTCTTTCTGCTTAAAGTTCAAAATGATTATTCTGATTCTCGACACATACCTAGTATCCTGACGCTGCTGTGAACTGACTGTATAGCTGGTATCAGTCGATTATATTGGCTATTTACACATGTCACAGCATCGAAATGAAACAGAGGAATTCATTTGTTGTTTCCACTATTGCTTCGTATCTGTAATGTGACTCACAAATATAAATACCGAGAAAACTCTAAAAATCAGTCTATTTGGTTCCATTTCCCCGTCGTAGCAATTTAACGACACGCACAGTTCGCGTGTCACTATTTATAACCCGTTCGTGAAACACAGAACCGCCAAATTCATTGCATTATGGAAACTTGACTGCCTACAGCACAATCTTCGATTAAATTGGATCGGTTGGGACTGAGCGCTTTCGGCGAATCATTAGTTGAGAAATATCCCTGAAGAGTTTCTTGCCATGAGCTTTGCAAGCAGGTGTTTATGTACACGCCTTACTGCTTCAATTAGCATATTCCACCCATTCTATATTGGTCATAAATAAGAAAGAAAAATCGAGTAATATTTTTAGTAAATCAGTTTCCAAAATTTATAATCCATTAAGCGTTATATTTCAAGGTATTCTACAAATATTCGATTAAGACCATTCAAGTAAGAAACCTTCCATCATGCTTATAAAAAACAGTCTTTTCACGCTAAGCGAAGCTTAACTCTAAGCCGTGAAACTCGCCAGAAAACCGAAGGTGAAGATTCCGTTCCCTTCAGTCACAAGTTTTGACTGTACTTCTTGCAATAGCCACGATATTATCACTGAAATCCCTAATTTTATGTCGTTGGGGAAGACACTTTCGTAAAATACAACTTTCGTTATTATGCGAAAAGAAATGTCTTATGACTAAACATCATCAAATACCATCTCTTATCAGTAGAAAAGCCAAAGTTTCATCAGGCAGCTCATCGATAGGTTACTAAGCGCAAAGTGTCACGTAATTCTCACGCTGTATGGAACTGCCGGTTGTACGTTTTCTAGAACACAAAACATATTGATCTATCTTGTTCATACTTCGTGGACTTACATTTGTTTCTTGTCGACTGCGGTGATAATTCTGGTGCTCTTGGTCGAAGTTCTCCGTGTGTCAGCGCAGCAGGAGGCCATTTGTCTCCTTGCCATTTGTTCGCGAATTAATAACAATGACTGAATGCCTGTGCCATTACCTTCCATGTTAATGTAGGTAACAGGGCATATTTCTCTTCAGCGAGGTTAAGTGTTAAGCTGAACAATCACTCTCCCAAACCCCGAGCTATATGATATGCAATAATATTTACCTACAATATAGTATCTTCAAAACCTATTGTTTATGGACACGAACAATTTTTATTTCAGTTTCCTTATGTAGTACTGAACATATAGAAAATGGTACATTTGTTAAACAAATGAATGAATGAATAAATTATTTCTGCGACTAATAGTAGAATAAATTTAGTCTAACACAACTTTATTATATAAACAATTTAAGAGAACGTAGCTACAAGTTTCGGCTTACTTAAAACCATCTTCAGGCTTTGACTTAAAAGAATTGTATATATAATTCTTTTAAGTCAAAGCCTAAAGATGGCTTCAGGTAAGCCCAAACATGTAGCTAAATCTCTTAAATTGTTTGCATAATAAAGTTGAGTTAGACTATAATTACACTTCTATTAACCTTTTAAAGCCTACTGGTCACGTGATGCACCAACAGTTTAACATTCAACAACTGTACTTTCTGTCCACACTGTATTTATATGTTTTGTATTTATCTAAGAACAAACAGCAACTTGTGCCACTTACAGCATAAACTGACTGGTTTTTGTAACCGAGATGAAAAGTGTTTACAGCGCGGTACGGACTGGGCCTTTAAATAGAGCGGTCTGCGCTTCGTCTGTAAAGGGTTAATCATTGAATTAATCTTCAAATAGTACATTCTGTCTTCGACCTTTCTGAAGTCAATAAAACACGAACAGTCAGTCTAGCTGATCCCAAAAGACAAATCACAGCGGTAATTCCATGCAGCATCCAGTTTCAACCAAAACGTCGCGGTCGATCGGTTAATATTGGTGTTTCATATTCAGGAGGTCCCGGGTTCAAATTTCGGTCTGCAGGCTAGACATAAATGACAGGGGCTTTTCGTGGTTTACTTCATGCACCACCTGCTTTAACTGGGCTACCGGCTGGACAACTGAAGGATCTTTATTTTTATCTTCTCCAAAGTGTCCAGATTGGTGCTGGAGCCCACCCAGCGTCCTAACCCATGAGTAAAGAGGAATATTTATCCTGGGATAATGCAGCATGGGCGTGAAGCTGTTCGTTCAGCTCCACCTAGACCGGGGTTAAAAACTGAAAAGTTATACTTCGATCCCCACATTTCTTCATAGCGTGCGCGGGGGCAAATTTACCTTACATTTACCGCCTGCTTTAAAAAACTCTATTTTTCCAACTGAATGTATTCAGGGGTTTTGTGTGATTCTCAATAAGCAGAGACAGTAGTAGCCAGTGTCTAGTTCTAATGCAGAGGCAATATGTGCGCTGTGAGGCAGGGCCTATATCTAAAGCTATCACTTAGACAAACCTTAAACTTCAAAGTGTTAAGGCCATGAAAATTACATTTCCCGTGTTTGTTAAGTTTGACATTAAGTATGATAATTTAAATTTTTCAGTATCAATAAAATAACGTTCCAATAACTACCAAAGTTTGGCTCAGAGGATATCACTCGTACTATGCTTCACAACCAATGTGAAGCATAAGAAACACCATAGATCATAAATTAAGAGCAGGAATAACAGTCACATGCCAGAAAAGTCTAATCCTATTGTCACCAGAGGAACTAGACTTGCTCATAAAAATGGAAAGAGACATTCATAACTTGCCCGTCCAATGTGTTGCAGAGAAGTTGTTGTGTGTATTCAAACTGAAACTGACTATGTCTGGAGCTTAATCAGTTTCCGAGCAACACAAACCATATTTAATCGAGGTACTTCAATTAGTATGAGTCAAAAGCGCCGGCCGTACTGTACTTCTGTCTAATTGTCATCATCTTCTAAACGCGGAGGCCTGAGCAAACAATACAGAGCTTGTGGTGGGAAAAGTGGCACTAAGGCCGGTTTTCCTCCGAGCAATTCGGATTTCCCCGGTCAGTATCATTCCATCAGTGTTACACATTTACGTTCTTGTACCTACCATCGAGGCTGTGCGGTGCCGACACACTCCTCGTCGCTGGGTAACTACAATAAAGACAGAACATGTCACTTTTGCTTCTCGATACCAGTGTATGTCTACTTACACTTTAAAAATCAACTCTACATGTAAATAACACATATTTCTTTTCACCGCCATGAAGCAGACGAACAAAAATCGTTCACAGTATGTTGGCCCATATTGACTGAATGTTGATGATAGTTTGTAACAAAGGGCCGCTATTATGATGAGAGAGCAGGATAGTGGAAATCTAAATTATTGTTGTTATTATTATTATTATCATCATCATTATTATTGGACAAAATACAGGACTACAGAAGAAACTGGATATGACAAGAAAACAGAATGCCTCGTAACAGCTTGCTTTTGGTTTGATTTACTTTTGCTTAGCTTTTGATTTGAGTTGATTTAATTTCATTTCATTTTGCTTCGCTTTGATTTGATTCGCTTTTGTTTGCTTTGATTTCCTTTGATTTGGTTTTGCTTTGCTTTGATTTGATTTGATTTTATTTGCTTTGCTTTGATTTTATTTGATTTGTTTGATTTGCTTTGCTTCGCTTTGATTTGATTTGTTTTGCTTTGATTTCTTTTGATTTGATTTGCTTTGATTTGCTTTGATTTGATTTTATTTGATTTACTTTGCTTTGCTTCGATTTCATTTGATTTACTTTGCTTTGATTTCATTTCATTTGCTTTGATTTCCTTTGCTTTGCTTTGATTTGATTTGCTTTGCTTTGATTTGCTTTAGTTTGCTTTGCTTTAATTTGATTTTCTTTGCTTTGCTTTGATTTGCTTTGGTTTACTTTGATTTGCTTTGTTTTGATTTGCTTTGCTTTGCTACAATTTGCTTTGTTTTGCTTTGCTTTGCTTTTCTTTGATTTGATTTGATTTGATTTGTGTTTATGTCCTTTGTTTTCCTTTGCTTTGCTTGCTTGCTCGCTCCCTTGCTCGCTTGCTCGCTCGCTCGCACGCTCGCTCCATGGAGCAGAGTACTTCTTGAAAAGCGAATCGATTTTCAGCTAGTCAAGAAATATCAGGCATTTTACGGAAACCGAATATTCATTACATCATTCATAAGTGCCCGCCACCTGTCCCTATCTTGAGCCAGCTCGATCCAGTCCATATCCCCACATCCCACTTCATGAAGATCCCTCTTAATATAATCTCCCATTTACGCCTTGGTCTCCCAAGTTGTCTCTCTCCCTCAGGTTCCCCCACCACAACCCTGTATACGCCTCTCCTGTCCCCCCATACACGCTAAATGGCCCGCCCATCTTATTATTCTCGATTTTATCACCCGAAAAATATTTGGTGAGGAGTACAGATCGTTAAGTTCCTCATTATGTAGTTTCTCCACTCCCCTGTTACCTCGTCCCTCCTAGGCCCAAATATTCTCCTCAACACCCTACTCTCAAACACTCAGCCTATGTTCCTTCCTCGATGTGTGCGACCAAGTCTCAAACCCATACAAAAAAAAAACAGGCAAAATTATAGTTCTGTTTTCTAAATCTTTACATTTTTGGATAGCTAACTGGAAGACAAAAAATTCTGCATCGAATGACAGCAAACATTCGCTGACTTCAATCTGTTGTAACAGATTACTGATGATGATAAAACAATACACACCAAAAGGCAGAAGGAAACATGGGAGACCCCTGAAGAGGCTTTTGGATATGCGAGACAGAAATGGGTCTACAAGTGGGTCAACTCCATGATAGCTAGATTATTATTATTATTATTATTATTATTTAAAAACAAATTTGGTCGAGAAATTAAAAGTTGTCTTTAGAATTCTGAGGGGACTGCGTGTAAGGATAGCTGCGTCACTATACCAAACCTTCCACGTTTGCAATATGAGTTTCGCTTCCTTCGTCATATAGCAATAAGGACAACTTGTAGAAACCTATATATTAGGCAAGCAAAGCGCTGTTCTCAGCGGACAGAGGCCAGCAGAGGTGACAGAGAGAGATGACAGACGACAGCTATCTCAGAAGGCCATTCCTGTAGAGCTTGCTGGTAGGGGAAGTGTTTGTCCGTCACTTGGCTGGAAGATGTCACTTCCAGTTTAGTGTTAAACACGACGTAGTACTGGATTCCAAAACAGAGTTTTGTGTCTTCTTGGGGTGAGACGAGACAATTCCTCTGTGGAACTGCGACTCCTGATTGGCCCACCGATCGTCGTCCACATCACAGATGAAGGAATATGGAGCACTCATGGAATTACGTACGGAGAGGAAAGTCCAAGTCATTGGAGATAAACTTGTCTCGGTGTCACAATGTTCACAAAGAATCCTAAAATGACTGCTCAGGAAATAATGGCCCAAGACGAAATTCCAGAAATTATTACCATGACCACTTGTTCCCAGTGTTTTCTTTTACCAGAAAATTATGACAATTTTATTTGTGGGCCAATGTTTTGTCCACTACAAACTGATGCAGTTATTTATCTCAATTCTCTGTTCGACCACTAGACCTACTCATTGTGCATGATCCCTCGACCTTTCCTTTATCGAAGGTTCTGGCAGATCGACATAAATGTCGTTGAAATTAATGTTTGAATGTCCTTCACAACCATCTTATAGAAAACTTAAACTCATTGTAGCACAGTGTGACAAAATATACACTTCATGCTACGTATTCGCTCTGCTCGTATAAAAATCCCGGGCCAAAGTGATTGTTTATCGACTGTTATGACATTCGTACAAACGTATTGAAATAGAACCGTATCGCGAACTAACCGATATGCCACGAATATTTGAAAAATACACAGTGCGATCGGTAAGTTTTAGGACGATTTTTTTTAAATGACAGAACTAGAGCGATCCATCGGCCAACGCACTAACCAAGTACTATCAACCAACATCCGTTCACACGCCGAGTTTCGTTCGTTTATCTTCGACAGTGTACGAGTTACAACTTGTCTTGTAAAGTCAGTTTTCTTTAAACGTCACGAATGGCGGAAATGAACAGAGAGTTGCCATAAAATTTTGTTTCAAAGCTGATCTACCTGCGACAGAAAAACTAGTATTGGTGCAAAAGGCTTGTGGGAATAAGGCTCTGAACCGATCAAACTTTTTAGGTGGTATTCTCGATTTCGAGAAGGAAAGGATCTGGTAGAAGATGACGAGAGAAGTGGCCGTCCAAAATCGTTTCGAACTGAGGTAAACATTGCTGCTGCTGCTGCTGATTTGGTACCAAAAATGACCTTTGGTACCAAAAATGACCGTCGAATCGCATCAAGAATTATAGCAGAATCTTTGAACATCTTCAAGTTTGTAGTTCTTCGGATTCTGAAAGAGGATTTGGGAAAGAGAAAGTTGTGTGCACGTTTTGGTTCCACACTGCTTGACACCTAAGCAAAGGGAAGATCGAGTTACATCTTGCCAAGACATTATCGCGATAGCCGATGCAGACAAAATTTCTTTACTAATATTATTACGGGATATGAGACCTGGTGTTTTGCCTATGACCCCGAAACAAATCGGCAGAGTTTTGAATGGGTTGTTGAGACATCCCCTTGGCCGAAGAAATTGAAATTCCAAGGGTCCCCCATCAAGACCATGCTGATAATTTTTTCGACTCTCAAGGCGCAGTGCACAAAGAATTCGTAACGGACGGAAAAACAGTAAATGCAGAATTTTATAGAGGAGTAATGGATAGCCTGCTGAAGCGCATTCAGTGGGTTCGTCCAGCTGCGTTCTGCTGTCGAGATTTTTTCTTGTTGCACGATAATGCCCCCCCCCCACAAAGCTGCAAGTGTTTGCCAATTTTTCACCCAAAAAATGTTACAACCCTTTATCACACACCCCCCTCCGTACTCTCCAGATTTATTTCCGTCAGAATATTTTCTGTTCCCCAAGTTGAAAATGAAGTTAAAAGGACTCCACCTTGCGGATGTTGTTGAGATCCAAGAAGCCGTAACTGATTAATTAAAGAAGGTCCAAAAAGAGGAATTTTCGGCAGCTTTTCAGAAACTGTACGACCGCGCAAAAGACTATATATATATATATATATATATATATATATATATATATATATGCCAATGGAGCTTATTTTGAATTAAAAAAGGTATGTGTCTTCCTCACGTGTCTTCGCTTTTTAAAAAAATCAGCCCTAAAACTTTTGGACCGCACTGGCTATGTGCGTCTCAATTAAATGCCTTGCATCAGCTGTGTGTCAGAATTGAACCATGGGTTCACGTGACATACACAGGATGTGACTCCGTCGATATTGTATATCCTGTCCATCTCTTTGCGTGCATCAATAATTTATTACCATGTTGTAAATTTCCCCATCATACGAGCCTTTGTTGTCACACCTGCCTTATGAACAAACTATTACATCATAGAAATCAACTAAGACGTTGATTCAATGCGTTATTTCCCTTGCGTATTAAGTTTTTTAATTATCTCGTGTTTTCTTTTCGCCTTATCTACATCTCTTTTTGCCGAAGGACGATCATTGTGAAGTCGTTTGCACCAGATAATTACCAGCCGCGCTGCACGCTACAAATACTATTGTCCAGCATGCGATAAAGCAACTTGTAGGCAATGTGTTCAAATATTTTCCTCCATTAAAGTTCCTCAGATGCCTGAGCAAGGGTTCAAGTGTTTAGTTTCCTGCGTGAGTGTGGTGCATGAGCTTTCTAAGATTAAATCACGTTATGAAAGAAATGCTTATTTCTAAGGAAAAGTAACTGTAAAAGAATTATTAACCCCTTAAAGCACACAGGTTACTTTTGCACCACCAGGTTTAATATAAAAAATTCAGTCCACAGAGTGAAATTGTGTGTTGTGCATAGTTTTCAGAAAATAACAGCGACAATTTACATACGCAGCATTAACTGGTCGGTTTCTGTATTTGAAGAGCCTGTGTTTACCGAGCGGCGCGAAATGATTTTTAATTACAAATCAGATTAATTTTCCTTTCAAACACTTAATTCAATATCGTACACATGTACACGTGATGATGAACACAATACTTGTAAATAGTATATGTTCATAATAATGAAAAACCAGTAGTACAAGTCTCCAGAAAATTGGAAACAAATAATTTAAAAATACACAAACTTTACAGCTAGAAACTCGGTGTAACTAGTATATTCGACAACAGAAAATTCGTCGAACATTTTATACTCCAGTGGCTCATAAGCTACACACTTTTTGAGGCCTGTAAAAGACTTTACCTCATTAAGAAGAACGTATTAGTTTAAATGTCCATACTGTCGTACAGCATGCTGTTAATGATAGCAGCACCTTTTTGTTGTGAAAGTTATCAGAAGATTCAACTGACAGCTGCAGCTGGCCTAATAATTTCATTGAAGGATTATTTTAGAAATGAATGTGTTTTCCTACTGCCTACTGGACATCAAAGAGAGACGAGTAAGTATTAATTCATAACGTTACTTTTCTTACAAATTGACTGCTTTCTTACGACATGATGTCTATGTGACGAAGGACTAGTGAACTTGTAGTTCAAATTTCAGTGGAAGGTCTCACATGTTACAAAATTAGAGAACCATATTTTTCTTATAAAAAAGAGACACAGGTGAAGTCCAAATAGTACGTAAAATAATTTAAACTATTATTATAGAAACAACTGAAACTATTTAAAACTTGTTATGACTATGGAACTTGAATTGTATAAGATGTGTATAAAAAATTTCAGAAATTTACTAGCCCAAAAAGTTTTTTGATAAATGTAGAAAAACTTTTGATGGGCCATCCGCGAGAGAAACTCTCAAAATTCCACTGAGTACCCGGGATATGAAGTAAGTTTTGTTTTCCACCGCACTGCATCCATATGCGTGAGTGTGTAACCCGTCAGCTCAATATCCAAGAACCTGAAAACAAGACAGTGTGCGCCGAGTTGTTTGTCCAAAATGAGACCAGATACACAGTTCAAACGGCGTTTCGGAACAACGTATCGCAAGATTCCAGCATCAAGAACATCGACACGTGTTCGGTACAAAGAGTATAAGAAGACCAGAAATGTTTTAGCACGAGACGTGCAGGGCATTCGTTGGTATGTGTCTGATGAAATATCGAAAGCGTGCCTTTGTTCACATTCCACGTAAGTAGACACAAACTGTGAACCCTGTAAACGATTTCGCTTCGACAAACCACTCCGGGCACCGTACCTCCCTTCTCTTGCAGGTCCATTAGCTTCGAAACTGAATCGCACTCACGATGTGGTGGAAAACAAAGGTTGCCATCACCTGACCGGTACCAAGTGACACTTTGAGGGTTTTTCTCGCAAAAAATCCTCAAAGAGTATCTTTTTCCTATCACAAGCTTTTATTCGCGTGTAAAAGTTTAAGATAAATTATATGCACCATGCATTTTTAGTGCCTCATTAAAACATAAAGTTTCGGAAAAAGCCAATGTCTTCCTCCTCAGGTGAAATAAGGACTGCCCAGTTGAGTGCGTTAGATACAAATAATCGTCTTCATTGGGAGTAGCAGAAATCACAATGAAAAACACATGGCGGGGGAAAGCGGGCGCGTAGCTGGATAGCGTATTCAGTATAGTGACTACGCTAAGAGCTGGATGACACAGCAGCTCGATTCTCGGCAGGTGCCACGGACGTCTGTCTTCTCAAAAAAGATTATACGTTTCATTTTTCACTTTTCTCTACATCGCCTGAAAAGATGTTTTATGAGTTTTATGTTCAATGGTCCGTGTATCGCGTAATATGTGTCAATAATTGTCCAACAAGATGCAACAATATACAGTTTATTTACATCTGCAAGCCGCTCTACATGTTTCGGGTAGTATCTCCACCCATCATCAGAAGCTCATATCACTGTATCTACAGTATCTCGCATTATTGAGACCGTTACTGCTACCTGTAGT
>Ga0123354_10010029_pt1 | contig 14554 bp, 11 predicted proteins | sample TergutLab28metaG_2_FD_97872 | JGI IMG/M metagenome (GOLD analysis project Ga0123354, IMG submission 97872) | Labiotermes labralis P4 segment gut microbial communities from Petit-Saut dam, French Guiana - Lab288 P4 | ecosystem: Host-associated > Arthropoda: Insects > Digestive system > Gut ... | reverse complement strand
CACAATATATGTTAACATTTATCCGTTTCTTATAGCACTGCTACATCATCCTCAGTGAGTTTCTTATTGTATATGCTAACGTTACAAATTAATAAAATGGAAACATCTTTATAAGTAGTAGTACTTTACATATTTCGTTGTACCAAACAGCGGCATCCAATTTTGGTAACTTTAGCTTCACGTTTTTATAGTTGCTAATCATTTACGCTGTTTCTGTTTTATTAATTTGTAAATTTAGCATATATAGGAAACTGAGGATGACGTTTAAACATCGAAACATGTAGCAGTGATAAAGGACACAGATAAATGTTAACATACACTGTGCAATTGTTGGACAAATATAATAAAAAATAACCTACGGAACATTTTCCTGAAGTTCCCCACCCTACTTCCCCTCCACGAAACACTCTGAATAATAAGTCCTTTCGTTCTGCGATCTCCATTTCTCACGTTCTATAAAACTCTTTCGCCCAATGATCTCCTTTTCTCAAATCACACAAAATAATGTCGTTCAGTGATCTCAGTTTCTGCCGATAGTCATAACCTGGTCCATACTGCAAAAGCAGTGTTATGTCCACCGCCTTGTCTTTCTTCTACCTTTGGCGCAACAGCCCTAATCGGACCTAGACAGCCTCGCTGCTGAGTTTTCGCGATCGCACCCGGTTAGACACAGCACATTTAGTACGATTCCCTTGGACGTATGACTGACATAAAACAGGGTTACTTTAGGAAACCCATATTGGTGCAATATGCTTATGAAAGCCTTCAGGTACACACTGTATTGCAGTCAAGACCCTTCACACAAACAGCAATACCTCGTACAGCAAACAAATGAAATCAGCACAAACTGCATGATGAGAAAATGCCATCAGTCTAGCCTGGGATTTTCTCATGTACAGATCCCACTGATCGCAAGGAAATTAATAAATGATTGAAAGTGATTCTGATTAAGAGGCACTGATGAAGTCAATAGCCCATGTGCTGTTGCTAAAGACAAGGTCTGGTTTTGCAACACAGCAACCTGTACCACACCACAACACAGAGACCTTCAAAGCCAGTGCGGCTCTGACACTTGAGCTTTCATACATTAGCGCACGCGAACAGTCTAGAGAAACAAGATGTCTACACTGACATGAGGAACATGAGGCATCAAACATTAAGTTAGAAGGCTGTATACTTTAGTTCTTAGAGGATAGCATGCGAATTTCACTGATTTGACTGCAGGTGCTGTTCCAGAACAGTGAAAATAATTGTCTAACAGTATCCACCAAAATATAATAAAAAATATATATAATGCACTCAGACACAACTTTGTATTTTATTAAATTATATTAGATTATACTCCCAGCGACATGTTTCGGCCCTATTTGTATGGTCATCTTCAGGCTGATCTTTAGACAGGTGGAGTGTACAATTGATAATGCTTCAATTAACAAGATCTCATATTACAAGAATTGGTTAATATAATTGAATATATTACATAGACGTCACATTAAAATTGTAAATGTGGTACTCTATACAATAGATTTTAAAAACTACATAAAATAGAATTGACAGGGTGGTTATGGGGGGTATATATTGACTGTGCACAGACACACCTAACTACAACTATTTCTGACTGAATTCCACTAATACAACTAATCAATATCGATCATATCATCTTCCAAGAAAAACTTCACCACCAAATTACAGTAAGAGAGAATCCCAATCACTATACTCCCCCCCATAACCACCCCGTTAATTCAATTTTATATAGTTTTTAAAATCTACTGTACAAAGTATCATATTTGAAATGTTAATCATAAGTTTCTTATATAATATATTCAATTATTTTAACCAATTGTTGTAATATGAGATCTCATAAATTGAACCATTATCAATTATACACACCACCTGTCTAAAGATCAGCCTGAAGATGGCCCTACAAATAGGGCCGAAACATGTTGCTGGAATTATAATCTAATACAATTTTAAAAAGTACAAAGTTGTGTCTGACCGCATAATATATATTTTATATTATATTTTAGCTTATATTCAATACAACGGGGATGTCTCACTTGAAAATTATGAACAGCATCCACTTTTAAGGGTAGCCTGAACACAAGGACCAATCCCAACCAAAACATAATGTTGCAATGAATGTACTGATCTGAAGACAGGAAACATTTCGCACAGGCAATTAGTGCAGTTGTATGGTACAAAATGACAGAACAAGAAGAATAAGTGAAATATTGGCAATTAAAGATAATGACATTGAAGTTGATAGGAGTTTTAAATACTTGGGGACTCTAAGCAAAAATACTAATGACAAATCAGAAGAAATCAAAGCTAGAATAACAGCTGCTAATCACAGCCTATTCCCCTCTGCACACTACATTTAGATGAAAACAAATACACATAAATGATAAAATAAGATTATATGAAACATTAATGAAGCCAGTACTGTGTTACGGAAGTGTAACCTGGACCCTAACACAAATGACAGAAAGGGAAAAATTAAGAATTTATGCCCAATATAAGATAAGGGACGCTGACATCCTAGATGGAAAAGTGAAACTTATAAGACATACAAATATCTAAGTATCACAGACAATATTAAAATTAGAAGAACAGAATGGGCAGGTCATGTTATAAGAAGATGAAATTATCCCAGAAATATTTCTTAATGGGAAAATTCATAACACAAGACCAGGTGGAAAACCAACAAAAAGATGGTAGGATGTTGTCTGGAGGGAAACATCATGGATCGTACAAATACAAGGATGGAGGAGAACAGCAAGACCACAGAGACGAATGGAGGCCTCTACTGAGGGGGCCAGGGCAAAGAAAGGGATAAAGCGCCATAGAGTGCTGGATAGCGAAGACGAGCTTCCAAACACCAAAGCAGAAACATCTTCAGAGGGAGAACATAACAATGAGCACCCAGCAACCCTCACAGAAATGCAGGCTAGGATAGAAGCTTCAGAGCCGGGGCAGGAGAACAGTTAAGTGCTAAACCAGGCCTTAGAGGAACATGACAGATTCACCAGAGGTTTGCAAGTGTATGCACTGCTCTGAAGAGCTTAGTCTCAGAATAAAAAATGAATCTGGCTTTGCAATCAACTAAGAAACATCAATATAAAAAAAACTTCTGTAAAGCCCACTTCTAGATTTAGCTTGAGGGACATCAGAGTGTGAACTATGCAGGCAGATAAATTTTCTTAGTTAGGTTTCTTAAGAAACAAGGATTACCATAGAATATTACAATCAGGATGACAGCAGATGAGGAAGATATCCTACTGTGCAATTTAAGTCAGAAGAATCATCTCCATGCTGTAGCACATAAAACTTCCATGTCAACCTGTTCTTTTAGGCACCATCTGCAGCCCCATCCCTTCAGCCACCTTGGTCTTTCATATTTCATACCTAGGGACAATGCTCCACTTTGATCACCGCATGTGTAAGGTCTGTCAGGATGCTCTTCATTAGGTCCACATGACCAAACATTTACAAGTTCTCAAGCAAGCTAACAAAATCCATCTGCAATGCACAGTCCACACACCAAAGTCTTTCAACCTAAACTTAGAAGTTTCCCAGACATTTCAAGTAAGGAAATACCTGGTATTAGCCAACTGGAAACAAATTAAAAAGAAATAAAAATGGAATCCTCCCCATACAATGCATAAACTCAATGTGATAAATTCATAAATCCAAGATCATATCTGCAGATAACAGAGCTAGATCATAGACAGAGCTTGCACAATCTCAGGCACAAGGTGTTCATATGGAAAACTAACAGCCCACCATATCAAAATTACAATGATTTAAGCAACAACAACAACAGGCATGAAAAAACTGTAAACAAATGACTGATCTGAACATATACTATGGGAGTCCAGGATCAAGTATACTGTAAACAAACAGTGATTTGAATTAGCATTAGGGAAGCAAATAAAAGGCACTAATGAGCATTCAGAAAACGATTCACTGACCTCAACCAGCATTTCAGAAGCAGATAGGATTGAAAGTATGGCAGGCAGTGAAAGGCAAAGAATGGCCATACACAACTGGCCTAAACAAGCGTTTCGAAAGCCAACTGAGTGGCATGAGCGAGCTTAATGAAAAGAGGCAAGTCATATGAACAATAAATTTGAAAGAAAGAAAAAAAGGATGTTTTCTAAGTTATTTTTTAGATTCTTGATACTACAGTATTCTGTAATAAGTCTCTTTGTTCCACAGTATGATATACAAATTACAACAGGGTTACAGTGTCTGTAAATTTCAAACACGCCAAACAACCTCCCATCAAAAAAGACAACACACTTTCTTAGGTATATAAATTGCAACAATAACAAAGGTGAACGGATAAGTAAAGCAGGCACTGGATAAATGAATGGCTATGAATATACAGGTGATGTCAAGTGCCACATATTCCAGACCTGAGCACTATATGGCAGTAAGTCAGCAAGTGGTGAGATCCTTGCTCCATTTCATTATGCAAGTGAAAGAAGCCCTAGCACTAATCACACTGAAAGCTCAGTAGACATAACACGTGTTCTAAACATGGTGGAAACATAGAAACCTTGAATAGGCAGACTGCAGACAGTCTCTTACTGATGCAGCTAATGTACAGCTATTCCTTATGGCTAACAAACTAAGTACAGGCCTATGGTGAAATGCTGTTTGCTTCTTAATCAACCTCAAGTGAAAATGACAGACAACACAAGGAAAGAAACTGTAATAATTCGATGCGCACACTTAGATACGAATTTACTTCCAATATAAACACAAAGTTTACATTTTTCTTGTGTTTCAACAATCTATGCAAGACACAATCAAAGTACTCAGAGAGAAAAAAAAAAACAGTATTCAATGTTTGTCCATTCAATGCTGCCTGCCAAAAGTGAACACGTCTGAGTGAACAGTGACGTGAGCTGTCAGATAAAATAATGTCCCTATATTTCTGGTACAGCTTTTAAAAATAGAGACTGTCACAGAATTATTTGATTACTAATGGCAAATACAGACCTGGAGGTTAAATCATGTTGTAGGGAACAGAATGGCTTCACTTGAACCACCACCCCCACCCTAAACACAAACAAGAAATTGTGTCAGTCATTCAACATTGTCCATGGTAGAATCACTAACAAGACATTAATAAATTTATTAGTTAATTACCAGTAACAATAATAATAATAGCAATAACAAGGCCATCAGATCCACACTACTACAGTCACCAGGTCAAATCAAGTACTTCTCATCTACTGAAGCACAAAATACCAGTTGCAGCCATTTATACAATACTGTGCATGACAGAAGTGTACCTGCAGGAAATAAACACCTATTTTCTACTGTCTAGAAAGAACAGGGCACACAACGTGTAGTGGAACGCTAATGGATAATAATCTTTTCCAGTTCTTCTTTAAATACAACCATGCACATAAAATTATATCATAACCACACTTTAACATTTTGGTCTTTAAATATTAATGCCAATATTTAAATCAACCCACTTCCTGGTATTGTTGTTCAATCTTTTATTTTCAGGAAACACAATTTAAATAATATAAAGTTGTATTTTCTCCAATATGTTGATAGCCAAGCTCGACTTTACAATTCATCTCGCAATATCACAGTGGCTGTACTCTATAAGCACTGAATACCTCCTCTGTTCACAAGCAATGGATGATCACAATGGTACTGTTCTTAGCAGCCCATGTGTATCAGTTTCCCTCAAAGTTCTGTGATCAGTGTGGAATCTTTACTGGTGACCAAAATGTCTGAAAAGGGGATCATATTAATAGTTCTTGTTTTAACAAGAAACTGGACAGTCAGCGTCAAGCCACTTATGCTTAGCCCTGTCCCATCAGCCACCATGGTCTTTCACATTTCATACCCAGGGACCAGAGAGGAACATGTGATTAAGCAATGGAAGTTAAAAAATTTATAGAAGAAAGTTTAAGATTAAAACAATGCACAGTTATAGTCAGTCTTCACGTTAAAGGGGCATTTGATGCAGCCTGGTAGCCCATCATCTTGAAGCAGTTAAAAGAACTTAAATGTCCCTAGAATCTATACAATTTATCAGCAAGTTACTTTACCAATAGAAAAGCAACATTATCAATAAATAATTATAAGACGGAAAAAGAAGTCCAGAAGGGATGTCCTCAGGGGTCTTGATGTGGCCCAGGCTTTTGGAATGTTATTTATAATTCACTTCTAAATTTGAAATTTAATAGCCTAACTAAAGCGATAGCCTTTGCAGACAATTTAATTGTTTTAACAAGAGGAGCAAGTAAAATGGAAACAGAAAATTACGTGAATCAGGATTAAAGAAAATAGAGAGATGGGCCACTGACAATAATATAGAATTTAATGACAAAATATCTAAGATTTTATTTATGTCAATGAAAAGAAATGACGACAGGGAAGTCAATATTTACTTGAATTACAATAGACTGGACCACAATGAAGAAATGAAATATTTAGGAATATAGCTAGACAGCAAATTTAATTTTAATGCACATATTGACCATACTGTGGCAAAATTAATTACTCTTATCAACATGTTGGCTAAAACAGCAAAGCTACGATGGGGTTTAGGGCATAAAGCTCTCGAGACAATTTATGAGGGAGCGATTATCCCAATTCTAACATAAGGATCACCCATATGGGTAGAAGCTATATGGAAAAACAAGAACCTTACGAAGTATAAAAGAATACAAAGACTCATAAACATTAAAATAGCTAAAGTATACCGGACTATCTCATATGATGCTTCTTGCGTGATAGCTGGAGTACGACCCATACAAATAACTATAGAGCAAAGGTACAAACTTATATGGCAACAAAAATTAACAATCTAGAATATGATGCACCATTGGAAGTCAGATACTGGCGACATCCTGCTGAACTAGCGATAGTTCATGAAGTGGAGAATGGTGCTATGTATACAACTGAAGTGTATACATATGGCAGTAAAATTGGAGACAGCGTTGGGGCAGCAAGGATCATATTTGTGAATGGCAAGTTGGTACACCAACTGAAGTTTAAACTACATGGACACAGCTCCAATAACCAAGCAGAGCAAATTGCAATTTTAAAAGTTTTAGAAAAATTAGAAGAACTACAGGATGGACAAGATAATGATAAACTCGTTGCAATATACACTGACAGCAAGATAACTTTCGATTTATTGCAAAACAAATTTAAACGGAACCGTCTGATAGAACTTATTAGAAACAAAATTATTGCACTGGCACACACTATATACGGACCTTGACAATTCCCCGTTATACAGGGCAGGATACACTCTAAGAGTATCCACATTACTTAGCATAATCAAACAAACAGGAAGTGACCAGGAATGATAGTCACTTAAAAAATGGTCCCATACATCACTATACAAAACTGGTAATGCCCTACTTGAAAGTATTATCTTCTCCCTGGCTACAATTAAACATAAAAAGGAAACCTCAACAGGTAACTTGACATAAGGATTACAGCTTCTGGCAGGATATAGTATAACTGTGCAGTGCCTGATATCAAACATGTGTGACTTTTAAAAATACAGTATTTACTTTCCCTGACAGAATTTTTACTGCACTGCCTGTCAACTGTGTTGTGCATATGGGAAGTGTACCAGAAGACAGTTGTGTGCTTTGTGCATGTCTAAATAACACAGGAAACAGGAAGTAAAATGGACTGCTAATACAGAATTCTTTTTGAAAGAATTACGTTGACTGGCCTCGCACATAAACAACTTTATAATAAGTGCAATATAAACACGATTTGATCCCAAGCATGTCCTCAACCATTGAGGGTTCTCAACATCAACAGCAATATTGTGACAGGAATTTCAATGACAGGATAATACTAAAATGCACCTCACAAAAATGTGATGTGCTCTTGTAGACTGGATTCATCCAGTTAAGGACAGCTCTTGTCAAAGCAATAATGTACATTCAGGTTCATAAAATTGGGGGGAATTACTTGAATAGCTGAGAAACTGTTAGCTTTTCAAGGATGACTCATCTGCAATGAGTGAGCCACTTAATTTACTGTCATGTGGTGTTTTTATAAGAGATTACACTATGTGGTGTACAGTGTTCACACAAGCAGAGCTCTACACAGACTGAATGTCTGTACACACAGAAGTGCTGTACTGTATATGCACACAGCTACAGGCATGTACCATTGGCCATGGTAAGGCACTTAACACCAAAGAAGCTTTTATTTCTTATACCTTTCCCAAAAATTTGAACTTTACCACATCTTAAAAGTGTTTTTTCTTGGCCTTTTTACATAATGATATTCTCCTATATTCTGTTGGTAAGAAACGAACATACACTTTACTCAGTGTTCCCAGCACTTCCTTGAAGAACAACCTGCCTACTTGTGACTAGTAAAGTTGCTCTGTTTTACTGTATAGTACAGTATTTGTTTTCACTCAATACACTGACATTATCCATGTAGACTACAAGATGATTTGTCCCATTTTAAATCCCTCCTGCTTTTCTCAGAACCTTCTGAATTGGAAACATACCAGACAGCTCATCAGATACTAACCAACCTCGAGCATATTTTGGGACATCACGGTTGCCATCATCAGGAAGCCCTCTCAGTAGCCAACATTAATGCCCTCAAAATGGTCCATTGCATATTCAGTGAGTAGAAACACAGCCATACATTAGTACAAATATTAAAATTCATTTGAAACACATGAATATCCAAAACACAAATTTTAAAATGCTAATGTGCAACAGATCATTTTGATGGTTAACATCTGATGAAAATATTTTGGAATGACTGCCGAATCGGGGGCCAAACATGGCGGCGAGAGGCATAGAAATCCGTGCTAAGTCAATATCGGAGATATTTTTATCTCAGTGTTTAACCAACTTGCACAAAATTTGTTTCACAATCAGTTTTATTTCATGCCTCTACATGTTTCGAACACATGTGCTTATCATCAGGAGGTCAAAATTGCACTACACAGCCTCTGGTATCATCGCACTGAAACGAGTGGTCTAAAATTACTACAATACAATTCTATAAATATGATCAAATAGTAGTAAATGTTATGCGTGAATTTTTCGGTTGTGATTACTGTGTATTACTTACTATAAACATGCTATGTCATGTAGATGTTATGTTTATCCAGTTATTAAACTTATTAGAAAAGTATTATGTCTATCTAGTCATAATATCGTATAAATGCTGATTAGTTGTTGTATCTATAAGGTTATGTTTGTCCGGGTGTTAGAATTGTTAAAAATACTTTATCTTTTTACATTACCTATCTAAAAATGTAAACTTTTCATTAATTGTTGAATATACAGAAAATGCAACTTGACTGTTGTTAAAACGTGCTTACCCTGTACGGGGCCGTCTCGTGCATGGGTTGAGAGAGGACTGGTTGAAATTCGTGAGATGTTCCTATGCGATGACGTAAGCGCGGCGGCAGTAGCGCAGCGTGGGATGTCTGCGCGCGCATACCTGGGTAGGGCGATACCTCCGCCTCCGCCGCCAGGGTATGAACAGCTGTAAATCACGTGGCGTTGGCCCGAGAGCTGAAAGGGGAGTTATGTACATGAGGCACAAAACATCGTGGAGGGTGAGATTAGTCCCGTGGAACCAAGACCCGTGTCTTATGGACCAAGATCAAGAACACCTGGTTCCAGCTACCATCCTACGACATCGCCACCTGAAGCTATCTAGTTTTTAAGGATCAGTGTACCAGGTCATATCACGACCGCAGGAGTTACACTGGAGCTTACTGCGAATTAATCCAATGCTCTTAAGGAACTGTATACCGATATTGCGGTCACTGACTTTATTCGCATCACCGGGATATCCAAGCGAATCTCGTCGAAAAAGGTGTAGGGACATAAGGCAACTCGAGTACTATATCCACATATTCTTTGTTGATATTTGCGATCCGTTGTGCCATATTAGAAACAAGTAATGCCTCACAGTAACACACACAAACGACAGCGTGAAACTACAATGGCGAACTACCGTATGAAAGACGTTTGTTAGTGTAGCCTAGCGGGAAAGGGGCGGGAAAACCTCGACCCCACAATAGCAAGAGTTAGGGGAAAATGAAGTAGACGATGTAATCATTGTGGAAACATTAGTAAAAAATTTATTGTTACAAATGAACTGAACCAAATCTACCCTCTGTTCCAGGAGTAGTGTAAGTTTTGGGGTAGGCTTGCTATGTAGTGGGAAAGCGGTGGTAAAACCTCGACCCCTCTATAACAAATAATAGAGAAGAACAGAAGCAAAAAACGTTATGTCAGGAGTGAGGAAGGAATATTAATACATTTTAGGATAGAAATGACCAAAAACCATATCTAACCTGTCTCAGAATTCGTAAGGGGTTTGGGGTAGCGCGTTGTATCCGTGGAGTTATGTGGGAACCGTGTCGTAAGGAACATCGCAGCGACACTCGTGTCAGCCTGCTACATCTTTGACCCCCGATCGTGCGGTTATACCAATATTGTGCTCGTATAGTTAGCTATACGAATCAACTTTCATACAATGCAGAGTACATACAGTACTAAAATACCAGACAGCTGTTCATCTACCTGAACTTTCACCATTTCAACACATTTTAATTAACCTAACTAGTTGTACAGGGTATGAAAGGCATGGTAACAACACTATACCAAACCTCCCTCCTAATTAAAGGCTTTCTTCACATGTAGTAACAGGTAATTATTCCTAATCATGCAATGTACATAAAAGTAAAAGCAGTGCCACTGAAAATGGGCTGTAGTAAAGCCATTCTAAAAGCAACATGCTATTGTGGCATATGACCTTTGTCTACTCTGATGGACACTGTGCCGTTTGTTGACGTTTCAACATCTGGGGATTCAGAATTGGTAGTAATCTGTTCAGGTTGTCTAGAAGAATATCCAGTTTTATTTCTTGGTTTCTGTTGCTTATCTCCAGGTGCCTGACAACAGCTGTACTAAGTACAGGTGGAGGTTGAGCCCACTCCAGTCTCTCCAGCAACTGATTCAGCCGAGCATCTTGTTCTCTGTTTCCAGTTGATTTATTGGCTACTGATTCTGATTCATAAGATACACAATGATTCAGTCATTCAAGTAAACAGTCCATTTTACTTTCCATGCTTGCTTGCCTCTGTCTCCTTTCATCATATCCATAAACAACTCACTTTGTGCAGTTAAAACCTTGGTAATAGCTTCACTTTGAGCCTGGATGGCATGCGTGATAAGCCGTTCCAGTTGCGGCATTGTATCTTGACATGAAGACTGATTCATCAATGGGGATGGGGGTCAGAATATAATGAAACAGGTTGTGGAGATTAATACCCATTTTCTTGAACAAGATGTATATTTCCATTAAAAACTGCAGTCCCGTCATCTGAAAGAAACTATATTTTAGTATTTTACGTCATACAAAATTTGTATCCTATCTGGACCTGCATTCTGCCAAACCAGAGATAACATACCTGTCAAATACCCCCTCTCTTTCTCAGTCAGTCTTCATAAATTGTTAAAATACATATTTTGATGCCCACAATTCTGAGACAGATTCACACATGATCACATGTAAGCACTGAATCATCGTAATAGAATAAAGTAAAGTGAAAGTTGACCCTAGAACAGCCCACAAAGGCCCAGATGGGGAGTAGAGTTATAGCTCTACTCTTTCTTTAACCTTGGCGCTAGATGGGGGTGGGTGGTCAACACCACGTCCCGGTCTCTTTACCTCTGCGAAAGACATGGTACCCATTGTATAGGAGGATAGGTGGGCCCCAGGGCCGGTCTGGACAGGTGTAGAAAATCTTGACCCCACCGGGATCCGATCCCCAGACTGTCCACCCTGTAACAAGTCACTATAACGACTATGCTATCCCAGCCCACCATCATAACAGAATACGTACCATAAGTAAAACTGTACTCATCAAGTGCCCATGATTTGAATCATTACAGTAAATTTAAAATCTTTGAATAAGAACAAAAATCTTTGAATATTTATTATTATTACATTTATTTATTGCAATTGGGTTGTTACCCGGTGGCAGTGTCATTAGTGCTGAGCTAATGTGTTCAATATTGCTAGTATCATAGTAGGAAAGTGGATTTTGTGTTTATTTGAAGCCTCTCCATTCTTCAGCTGGCTGTTACCTACCCACTGCTCTCTGCAACCCACCAACAGTGCAGAGAATGGAGCTTAGTTCTATGCTATGTTATGTCAACTAAGGAATACACAAGAAAACTTTTCATTTTTATAGTTCATGGGAGGAAGGTTTCTTTTTAGTGATAAAATGAATTATATGTATTTAATATGTAATGTTAATTAGGTGTTACAAATAAGAACAATTTAGAACATAGTTTTAAAACTGTTCACAGAATTTATAAATCAGAGCGCCCTAAAAGTTGTGAAATGATAAAATTTCTTGCGACCTTGCAATTGACATTAGTCACAGAAATATTTATTTGGAATTCCTTTGAAGAAATATGCTGCTGAAAGTATAGAATCCAAGTATCTGAGGTTGCAATGACACATAAAACCATACATGCTCATAGTATTCTGGGATTTTCTGGAAACAGCTGCATTTTTGTTTTGTACATTGAAAAATAAATCAATAATAATTTCACCCAATGACCAATATTCCTCTATCAAGCCCTAGTGTTACTAGAAAAGTTGGGTTAGTGTCAGAAAATTTATGGAACGAAATCAGACTGGATAATTTGGGGGTTGTCCATATTTTTCATTTTAAATGAATAGAGTGAACAGATGCATTTGATTCACCACAGGCATTGGTATTTTTGAGGATGATATTTACAGACTGTAGCATGAAAGATTTACTAACCTTTAACCCTGGAAAAGGCTACACAAGGTGACAATGTCTGAAATTAATTTACAACCTTCACTGCCAACTAAGATGTGCCTGTAGAAAAACTGTGTTACATTTCTGAATGCACACACTCAACAGTAAGGAAACAAGCTAAATAGGAACAATGCAAGACTTCTGTAATTTCTTAGCTACCATTGCATGCTGTGTCAGTAAGCATTATGTGGAGAGGTTCGCAGGATGGAATGGTATACTGCTGCACACTGAGGCATGATGATTACAGGTCAGGTTCTGCTCACATACAGATCTAATATCTACTGCAGATCAAGGCATTTTCAATTGAATGACAAGCATTAAGTTCACAACAGTTATTCAGTGTCATTTCTATCTGATGTCACTGTAGAACTGAATGAATTTGACCAGGAGTTTAAAGGCAGAAACAAGTACTACAATGGACATCATGTCATTTTGCTGTAGGGATTTTACTCAGCTGTGATTCACAACGCCCAGTGTGTTGAGAATTGTAAGTCATCAGGTCATGGCTCAGAGTGGCAGACAAGTCATCTCATGGTACTAAAGATGGAAAGTGAAATGTGATTTTCTGATTTCTAGTCACTGCAGCCCTTGGTGTTTTAAAGTCACACACCTCTTCAAAATCTGTAACAAAGTAAGTTCTGATTTCTGTTGCAATGAGGCTAAAAGGCTCCCCCCCCCCCTCCATAGTTACACTAGTTTAACATAAAAAAGAATGAAGACATTTTGGAGTTTGGCTAGTGCACAAAATCACCCTTCCATTTCATTTTCACTCTTTTGCATTCACTGATCTGAGTGAGTGTCCCCACAAAGAATTAAAATACATAGCAAATATTTATTGATGCTTGCCTCTGGGATCGGGTTTTCACTTGATTGTCAAAAATTTGCAAAATCAGCCATCATGTTTGAATTTCAGTTGAATCTGAATTTGTATTTCAACCTCCAAAACCATTTTATTATTGAGCAACACACTTTCACTCCATTTTAAGTTCTTGTTATGTTTTATATTTTCCAAAGTACAGGGGTCTGTTGATGGGGTGGCTTGTTAAATGTGATCGAAATTCAAAGCGCAGTTCCTGTGTGATTCCACATATATGTGTTCATTCATTTGCATCTCAAAGCATGTGCAAATACTACGCCAAGTTGTTACATCCCACTAAAATGCTTGATACCAGGTGCAGCTACGAAAGTTACAAATATCACATCGGCTTGCAGCAAACCCAATTCAGTTCCAGACCAGTATGGTACAGGCCAAACCGATTTGAATGGGTAGGTAGGGCAATGCAAATAATCAATGCCCAGGCAAACTTTTCATTACTGGTTAATTGTTTTGACACACATGCACATTCACTACCCTTGCATAATGTAACAACAGTAGCAACTACATTTATGGCACTACCAAACTAAATGGTCTGTGCTACCAAATATGACATTTCGTTGACTGTGCTACAAGTGGCGTTATTACACGGTCAACATACGAGGGTTGTCCAGAAAGTAAGTTCCGATGGGCTATTAAGGAAAAAAAAAAGAATATATTACAAACCATGTATATTGCCATTTGATGTACATAAAACTCCATGGCCTTATTCCGCACGCGAACTATACCGACAGAGCGGCCGCCGCCGGTCGGTGAAGTTAGTGCCAACTTTTGCGGATAGAGAGGTGTCACGTGGTCAGCGCAACGGGTCCCCACAGCCGTTAATCTCTGTT
>Ga0123354_10010028_pt1 | contig 14555 bp, 14 predicted proteins | sample TergutLab28metaG_2_FD_97872 | JGI IMG/M metagenome (GOLD analysis project Ga0123354, IMG submission 97872) | Labiotermes labralis P4 segment gut microbial communities from Petit-Saut dam, French Guiana - Lab288 P4 | ecosystem: Host-associated > Arthropoda: Insects > Digestive system > Gut ... | reverse complement strand
GCTTTTCACACAGTTTGTGGTGAGAATGTAGTGGATGGCACCACAGAGTTATGGTGGGAATCTTGCTGTCCTAAAGTGGCAGTTTGCTGACAATAGTGGATGGCCTATCTCTGGTCATCATCTACAGGCTGTTGGAAGAAAACCAACACAAAACATGAGGAAATTGTATATGATGCAAACATGTCAGATACAGCTGTTTTCAGAAAATTTTGGCATGTGAGTAATGAAATATGGCTTTTGCAGGGGTATTTCAGGCAGTAACTATCTTACAGAGCTGACAAGTAGAGCCTGAGGTTTTTAATTTTGTCCTCTGTAAGATTGGGTACATACACAAAGCTGTGTCAGAAAAGTGGTGTGTGTTTGTGTGCCAAAGGCTGTATGAAGTGTCTGTAAACTTTCTGTCTTGGAAGAGTTTGTTTTGTGATGTACATTTAAAACAGTATTTAAGAATTGCTATAAGGGGTAAATGTTTGTTCATTGTTGTTGTGCCATTTCTTGAATAATATCAGGTTGTGATGTGTGCAGTCAAGGTCTACTGCCTTGCAGCATTTGCTCTGCTTCAGCAGCAGAAGTGTGGTAAGTGTAAACGGCCACAATGTAACATGTCAGTAAGCAGGCTGTAAATGTACATTGCAAGCATTTTAACTGTTGCATGATGTTTGCCACACATTTAGTTTTGCGGAGTATTTCTGTTCACTGCTTGTCCTATAGCAGTGCGATTTCTGTTGCTGGTGTTTGGGCTGCTGCTGTTCATGTTACAATGTTGTCCTTTTTTTTAACATTTCATTGGTTAGTTACGTGTCTCGATACTTCCTGTGCATGCAAATGCACACATGCGATACCACTGTGTTACAATTCATGTACTTGCAGGGACAGGTTCCATACCAGTATGTTATTTATGTTGTGTATGTCTGTTAAACTTACGACATTGAAATGGTATACCATTACATATTTTTATGTATTTTGTATTTATATTTTGTTATGTTTATTGATAGCCCACTGATGGTATCCTTACTTTGACATAGTGGTGGGGCTTGCATGATCACATGATCCTGAGAGCTATGCTGTCAGTAATATAGCTACTGGTATGGCCTTCCATCTTTGACAGGTCAAAGGTGATGACCCAGACAAAAAGGGATACCCTCATCCTTCAGGTTGAGGGTTGGGGCATGAAGCTAACAACCTGACCTTAAAAAAACCTCATTGTTGAAAAGCTATATAGCTACTTGGAATGTACTCTGTGTATATAAAGTGGGAATGTTAATGCAGGTTACAACAGAATTGGAAAAATATAGAACTGATAATGCAGCAGTCCAAGAGATAAGATGGAAGGGAAGTGGAGTGAGGGACACAGGTAATTTTACACTAATGTGGAGTGGTATTGAGAGTAATGCTGTTGGAACCGGTTGTCTAATTAAAAGGAAGTATAAAGAAGCAATTATGAATTTTAAGGCAGTGTAGAAGGGATTATGCTTTCTGATGATGAGAGGAAAGTTTAGTAATTTTAAAATAATTTTGGTACACACACCTACAAAAGAAAGAAGATGAGCTAATTAAGAATTCCTTATATGTTTAATGTAATCAGATATATATTAAAGAATTCCAGCACATGATACAAATATTATAGTTGTTGGTTTTAATGCCAAAATAGGAAGAGAGCAAGTCTTAAAACTAGTTGTAGGGAAACACAGCCTGCATGAGATATCAAATGAAAATAGGTTTAGAGCAACTGATTTTGCAGCAAATAATAATATGATGACAACAAGTATATAATTCCCACACAAGAACATATGTAAAGTGGCTTGGCGAGTTGCCGATGGATGAACTAGTGATCCTGATCACCATTTGGTTCAAATTAAATATCAACAGGGAATATCTTCTTCTTCTTCAGGCACTGAACTTCCTTTAATGGTTGAAAGTTATGGCCTTCTCAATGATATCTTTCCATTTCCCTCGATCCTGGACGCAGGTTATCCAATTTTTAACATTCATTTGGCAAATGTCCTGTTTGACGTTATCCTCCCATTGGAACTTGGGCCTTCCTTGTGATCTTTTAGTTATAGGATTCCATTCAAATATCTTGTTGACTGTTCTGGTACCTGGCATTCTCTGTACGTGACCAAACCAGCTTAGTCTCTGAGCTTTAATATAATTAACTATATTTTTATGTTTTATCAGTTTATCTAATTCTACGTTAGTTTTAATCCTCCATATTTGATTTTCTTTCATAGGCCCAAATATTCTTCTTAAAACTTCCCTCTCAAAGACCAGCAATTTCTGAATTATGGTTTCTTTCAGCACCCATGTGTCTGAGGCACGTGTCACTATTGGTCTTACGACAGGTCTGTATAATTTTTATTTCGAGCTCTTAGTGACTAATCTACTTTTGAAGAACTTTTGGTGTGCGTAGTATGCCTTTGTACCAAGAGCTATCCTCTCTTTGACCTCCTCTTCGATTGAGTTACTATAATTTATGATGGACCCTTGATATTTATATTGTTGAACTTGCTCTATATATGAGTTGTTAATCTTTAGGTTCTCAATCCTGATGTATTTTTTTTGTGCATTTTAGATACTTGGTTTTCTTCTTGTTAATTGTTAATCCAACTTCCATTGAGTTATTCTTTAGTTGTTGGAATGTATCAATTAGTGACTGTTTGGTGTGTGCATAAGCCATAATTTGTCCAAGTCGTGTGGAAATATTACCTCTCAGGTCCAGTTTCTTTAGTACTGTGTTGATTACCAGACTGAATAATGTTGGAGAAAGCGGGTCACCTTATTTTACTCTGCTTTCAACCCAACTCTGATGTATATGCATTGTTTACTTTTACCTTTGCTGTTGTGTTTTCCAGAGTTAGCTTAACTAACCTTATTAATGTGGGGGGTTTTTTATTCTGGGTTAAACAGTCTAATATTTTTTCCTTTTAATAGAGTCGAAAGCATTAGTATAATCTATAAATATATTATGAATATCAATAATACATTCATAGCACTTTTCAATAATTTGCCTTATCATGAAGATATTGTCAGTTGTGGATCTATTAGGTCTGAATCCGGACTGATAGTCACCTAGCTCGGTTTCTATAATATCTACCAGCTTCTGATTCAGAATTATTGCAAATATCTTAATGCAACTTTTAACAATGTTATAGGTCTATAATTCATACAGTCCAATCTGTCTCCCTTCTTATACAACGGGCAAATTATTCCTTCCTTCCATTGACTGGGCAGTTGTTCTTTTTCCCAGATCATTAATATAAGTTTATATGTCCTTTGTTTCAAGGTTCCCACCTTGTTTGATTAGCTCAGAAATTATATTATCGGTACCTCCTGCCTTGTTACTTTTCAGTTTATTAATTATTGAACGTACCTCGTTATAAGATGGAGGTGATGTTTTTACATCGGTCACAGGGAATATCAGGGTTTAAAATATATACGTAGTGCAAGACAAAGGAAGTATGTAATTAGAAAAGTAAAGGATGAGGAAACTGTGAAGAAATACAAAAAGGAGGTAAAAAAGGGATTGGTGAAAGTAATGAAAAACAAAATAATCAGAATGAAGAAACAGGTTACACTAAGTGGGAGAATATTGAGCAAGTGGTGATACTGCTGGCTAGTGAGGTACGTAGGTGTGAGGAAAGGAAGAAGAGGAATGATTGGTATGAAGAAGAGTATCAAATAAAGGTGGAAGAAAGAAATAAAGCCTGGGTTAAAATGCTGAAGACTGAATATTGAGAATTACAAAAGTATGCAAAGGGAAACCAAGGAAATCTGTAGAGGGTAAAAATGGACTTATGAACTTAAAATGCTGGCAGGTATGGAGGAAGCCAACAAAAGAACGATGGCAGGTAAAGTGAGGCATTTGCCTTGGGTGTGCAGGGCCAACAAACTGCATAAAATATGCCATGATATACAGGAAAAGGGCAGATAAGCAGCTCACATGACCAAAGAAACACTGTTGTTTTCTTCATGTTTTTTGTTATGTACATGTTTACCTTTTTACCAAAATAGCTGTTACAAAAGTATTCTTTTTGTAGTACAACAACCCAGCTCAGGCCTTTGTCACCTCACTGATGAGCTTTCTAGATCACACACATTTAGACATACCCAGATGGTAGAACTCTGAATGAGTGATTGTCTTTTAGCAGAGGTAGCTACGTACATAACACACCAACATCTGTGCCCTCAGCTGAATTCAAAACTGTTTTTGCAGCAATCAAGTGGCTTCAGACCTACTCCTTAGATCACACAGCCGCTGGGATCAGCCTTTTGAATGTACAGGAGTGGCACAGCTTTATACTCTTGCCTTGGGTGCAAAATTAGCTACTGACATCTGTGTCAGACAACAATGTAAATTTGAAGGATGGATCTCTGTTTTGATATATGTTACCAGGCACACAACTGAAATATTCTGACCTGGCTAACAGATGCCCAAGTGAACTTTATGCCCTGTCCTGACTGAGTTATGTGACAGACTGGTATATACTACCTTACAGTTACATATTTAGTGACTGCAGTACGAATTGATACAAATACTTACTGGTTCCAAGCAAGGCTCTACTTTTAATTTGTCAGCTGGGACTGTACAGATAAAGCACAGCATAACTTACTTTGTGTCCGTTGATCTAGTTGCACTTGAGTCATCATCAGAACTAGGGTCATCATGGTAGTCTGCTTTGTTGGAGTGATGCCTCTCACTGGAGACATCAAACGAAGGGTTGTCATACCCTTGACGCTGGAAGTGGTAGGCTGCGCTAACTGTCAGAAGAGAGACATCCAGACATTTTCTGGTAAGTAACCAAAACCAGACATATTCAATATTAAGCTTTTAATGCATAGTTACAACCTGCTTAGCATTCCTGCTCAGCCCATGGATTGCATTTATGAGATTCACATGCCTGACATATTCAATGGTGTTCCTCCCCAGACTGAGTAACATCAAATGGTTGGTCTTTGCAAATTTCATAAAATGTAACCAATATTAATGCATGTCACTGTGTTACTAATTGAATTCTGTCCTTTATGGTCTTAAATTTTAATGAACATCTGATACTATCTACATACTTTTGCTGTTAAGTGATGCTATCTTTCTTTAAAAACAGTGTTTTTGCTTGGTAATGAGGTCTAGTACTGAGTGCTTGTATAGAGTGGTGTAGGGTATACAGCCTTGAAATTTCTGAAAACTTCTGACCTTGTGTAGAATTTTATGCATGCGTGTGTTAGAATGAGATTAAAGTTGATGTTGGGGGGTGTGCAGTGGACAGAAGTAACCCATGATCATGTCTCCAGGTGGATTTTAGTATCTGGGTTGTTTAAACTGCAGTTTTTATTACCAAATAAGTTATGATGCTTCAGTAAAGATAGTTTTTGAGTGTGTGGGTGTGGCTTGAAGTGTTGAATATTAGATGAATATGTGGTCTTTTTTTTTTTGTGATATTGAAATCAATTTTCCTGTATAGCACATTGCAAATTCCTGAACAAGATATGTTTACTGATGTTGGTGTACAGCAATGTGCACACATCAAGCAGTCTGTGGGCAGCTACTGTGGTCTGTAAGGCTCAGTGCACACCTTATGGACACTCACATTCACTGGATGTGGTTACAGTGCGCATTGTGCTCACTTCAGTAGTAAACTTGGCATTACATCATTATGGGGCATGAATGCTTTATAGTAATGAGCAAACAAGTCCCATCAATATCTAAATTCAAACTCAAATACTGTCTTCTGTGCTGTATAAATAAGTATTCTCTGACAACTGATAGGCTTAAACAAGCCTTTTTTAAAATAATATTTTTACTTTTTAAAGTATAACTTTTAATTACCAATGTTTTATGGATATACTGAGATGAATATTGAGCAATTACAGACAGCATTTTGATGTTGTTTTATCCTACATCCATTGTGACTGTAATCTTGTATGTTGCCTTGTATTTTTTGTTTCCATCAGAGCTGAAACTTGTTGGAGGTAATACAGTATACTGTATGGGGTAATGAGTGCATTTAGTTGGATTTTCATTAAAGGATGTTGACTTGTGTCTGTCTTTTCTGAAATAATGGCAGAAATCCTTGTAACAACATTCAAGGTTTTCAGTGAAATAACACCAGGGAAAGATCCTGTTGTGCAGAGGAAAAACTTGCAGAAAATAGTGGAAATTAGTGAATGGTCAGGTGGTTTGCAGATATAAAAATCTTAACAAACTTCCCAAAACACACTTTGTTCCTGCATTGCTAGGGAGTCTGTGCTAAGTTGAGTTCAGTGATAAAGCTAGAATATCAGCCACTGCTCTCACTTAGGCAGCTTGACTAGGGTTTGATTTCAGTTGTCGTCAATCAACTACTACCACTGAATTGCAATATTATTCCACCAGAGCCTTGTGAATCATAATCCCAGCTTTGGTCAACTGGGAAGACAGTGCAGTCAAGAGCCCATTGGTGCCAAAATCAAATATATCGTGCCCATATCTACTGATAGAAGTGATGGATACAGCACTCCATAATTGTGAAATAATTAATGGTATTGTATGGAATGGTAGATTTATCATGTCCTCAAGCATAAAAAAATATGAACTTGGTGTGTGTGGGTTTGTTAGCTGTGATTTTGCTGCTAATTGATGACTGAAATAGTGTCTACTTTATAGTCATCTCTCATTACACATGGACCTCAGATGGTCTTTATGCTTATGAAGTGTATTAGTTGAATAATGAGTGTTTATTTGATACTTCTGCAAAGAAGTGTCATGGGACAAAATGGAATAGTGGAAGAATTTTTATTGACATGTTCAATGCTGCATAGAAGTGCAGTACAAAATTTTATGCCTATCTTGGATGAGGTGTGGTTTACTTTAAGTGAAAACATGAACACTGAAAATGATGGATCATGCTGTCACAAAAAATGTCCATGCATTTCATGACATTCCTTTACTTCACTTTAAAATTGGAGTCTGGTACACACTGAATGCACGCAAAATTATAGGGACCATCTTGTTTGAAGAAACAAATTCAGCCAGTATATTAATTCCGACACCATATAGGGAACTATGAGAAGAAGTGTAAATGCAGGACTTTGTTTATGAGTTAAAGGACTGTTTCAAAAGAGAAATTGTATTTTAAGACATGTGCTATGTTACATGTTGAGTAATATTTTCAGAATGTATGAGGCTACCTAGAAGCTGGAAGTCAGCACTTTGAGACCCAAAATTGAAGATTTAAGTCTTGTGCAATGTTATGCCATGTCGGCTGATAAGATGTTTGTGCCGATATTTCAAAGGACCTCAGTGCCTTCATCTTCAGAGCCAAGTGGTCCACAATTCTTGGAGTGCTTCACTCTGACAATGAAGGCACAGTGCACTCAGTGACACAGCATCAACACCTCATAAAATTTGAGTTTTCTGCAATGCCTCTGTGAGGACCTCAAACATCACACCTTAGCTCTTCAGCCATACTGCAGCAGTAGTGGAGCTCAGTCTCTGAGTGATATGCTGTAATCTTGGTTTCATGCAGTTGGTTTGAAGATGTCAAAATTATAATTTAATTTGAAGCTCCCTGTTACATGGAGTATACAAGGCTGTTCGTGTTGTGTTGTTTGACTTTGTACCAGTTCCAAGTGTCCCTTCAGATGATAGTATTGTAATAATATATATGACATTTGTTTATTACTCACACTGATCTGAAGATGGAGGCCTCTCATGGGAAACTGAGAGTGTGTTTGGTGAAGTAGTAATCTCAGAATTTTCTCTTGGTTTGGTGTAGATATCATCATAAGGCAAATCTGTCATTGGTGGAACCTCTTGGTATGAGCTGTTTGATACCCAGGTCTGTTTACTTACATTGCTGGCACGGTGGTCCACTGACAATGGAGCATCTTTCCTGCAACAGTTAGTTTGTGAAATTGTTGAGAACTATTTTGGCTGTGTGTTGCCACTGCCCTGATTGTGGTTTGTGAAATAGTTGAGTATTATTTTGGCTGTGTGCTGCCACTGCCCTGATTGTGGTTTCTCACAATTTTCCTACAGTCTCTAGACAAGGATCCAAGAGGTAGCTCAGTTGGTGTAGTGACTAGACTACAAGCTGGGCGATGTAAGAGCAGATGCTTGTTTCCTGAGTTTTCTCCCCAACATACAGACCAACCTTGGAGCCAATGTAACCTGCTATTAATTGGGTACCAGCAGCTCTTCATCTGGGGGTGAAATGAATTGGGAGAGTTGCTGACAACTCACTGACATTTAGTTGAGAACGCATGGTGTTACACCTCTAATCCCTCACTTTGTCTTCATGTCGTATTGCTTCATTAAGCAGTAGGACAACCTCACCTTTACCTTTGAGGCAAATGCTAGGATTTTACATTAAGGTATAAAATGGCTACTTCCTTCCAAAACCCTATTTATTCATTGTGTGTCACTGTTCTTCATCTGATTTTATGCTGTATAACGTCTTGAATTGTGTATCCCTCTTAGCTTGCCACTGACACAACCCTTAGATATTAATACCAATACTATACTCACCTCCTTCTTGTGTCAAGGTTACTAATGAGTGGAGTTCTACCTTGACACCTTCATTGCATGTGCAGCAACAACTTTACTCTTAGTGGTACTACAGGAACAACGAAATTTGTAAGCTAACACAATGTTGCATGTGCAGTGCATGCTGAACACAGCTACCTGCTATTGACAGTGACACACAGTATTACATAGTTTCTCATTTTAATTTCATTGTTTGACTTTTAATCTTCACTATGAAAAGACTGTTAGAGTAGACCTGAAGGGCCCACATTTTATCTGTCCTTTGTCACTTAAGTCAGAAAAATGGATTACATTAATATGATATTCTAATGAGCAGAATATAGCAGCTGATAGTTGACAGATAAAGTAATTACAATATTATTTTGAACAACTGTGGAATGTAGGACATGTTATTTGCAATATTGTCACTGACATGTTTTGTGGGGCTGTTTCCTAAGAACTGCTATAGAACTGCTGTAATCATATTTTGCACAAAGTAGTAAGTGTCATGGGCAAAAGCCAGTTAAGTTCCACAGGATCAGGTGGACAGTATTTGTGGACTTTTAAGGTACACTGATTTGAATTCACCCATTCTGACTGGAGCTTCCAACATGCAAGATATCTCAGACAGTAAAGTGATGAAGTTGTCTGTCTTTGGTGTGACTTCTGCTAAGAGTCTTGCTACTCAGATATTGACATTGTGCCTTGAAGCATGTCAGTATCACCTCTGTATTACTTAAAACTCATCATAAAAATATGCAGTTGATAAAACGAGAAACAAAAGTATGGGAATTACTATTTTTTTTTATTTTCATAAAAGCATTGTGTGTATTCAGAACCTGACATGTTTCACATCAATAAACTGCCATCGGAATTTTCACATATGCAGGTTAATGGTCACTGAGAAATAAACATTTTGGGTTTCGAGTAAGTGTATTGCATAAAATGTGGGCTTTGATCAATTGAAACAGGGTAGCTAATGGTGTTCCCCATGATGCAGTACACAGACTCCCCCAAGGTGTTCTTTGCTTCCTAAATATCCTTTGGATTCATGCTCATTGCACAAATGTAATAATTTATGCACTTAAGAACAGTATTTATTTCAGTGCACTGATCTTCTTCAGACTTGTAACTGATCAAGTGTTATGTGTTGATCCCTTAACATCAAATTTGGACAGCAAATGTGGAGAACTATGGATATTAAAGTATTTACACTTCTAAATAAAGTAAGGCTTCTACTGCACCTATTTTCATGAAACTCACAGTCGTTCAGTTTTTGTGAGCATTTCCTATTCTAAATGTTGTCCAAATCATACAAAAATATAAAAAATACAGCAGAATTGTGTATATGCCTGCAGGCAAATTACAGCTTTCATGACACCCATTTTATGGAACTCACATTTGCTCCAGAGCACTGTATGGACATACACTGTACAGGATTTCTCCCAGATCTCATTAATAAATAAGGAAAGTACAAGTTGAAGTTCATTTACACCATTAAATAAAGTGTAAGAGTCAGCAAGTTTTCACAACTTGATAACTCTTATGAAGACCTCTGTGCCAAATTTTATGAAAATTGGATGGTTTAGTTGCTGATACTAGGTCACAGACACTGTCTCCATGTTTGTAAAGACCACCCAAGAACCAATAATAGTATTCAAGGATTCGGTGAATATGTACAGAGTTAACAGGATGGGCAGTAGAACTTCTCTTGCACTATGAATCTGTTTTATATGTGCAGTCTTACTTTAGGCTGGTGTTGAAGACGTCGAAGTGCCACAGAGCAACCATTAGTAGTGTGAAAATGGCAAGCACGGCCAACGAAATGGGCAGCCAGATGTTGAATATTATTTGATTGTCTGGGACCGCAGATACCTGCCGAGAGTAATGGAAAAGTCACATCTTTCCTATTGCTTGCTGTAAGTGTAACTTTGTTGTCTCATTGAACTCTTTCCGTGTTATCCTTAACTGATGAGAATATATTTGACATTGACAGTATGGGTAATATCCTGATTCTCTGCGCTGACTTTGCAGACAAATCATCTAGATTTTGTCAAAAACACAAATCTCTTTTGACCACATCTGTAACTTTCCCGTGGTCACCATGTTAGGTTTTCAGTTTGAAGAAGCCAAAAGTCAAACTTATGCATGGATGAGCCAGATAGCACAGAACAGATAATAATAGTATTAACTCACATATACAAGACACAACAACATTTAGTCCACTGTATATTTTGCCTGAATACATCATGTAATGGTCATAAACATCTAATGTGTGACTTATCTTGCACTGTCACTTCCAAGGTCAAAGTTGTTCTCCTGACTCAACAACTGTATCTCATTTAAAAGCGTATGATTTGCTTTTATTTGTTGTTTAAGTACAAGAAAATGTGTTCTGACACCTCCCATTGGTTTTTTCATAGCTTTTCAATAACAGAAACTCTGCATTTCATTGAAAATATACCAACAGATATTTTATTTAGCCCCCTGAAAACTCTTCTTTATTTGCATGCTACCTGCTGGTGCAGCAGTGTTTCAGTGGCATCAGTTCCCTGCTGTTGCAGTGTCACTTTATTTTGGATATTCTTTGCTGTGTGGCAGTAAATGAAAGAAAAATACTAGCATAATTTTAGCATGAACTGCAAAATATCTTGGGGACATGGTGAGCAACCAAATATGTCTTGGAGATTGTTAGCCAGCAGTGGGTTTGATAGAAGTCATCATGGATAATATAAGTTTGTAGATTTGTAAGGCACTCCACAGACCATTCATATCGTGTGGCATTGAAACTGAAAACGTGAGCACAGTTTTTGCCAGATGTCAGATGAAATGTGTTTCATGAGACACACACACAGCAGGTTTTGCTCTTTTTCTGCCACAAAAAAAGGGGATGGGGGTGGGGGGGAGAATTATGGAATTCACCAGTATCAGAACGTACCAAAGATATTGGATAAGTTAGGTGGTCACATTTATTTTTGTGATGACTTGTTTGAAGTATGTTCAAAGTGTGTTGTTATTAGTATGTGCATGGCTTATTACAAGAAGATTCAAGCTATCTGATATGAGGTGCCCTGCCTGTCACTGTCTCCTGCTAATGCTGTTTGCCAAAAACATGGTATGGATGTAAAATGTGGACTGATGATTTCATATATATATATATATCTTGATGAGTTGGAACATGTATAGCAGAATGTGTCTTTGACACTCATGTTTTGTTGCTTTTCAAAATTTTGCCAATGTTCTTTGATCTTAAAAATATATTTTATGAAATATTGCGTAATTTGACAGATGGACTTTAGTTTCTTTTTTTTTTATTCCAGCATACAAACTTGTTTTCGTCACACCTGACAACTTAAAACTGTGTTTGTTATGGTCTGCAGAATACAATATATAATCAAGCTGTTTGGTAACAGAAAGTGTCTTTACCAATCCGTTATTATTAGCAATTTGAGAGGCCTTGTTTTGTTGTTAGCAACTATCAATGCAGCCTCACACCCTTGTCTAGTTGCATTGTTTCTTAGTGAAGTTACATCCTAAAAACTGAGTGATGGAAGGTAAGGAATTGGCACTATGTGACCTGGGCAAGCACACCATCTGGCATTAGAATTGGCCCCAGAGAACTGAAGAATTAAAAAGCTTGTACCATGTGGAAGTTTGGCAATGCCTTGCAGCATTTACTGGCACAGCCCCACACTCTTGCTACAACCACACTCCTTTCACCCCTCCTTTAAAGTTACATAAACAAATTTTTGCAAAGTATTAGGCTAATTGTTTTATCGTGTGTGTGTGGCCTGGGGCCAAGCAAAATTCTTGTTAATTTGTTTTTTTTTTGTTGCTATTCTGAGTTTTGATATACCATCATGATTCAGAAAGGGACTAAGAATGATTTGATGTTCTGTTAAACAACATCACCATGACACTTCCACATTGCTCTAACAGCTGTGTTTGTGGTACATGTTGGCAAGAGAACAGAGGAGTTCTTGATTTTAAGCTTTCGCTGTGTTCTATATGTAATATGTTTTCTTTTGGGTAATTCTCCGACGTCTGAGTTCTAATAGCCGACGTTTCGGAACACTGTTTGGTTCCATCTTCATAGGCAGGTGGATGAATTATGACAGGGCATGGGATGTGTGGTGTATTTATACCTGACAGGGTTTTGGCAGGCAAGTGGCGGAACCAATGGGAAGGCGAGTGACCGGATGGGGGCGGGTAGGTGCACAGCAGGTTGTGGAAGGGGGAGGTATTTAAGTGCATGTGCGGGTGGAATCACTGTAGTGTACTCGGTGGCTGTCTCCTTTGCTTGAGTTTATGTAGCAGTGGTTTCCAGGATTTGCTGAGAATGAATCCCCCATCTCTGTTGATGCATCCTAATAACATCAACAGAGATGGGGGATTCATTCTCAGCAAATCCTGGAAACCACTGCTACACAAACTCAAGCAAAGGAGACAGCCACAGAGTACACTACAGTGATCCCACCTGCACACGCACTTAAATACCTCCCCCTTCCACAACCTGCTGTGCACCTACCCGCCCCCATCCGGTCACTTGCCTTCCCATTGGCTCTGCCACTTGCCTGCCAAAACCCTGTCAGGTATAAATACACCACACATCCCATGCCCTGTCATACTTCATCCACCTGCCTATGAAGATGGAACCGATACAGTGTTCCGAAACATCGGCTATTAGAACTCAGATGCCAGGGAATTACCCAAAAGAAAACATATTACATACACAGGAGTTCTTTGTGATATTAGTGGAGTGTCCTTAATTACGCCTGCTGTAGGTTAAGATGAAAGGGAATGAATGAACAGCTACATTCTTTTGTACTGGTGTATACAAAGAGTATTTTTATCACTGGCTTGCTTGCCATATGACATTGTTGCTGCCTAATGGCCATTGGTGCTTTCACTGTGGCAATAACAAATACTGTGTGTATTACATAATCACTATTAGTCTAGTTTCCTTCTAAAAACAAACAACAAGAACATGCTTGTGGAGATAACCATGCCATCTGATCATTGTGTGTGCAAGCTAGTGCTTGTATGTGACAGTGGGGGGTGGAGGGAAGGTTCATGCACCCAGTTCAACTGGAGAGACAGCATAACAACAGTGCTCTCAAACTTACTGTGCACAATTCTGTCTGTTACACATATTTTACAGAGAAGAGTTTCCAGCAGTTATTCTACATGCAACAGTCCAATATATTAAGCAACCATTTTAGATAATTTATTGTACTCCTGGTAATGGGCCAATATAAGGCCCAAAACATATGGAAGTTAGTGGTTTTTGTAAAATTATTGTGAGCCTTATAATTGTTTGCATTTGTTGGCTTAAATTGTAGCAACTGAACTGTAATGCACGGAATGGAAAATGTGCAATAACTTTGCATTTTATTTGAGATTATCATGTGTTCACTGCAGTGTTTGTGCGCTTACATGCATAGATACCAGAAATTTGGATTAAGAATTGATCCCCCCCTCTTTCCCTATGTTAGTACAATATTCTGTTTTACCTTAAGACCAATGGCTTTTAACATATCGTCTGCATACATATTCCACATATCTTCAATGCTCGTACTGTTTAGTGCATATGGATTTTCCCAGACTTTCACAGTCATGGTTATTTTGATGCATTTCTTCGAGTTGGACCATGTCCCAGGACACCCGTTGACCCCTGTCAGTTGTACATTTTCTGGCCTGAGACATTAACATATTTAATATTATTGAACACAATTGGAATTTGCACTTTGTCCATCATGTAGTGTTCCAAAAAACAACACAACATTCTGGAAACCAGATCAGTTTTTTGTAATTTTATGAGGCACCTACTGAATTCAGACCAGCAGAAAGAGCCGAGGATGGAAACCAGTCCATTTTCTGAAATGCTGTTTTGTTTTTGGAACACAGCATAAAGGACAAAGTAAAGAAACAACACAATCTACATATTTAGTAGTCACCAGAATACATGCTGGTTGTTGGCTGGGGGGGGGGGGGGGGGGACAACTTCTGCACACCCCACATCGCATTTTCTGCCCCTTAAAAAACAAAAAACAAT
>Ga0123354_10010027_pt1 | contig 14555 bp, 12 predicted proteins | sample TergutLab28metaG_2_FD_97872 | JGI IMG/M metagenome (GOLD analysis project Ga0123354, IMG submission 97872) | Labiotermes labralis P4 segment gut microbial communities from Petit-Saut dam, French Guiana - Lab288 P4 | ecosystem: Host-associated > Arthropoda: Insects > Digestive system > Gut ... | reverse complement strand
CAGGGCCATAGTGCGATCGGAAGGATTATGTCAATGAAAAATTCCATGACACCATCTGGAATCGAACCAGCGACCTTCCAATTTGTAGCACAGCACCTTAACCACTGTGCTACCGCGGTCCCCTGTAGCAACACCAGCTACTTCCAAATTTTCACCCTTATCGCATTACTCGAGGCCTTTATTAGAAATAGATCATTTATTCTATGAATTAATTAAATTTATACAAACATAATTATTATGTTTTAATAAAATTAATAATAATTAATGGAAGCGTCCAAGGCCTTATTTTGCTCTTCAAAATTCCTATTGGCACGCGAAAGAATTTCTTCGAAGTTTATAGAAAAAATTGGGCAAGCGCCCTCAAAAGAATTCGCCAGCCCTGATCCAGGTACTGATCTCCCTCACTGTACTAGTGATGGCGATCAGTACCTGGATTGGCGTGTTGAACTTGCATATGTTTGTCCCAGTAGACTCCCTGAGGATTGCATTCCGGTGCCGAAACATGTAGTAGTTTGATACTTGTCATGAACTGTATTTTATTGAGTGCCTTTATTCGCCGACATATTGAATTATAATACAAATAAAAAATCCTAAACTAAACGAAGGATCTGTAAACGTAGTAAATTGTAAAAAAGGCAAACTTTACCCTATTACCTGAAACGAAGGCCCAGAGTGGACGTAGAGGTACAGATTTACTCTTTCTTTAACCTCGGCGCTAGAGGGGGTGGGTAGTCAATGGCACGTCCCGTCCGCTTTAGCCCCTGGAAAGAGACACGGTACCCATCGGACAGGACACTGGGTGGGCCACAAGACGGGTCTGGTTGTTTGCGGAAAAACTCACTCCCAACGGGATTCGATGAGTAAAGGTTTAATTTATTTTTTGAATGTGTCAGTTCTGTGTACACGTGTGTTCATAACTGTATTTTTCGCTTTCTCTCACTGATTTAAGTACCGTCTAGTAGAAAGTATTAATTTTCATTAGCAAGCCTTTTGAATTTCCGTAAAATTTATCAATTCACGTACTCATTTTCAGTAATATTTTACATCTTTAAGTTGCAGTTGTTGTTTAATCACTGGATCGTCTTTCTCACGATTTTCCAGGCAAAGTCCCAGTTTTTTGAGTTTTTAAGACCTCTGTCCTGGTGCCTCATAAAATTCGGTTCAGAAAAAAAAAGAATCCCGGATTTTCTAAGACACAAAAATACTACATTTATGATCATGCATACGAAAATTTTGACTTTCCCACACTGGAAACCCCAACCGAACTGGCAACTGGCAACACTGGGGTGAAGGCACATGTGTGTAGAGTGAAAGCTGTTTTATCCGGCATCTTGGGGGGGCGGGGCGGAGAGGGACTTCTGCGTTTTTTGCATTTTTCCGGATATCATAATGTTATGCCTAATGTGTATCTAGAACCCTCGTGGACTGACCTAACCCAATTAGTCAATTGATATCCTGTTTTATCTTCATTGCCGCACTTTAAGTTCCCCTTTCATCACTACTTAAGTAACAAGTTACGCATATAATGTAAAAAAAATACAACAGAACAACAATATTTAACTCTAACTCTCTTAATCCCCAAGCAATACTGCATTCACTCACTGAATTAAACACACATTTGCGTACCGCCATCTTCACTGTTCACTTGTACCCTGTAAATAGTATATCTTGATCAACTTAAATAATATATCACAAATTTAAACTTTACTTATTTTCAGTTTTTCACCGTGCATATTGTCAATATTCACAATAATCACCAACACATGCACACTTTTTCATTTGACACTATAAAACTTTAATTTGTTAAAATAGTTGAAATCTCCGACATGTTTCGGTTTACATTTAAACCATCTTCAGGGAGCTATTAGTTCATGCTAAAGTTACTTATCTCTTGTTGGTATGACACAGTACAGCAGGAGGAGGACTAACACAACATCTGAACCCATCGCAAACATGTAACGACATGCTACTACAACACCATCATCCCAACAAGAGATAGGTAACTTTAGCATGAACGAATAGCTCCTTGAAGATGGTTTAAATGTAAACCGAAACATGTCGGAGATTTCAACTATTTTAACAAATTAAAGTTTTATAGTGTCAAGTGAAAAAGTGTGCATGTGTTGGTGATTATTGTGAATATTAAACTTTACTTGTTATCAGAAACAGTTAACTTCACTTCTTTCCCTCTTTCCTGCATTTTAACACACTACCATCCGATGCCGCCACTTTCCTCACAGATGCTTACACTCCACTGCCGTGCATTCTTTTTGTTTCCGCAGAAAAGTGAAATACAAAATACGTAGCTACATCACTTCCTGTGCCAAATAACATGGCCGGCTTTCGGCAAAATTCAGAAGTGCAGTATATGCGTCGGCAGCTTTAGCCCAACATAGGTTCTCTGTGACGATTTCTTCATCTGATTACTCGCAAACAAGAATTTTACCTTCAGAGTCTGGGTTCATAAACAGCATTAATTAAGACTCCATCAGCTATGGTATGGGCCACTACAGCCCCATTACCTGCATCGATCTACTCTTCCACATCTACCTGACTTACTTCGCATTCAGGGTTCGAGGGGTCCAGTGTTTCGAACATCGACACCAGTTCATGAACTCTCTGCCGCGAACATTAAATCCCGCGAAGTCTTCTTCGATGCATTCTTAGCTGTCAAACAGCTGGTCACAGTCTCCTCCTGGCTTGACGATCAGTTTTTGCCTTCACTGAATTCCATGCACAGGCAAAGCTGAAAACTGCATTTTTGATAGTGCACCGGGGTGCTGATAAATCCTTAGCCCGACCAGGAAGGAAACAAGCTCGGAAGCATGTCAGGGACGCGCGCGATTTCAACAAAATCGAGAAGCGAGCTGTCATCAAGTTTCTTTTCCTGCAAGGCAAGGCACCGAAGGAAATTCACGCCATTCTGACAGAAACATTAGTGCGTTGATAAGACTTTTAGTGTTCTTTCGTGATTCACATGTTTGCGAAAGAAAATCGCACCGATAATAACACCTCACATTTTGTGTTACTCCTTGGTCCATAAGTTGTGTCAGGGGCGTCACAATTGGAGGAATGTATATTTCCCGACCGCAGTTCAAATTCACGACAGAATTCGTCGCAAATATCAAGTAACAGTATGCATTTACTGTCTTCAGGCATGGCAACCTTGCGGAAATGTTCTTTTACCGAGGGAAACGAAAGTATGGAAAAACGAATCCCTGAATATTTTCTGCCAATTCAGGAATTCGATTGCTCTGTGTCCCCAACAGGTAAATCCAGACGATATTTAATAATAAATTATATATCACATTAACAATTAAAATTTAATAATAACCAACAATTTGGTACGATGAGTGCGGGCAGCATTCGCGCAACTAACACAGTAATTCGACCCTTCTTTAACTTAAACCCATCGATTAATTTTTCATCACCATCTGCGAGCGTCTTCTCGGGCTATATCCGCCCAGGTATTAAATCCTGCTCTTGTAGTATTCTCATAAATATATCTATGTACACCTCCGCTCCTTCCTGATTCGACGATTTTTATTTTTCCGCCAGATACAGTATGTCCAGCTTTGTTATCCCGCGTCGTCTTGCGCCCGGCTTGCCAACCCCTGGAAAAGGCCTACCCTTACCTGTTAGCATCGGTCCGGAAATAGGCACACCGTCGGAACGTTTAATCATAGGCCACTTGCACAGAAGTACGTCAAGCTGCGGAACACGGCTTTGGGCACCGGCCTTGGTTGTTGCGGTGGTAATGGAGAATTTCAACAGCTTGTCATTCTGTTTTCGTGCATCTATCGTACATGGTCCAAGATCCGATACCACACTCTTTAGTTAACTTGTTACGGGTTTCGCCTCGTTCAAGTTTATTATATGTCTAATTTCGTCGTTACCGTTAAACGCTACTCTTTTTCCGCTTTTTACTAGCCCCTTCCATGACAAAAACGATGAAATATTCCAGGCACTGCGCTGCAACATGCGAACGAAACATAACGACTGACTGTACCATGATGTGTGGACTGTGCCACACTGCAGTACCTGCCCTCCGCTCGGAGTATCGTAACGGAAGAAATTGCGCGAGCCGGTCGAATTCTCGTAATTGGGGTCATTATCAATTTGGGGGTCGGTAAATGTAGTCGGTATAGCAACTCGCTACGGAATGGACGGTCCGTGTATCGAATCCCGCTGGGGTGGAGATTTTCTCGGGCCCGCCCTGGCTCCTATACAATAGGCGGGTTTAAAGCGGCCGGGTCGTGGCGTTGACCACCCACCCCCATCTAGCGCCGAGGTTAAGAAAGAGTAGAGCTATACTACACCTCTACTACCCCTTAGGGCCTTCTTGGCCTGTCCTAGGGTGAGCATTGCCCTTTTTCAAATGGCTGGATAACCGAAATTTCCGGATAATCCAGTTATGGAAAAACAATTTTTATTGTACTGACAAATGACACGTTTGTTAGCAATCTTCAGGCTGCACTGTCCGGGTTTCCAAAAACTTTTTGTTAACCCTCTTTAAATAAAGTTAAGCAGAAAAAACAATGTTACAAAATGCCTACAAAAAATGAGTTTTTATGTGACAACTGCAAGTAGCATCTGCTAGAAGTCAGTACTCGGAAGGTCCTGCAACCGGCCACCTGACACAGGTGTTTCTTCGTTTCCCTGTGTCTATAAGCAAATGCTGTGATGGTTCCCAAGATTCCAAGTTGCCACTACATGCTTCTCATGTAGCCCTTGCGACTTAAATTTAGCAGTAACCAATTTCATATTTTGTACACATGTAAAATAACCACTGCCACCAGGTGACAACCCAATTGCAGTAAATAATAATTATTATTATTACATCCACACTTGAAAGAGCTGAGTATACTGACAAAGTTAAAACTGGAAATGCCAAGATGATTTCTGGAAGAAAGCAAGCCAGTCCGATTTTTATGCTCCTGCAGTTCAGTACATTCTCGAATGGTCTGTCCATCCACTTAGCACATTCACAAAAATCAAATGGGTTTCTTTGTGTGTACCTTGTTGTTCCAAAAATATTGAAAAATGTGCTTCAGTAAGGATGATTACCTTGCCAAAAATTAGTACAAATGAAGAGAGCTCACTTGAGGGCTACAGTCATATCAGAATTTATGCAACTTAAAGTAAAACTGAGGGTAAAACAGCTGTGTGGCATAAAGCTATTTGTAAAATCTGAGACAGGACCAAATGTTCCAGCAGAGCGTTCTGTCTTCCTAACACATTCGCTGTGCACTGACAAAGACAACAGCCTTCAACCTTACACAAATCAATCCTAATTGTTAAAACTCATCACTGGAATGTACAGGGTCCGCCAGCGAATCTGGCGATTTTTAAGTGTTAAAAAAAATTAAAAGTACTGGATATCATGATACGGTTACATATATAAGGAAGATAATACTTTAGCATTTGTAGAAATAAGTGAATCAGTGGTCTTGAAACAACACAGAACATAGAAAAAAAAACACAACACATCATTCAACTCAAAAAATATTACATCCTCAAGATGCCCTCCATTATGCTGCTCACACTCAGCAAGCCGATCGTGAACACTATTCATGGCCCTATGTAACACATCGATCGGGATTCTTGAAATCTCTTCCTCTATCCGCAGCTTCAGTTCTTGAGTTGTGTGAGGTGATGGTGCAGAATACACCACACTCTTAAGGTGGCCCCACAGGCAAAAATCACACACGTATAAGTTGGGTGACCTTACTGATCATTCGATTTCGCCATATCTGGAAATGAGATGTCCAGGAAAAAGTGGGTGCAAAATGTTCATTGCAATTTTTGCAGTGTGACTTGTAGCCCCTTCTTGTTGCAAGTAAGTGGTTTTGTTCACTGGAAGACCTTGGAGACGAGGAATGAAGAAGTCCTGTTAACGTGTGCGTAACGCTCAGTGGTCACAGTACAAGCATTTTCACATTCGTCCTCAAAGAAGTAAGGACCGATAATGGCGAAGGCTGCAACAGCATACCACACTGTTACTTTAGAACTGAGTAGTGTTCACGATCAGCTTGTTGAGTGTGAGCAGCGCAATGGAGGGCATCTTGAGGATGTAATATTTTGAGTGGAATGATGTGTTGTGTTTTTTTTTAATGTTCTGTGTTGTTTCAAGACCACTTATTCACTTATTTCTACAAATGCTAAAGTATGTACTTCCTTATAAATGTAACTGTATCATGATATCCAATACTTGAAATTTTTTTTAACATTTAAAAATCGCCCGATTCGCTGGCGGGCCCTGTATCATGTTTTAAGTGCTTTGATATAAAATGTTTTAGAAAAAATCATTTGTACAGTAAATTTATATATGACATCAGATTAGGCAGTGCTGACAGAGAGGAAACATGCAAGAGCAAGACAACCAATAACCAGCCAGTAATTGGAGGACTTAGAATAGGAAGAGGAAGAAGAAGGAGGCATGTAATGTAATGATTATGAAATGTGGATTGCTACTGTTGGAAACAGATATATGGAAAAAAATGTGAAGCGTGTGTCTGGGTTTGAGTGTTGTTGTTCCACTATTATTATTATTATTAATTTTTATCTGCATGTAACGATTTTGTTATCTGGGTTTTCTCATGCCAGTAATAATAATAATAATAATAATAATAATAAATGACCATGTTTTCTTATGGTGCACTACATTAACAATTTTGTCTGTCCCCCACCACCACTGCCACCTAAATTTTTGAGTCCTGGTTTTGGGCTCTTAATAAATGGGATCCCTACCCATGAAGGTGCCAGTTCACAAAATTTAGTCTGTTCCACAATGTGTCATAGGGTTCTCTGAACCATGGTTGCTGCATTGGATGCAAATGCAGCAGCTCTGTTGTATTTCCAACAATGCATACATGCCCATCTGCTATAAAACTCATGCCAGTGATTTTCTTAGAGATGTCTGCAATGAAGTACGAATTTTGTACAGCTTTTGCCGGGTCAGTGCGTGTGTTCTGTGTGTCACTGACTGTCACAGATGAACCTGCTGCTCAAACCTATCATGTATTTGCAAAGTAGTGTCCTGCTGGAAATTGGTGCATTAGGAACACCTCAATTTATGACCATGATTGTTCTAGAACAGCATTTTAGCACATGTGCTCCAGTGGAACCCACACAGTGACTGCAGTTGACTCACAGAAATGTGGCAAGGGAATGAGCTGGTGGATGGGCTTCATCTATTGCAAAGCTAATCCAAAAGGAAATGACTAGTGACTTTAGGCATTAGGCATTTCATGTAATATCCCCTGAATATTTACAGAGAAAACATGGCATCCAAATACATAAACAAAAGTTTGATGAAGCAATAGCAACCTATATGATTTAGTATATAAAGAATTAAGCAAAGTTTACATCTCTTACACACAATTTGTCCCAACCCCATGTTTTGATCTATCTCAATCATTCTCAGGGAGTTACTTAACATCAAGACAAAATACAAGCCCACTTCAATCTCACCCATACAGTCCACTGCAGTACCGCATTGGCCACCAAAACATAACCTTGACATCCTCCTGCTACTAACCACTGTAAAAATGTATGAAACTACAACCTCCACATCCTATAGACCAGTTCTGCACTGCTACAAATGAATTTTACAATATCTACAAACATTTTATGTACAAATTTTAATGTGCTTAATAATCCATCTGTCTTTATTAGGTTTTACTGATAATGAGTAGCTCTCCAAAGATGATCAAGATAAATCAAAACATGTTGCAGGTGTCACAAAGTGTGTAAAAAAATATTTAAAAAATAAACAAACACACACACACACATATATATATATATATACATATATACATTTTTTAACATTAGTGCATTTGTTGGTTTTATTTGTACTAATGCATGGACATGAGTAACTTCAAGATTATTCAGAAAAACTTGAATATGTAGGCACACTCTAGATTATATAACTGTGCGATTCTAAGCACCGACTTGCAACGTATGTCATTCTGACACTGGCGGAACCAAAAGCAAGCAAATAGATGTACAAACAGCACATATAACAGCCGAACAGGAGGACCATCACTGACGACTGTACTGGACATAGTTGTGGGTGACTGTCTTTATGTTCATCTGTTACATGTATGCATCACAAAAGAATGTCTTACCATAAGATTAAACAACATATATTTGTACATATCATCCACCAAGACCAGCCAAATAACAACTGGCAAGTATCGATCACAGAAGGCACATGAAACTAATCCACAACAAAATAGTTACAGAAGAGATGTAAATTTGATGAAAAATATACAGAGTGATTGAAAAGCCAGTACTAGCTAGAATGAGTGCGATGAAGTTGAATTGGTGGATAAGTATGTTGGCATGACTCTGCAGAAGCTGTGTAGGGGCAAGCACATGTCACATAACCTGACACCATCTCAGCTGTGGCCTTAAAACTGTGCGTCTACCAACATGTCTTTTTAATAAGCACAGCTTGTTTTTAACATTGAACACTACCCTCAACCTCAATCATGTCTGAAAGCCAGGACGACTGTAGAAGTGCATTCTGGAAGTCTCAAGTGCCACACAAGTCAACAGTTCATTTTTTAACCCATTTTCATGAAAAAGTTAATGTGGGTGATCATAAGTTTTCTGCTCGCCCTGCAGTGTTAAATGACATGACTGGAAAAACATCTGACATTCTTTTGTGCAATCTCCAAAAAATTTTAAATAAATAGAGATTATATTTTTTTTAAAAATTTTTTAAAATTCAGGTTACACAACTTTTTGCTCACCCTGTACGATTAACTACCACATAAATAATTTTGAAATTAAAATTTCAAGACAAACAGTTGGGAATTAAGAAGTCTTAACATGATGAGCAATGTCTAAATTATTGCAATTTAAAATTCAGTTGATGACTGCCTTCTGTGCAACATTGTGGTTTGGAGGAACAATAAGTGTCAGGCTGATATTCCAGTAAGAATACAGAGCTGCAATTCACAGAAATACTGCCCAGTGATGTCATGTTGCATGTCTGCTCAGAGTGTGACTGAATACGAAGAGTGTGTGATTTTGGGCTTCCGCCATGACGTAGCTGAGAACTGCACTCTTCTGGGTTATTATGCAGATAGTGGTAATTTCTTACCGACATTTCAGTCATCCAGAAACTTTGGTAAGAAATTACCACTACTCTCTGCATAACCCATAAGAGTGCAGTTCCCAGTGAGGAAAGTGGTTGGTTGGTGTCCAAATTGTCACAGTAGCCTCTGTAATGCATTACAAAGGCTATCCTCATAAAGTGCAGGAATTATATGACAACCTGTAGCATCTGATTGCAGTAGCAATGATGGCTGTCCCTGTACACACAATAAAGGCATGTGGTGGAGTGGACATACACATCCACTCATTCTCAACTTTTGCACTTAATGGATGTCAGTGGCAAGTTTTGCACCCTGGCCGCTTTACCCCACATAGGGAAAGCGCCCATGGTATCCACTTAATAGGAGGCTGGGAGGTCCCCAGAACTGATGGAAACATGTTGCACCCAAAAAAATATAAAGTCTTGTCCTTACTATGGACTGAAAATGTTCTCCACTGTAAAGCACACAGCTTTGCAAGTACCAACTATGCTGTCCTGGATCCACAGGACTGAAATAGCAAATTTACACGCATGTCAGTCCCAGTATACATTCTTTGTCAATTTAAAAAGTCCACCCCCCTTCATCTTTAGCATACTTAAATTGATTTAAAGCTTCCAATACTAACTGCTTAATCACTGAATCTTACTTGTACCTGATGTAAAAACACACTCTTGTGCCACAAATATTATTCAATAAAAATGACAATAAGCAAAATTTTCTCCTCAAGCAAGTGTAATAAAATACATATCCAGCCTACAAGTCCCAAACCAGATGGACACAACTCCGTCTCGTAGTGTGGCTGGCAGGTGAAACCAGATCAATGTGCAATGCCAGCAAACACCTTCACTGCTTTCCTTCTTCTGTCAGAACGAACAGCCTAACAGTGTACTTAAACACGGTTAGCGCATTCTGCAATAATGCATAAGCAACATACAATGAACAACTGAGAAGTCTGAATCCAGCATAGTTGTATGATTTACATGAAATTATGAGACACGATAACTTTTTTCTACAATATTTACACATTTCATTATACAGGTGTACCAAATTCTGGGTCTCCAAAATCGTCCACCATAATTCTATGTGAAATTCTCTTGTGCTCTGAACTGGAATGAGTTGGGCTACTTCCAACAGCTAGAACTGAAGCCTCAGCCACATTTCTTAAGCTTCTATCTCGTCGTTTTGAGCTACTCATCTTGTGATGTGATACCATCTGCTCCTCATCAAAACTACTATTTGTGCTACTTCCCTCAACATTAGGAACCATCCTATGCGCTTTGCCACTTCGGTGACCTTTATCAGACAATTTCAGCATATAACTGGGTGCTCTGTTACCTGCTTTCCTCCCAGCTCTGTGGCAAGTAGGTGACAGATGTGAAGACACATCACCAGCAGTGGATGATGATGAATCATTGGACATAGGCTCTGTCATTACCAGTTCTTTGTCCTTTTTATCTTGCTCTTTAGATTTTGTGGGAAACTCGCTTGCAACATCAACACTCTTACTGCTGTGAACATTACACACAGCTTTAACAGGTACAGCATCTTCAGACAACTTTAATGGAGATTTATCACTAAACTTTGCATCATTCACACCTACAGTCTTTCCAATGTCTTGTTTAAATTTGACATTGTTCACTTCTTCAGAAGTTTGATTTCTGCATTCAACAGACATGGATGAAGTAGAATTTGGTTTGCCAAAGATTTGCTGTAAAGTTGAAATACCAGCAGTTTTTGAATTGATATTTGTTTCAAAATCATCCCTTCTGTAAGTCACATCCCTGTTATCAATGGTATTGTTATTTGGCGTTGAAGGATCACACACACTTCTCTGATCCTCGTCATAATAACTATCCCGTTGCTTCACTGGACTTTTCTCCAAAGACTCTTCGCTAGTGGAGGACCTTCCCATGTGGCTGCCATCAGTAGAGACCTGCATTGGAGACTGAAGAGACACATCTGTGTTAGTGTTGGAGCAATTAACATCAGAGTGGTAGCTGACTGAGTTGGTCGAGCACATAACGATGGTGTTGGTGGGGTGTTGAACAGATACAGCAAGGACTGGATTGTGACAACCTGCTGATGTAGATGCTGGACTAGCAGGCAAACTGCAATCAGATGTATTCCTGAAAGGGGAGGCAGAATTAGCAGGTGGACAAGAAATGAACAGGAATAAGAGTACAAAAATACGGCAGGAAATTATTATTTTTTATCAAAACTAGATCTAGTATAATATAATGCATGTGTGTTCTAAATATGTCAAGAATAAAATTCTGATAACTAGAAATTTCTTGAGATCTGGGTCAGCTCAGTATCAGCTATGTCTGCTTGGACCTATACCACGCACACAAGCACACACACACACACATATTCAGGTGGTGATATGTGAAGAGAATGCTGATGGAATGATGACTGGTAGTAAAAAACTGGTCTGTGGACAGAAACCTGTAGTATCAATGTGGTTTATAATTTTAAATCCTCATTTTTAAGACACTACACAAGACAAAAACATTCCTAAACCTAATGGAAACAAATGAAGTCCTGTATCAGGTTTTAAAACACAATAATTATGATGTATAATTCCATGAAAGGGATGCCAAGAGTGGGCGCTGTGCAAATGTAGACACGATGCTAACTATGCACACGCACACTACACAATTACTGAAAACTATGTGTATCTCACTAATGTAATTTATAAATAATACTGTTTCCCTCTAGTGCAGGTAAGTGGACTGATGTTGTCAAGGCTCTTTGTAAAGTTCCTCCTGTCTCACATATACAGGTTTGAAGCTTTCTTGTGACACGCCCCTGCAAAGTGGGCCAGAGTGTTTCAAAACCTAGCCATGATTGTTTTCCAAGTGTGGTGATGATTTTATTTAATGACATAATAGCTGCTGGCTTCATAATGAGAGAACTAACACTTATATAGCATAATAATTGTATTTATTAGGCTCAATAAGTAAAGAAACGAGGTGGGAAGTACACTGTTCTATGCCCTTCTCATCTTTGCTGCTTCCAGAATCTGTTCTGTCTGAGTCCGACAATTCATGGAGCTGCTGATGTGGAAGTGATATGAGTAGTAGTACATATTTTGAAATGTCTGTTTGCTTGTGGAGCAAAGGTGTCAGGCTTGTAATGAATGGATCCAGTGACACCAGAGGAGAATGGATCAAGTTTATATTCATTGATATTCTACAGCACTTCCTTGAATATCTCTCCTGATATGTTTTAAGTTGTTTATGCTACGACTCTTGCACCTCTTCTGATAGATGACCTATTGGAAGGATGGCTGTGGTGATGACTGGCACTCCAAGCATGTAGTACCAAGTGGCCTGCTGTTTACTTGGCATACCAGTTGAATGCCTCTAGATTTACTGTGTGACTGCTCGATACAGTATGTAGTATAACAGCACATCTACCAATCAACATCTTGTTTAATCCAGTAATACTGGCTGAGAGCAAACGATCCTTAAAGAAATGCCTCACCATGTTAGCATCATTAGTGGTTCAGCATCCACAAGGCTTTGTTTGCTTGGCCAACCTGCCAGACCATCTCACTTCTGAAATTTTTTTTAATACATTCTTTATGTGTTTTCACTTTTTGGCGGTCGCTGTCACAGCAAGCTTGCCTTTTTTTAATGTCAAGTTGATATGCAATACATATAAAGTACTCAAAAAACCTGATCTAGGCATGCAGAGTAGATAAACCAAATCTTAAAGTTGTTACATCCATTGGTCTTCTCACAGTATCATCAAAAGTATTCATTTCCTCAGGTGATACTGTGCATATGAAGCATACTTGAACTGATGAAGTGGAAGTGAGGGCATTACATACATACGTGACAATCACTGTGAACAACGTCTCATGAAAGATGACAAATTCTTGTCCAGCCACGACCGCTTGAGTACGATGTAAGAGTTTTATCTGATTTCCAATGTGTTCTTCTTCCTACCAAATAAAATCAATCATCTCTTTTCTAAACTGTAGTCATATGGGCCTGCAGTATTGAGTATGTGATGAGCAGGGATTTTGCTACAGCACTATTTTCTCTTCTGATGATGATGAAGTAGACAGTTGAATTGGAACTAGCAAACAAATCACTGTCACCGTATTCACTGGAGAATCTTTGTTTGTACTCAACGTGCCCAGTGCAAATACCAATTTAAAAACTGGGACAATTTTCTGAATATTTTTCCCAGCAACACTGGTCAGAATGATTTCATGCACTTGAACTATGCATAAAATTGTGTGGTCAAGATCTCGAAGCTTTACTTCAGCCACAGTATCAATTACTGTGAACAATGACAATAATTGCGAAGTGATGACCACTGCAGAACAGATTTTTCATGTTCCATGAATCCTCAATTCCAATCTTTTGTTCAATTACACGAGCAAAATTTAATATTCATACTTTAATTTGAGTGCTACTCCATTTTTAAAGTTTCAGTTACTGTACATTGCGACAGTGGTAAAGAAAGGAACAGTATACAGGGTGAGAAATGGGTACAGCTGGACCTGTTCAAAATACCTAAATGAATTGTCATTTCCCTTAACAAGCTTCTCTTGTACAAAAAGCTTATGCACCTTTCAAAGTTTTTAACATGATGCAATAACAACCTCAACTCCAATCACACTTACTGGCAGCTGGTAAATCTGGCTGTTCAAGGAGAATAAAAATGATGACAATAATTTCAGCATCATGGCTTTTCAGTTACATACCTTTTAACCTTTCTGCGCCGGAATTATTTTTTTAATTTTAGCACACCCTGTATATAAAATGTGAATAATACAGGAACCAAATATGTTAGAATTATGAAACAAACTGCATTTTGAAGAGAAAAAATGGAGAGTACAAATATATAACATGCTTAAAATATTCAGTACCTATATTTGTTGAATAAATATATAAAATGAAACTTTAGAGGTTAGTGGTGCGGTACGTCAACTATAGTTGACGTTAGGCGTCAAAAGGTTAATAGGTCACTGAGAACTAAACCAACTTTAATCTGTGAACTCACATTATTTCCAATGCAACAGTACTAAGAAATGACCTGGAAATATTACAATATTTTTCATACATACCTGTTGGGTGACTCGGGAGTTCGGGGAGCTGTTGGTGTGGACAATAAGACACGGTTGTTTCCATTCTGCTGGCTGTTGGTGTACCCATTCTGCAATGGGTGCAGGTTTACCATGCTGCCACTATCCAGTACCTCATCATCAAAGAATCGGTATCTGCAAACAACATTTCCACACATGAGAACTACTTACTTTTCACAAGCATTAACCTTTTGGTGCCGGAATTATTTTTTTAATTTTAGCACACCTGTATATAAAATGTGAATAACACAGGAACCAAATATGTTAGAATTATGAAACAAACTGCATTTTGAAGAGAAAAAAACGGAGAGTATATACCATGTTTAAAATATTCAGTACCTATATTT
>Ga0123354_10010024_pt1 | contig 14559 bp, 17 predicted proteins | sample TergutLab28metaG_2_FD_97872 | JGI IMG/M metagenome (GOLD analysis project Ga0123354, IMG submission 97872) | Labiotermes labralis P4 segment gut microbial communities from Petit-Saut dam, French Guiana - Lab288 P4 | ecosystem: Host-associated > Arthropoda: Insects > Digestive system > Gut ... | reverse complement strand
TCCTAGGGTAACTTGTGGTATCCCCAGAAACAACAATCACAAGCAGACATGTTGAGATCCTGCAACCCACTGTATGTGAAGATTTAAATTTTCATCATTTCAGAGTTTTGGCATTCAGGAATTGAGCATCCGTGGTAAAAGTAGCCACAAATAATTTTCAAGCAAGTTCTTGAAAATATGAATGGTGGAGAATAAATCAATTGCCTTCTTCTGGTGAAACATAAATGCAAGTCTCAGGCTACATCAATAAGCAGAACTTCCACTGCCATGCAGAAGAAAGTTGCCATCAGCTGCAGCAATGACCTATGCACAGTGACAGGCTGACTGTGCAGTGTGCTGTGGCAGCCTTTATGGAAACCAGTCACTGCTTCTTTGGACAGACCAAGACACTACAGCAACTGTAACACACTGCCGGCTGCACTGAGATGCTACTCGACTTTCATGCACCACAGCTGGCATGGCCTTGACATCAATTGTGTTCCAGCAAGATGTGATAATGGCTCGCACTGTAAGAACCCCTGATTTTTAGCTTGTGACTACTGGGCATACCTCGCCAGCAAGGTACACAACAATCACTGTAGGAATATCACCAAATTGGAACAGAATATCAGAGAAGAAACTGCAGTCACAGAGGTGGGAGTAACATGGCAAGTAATACAACATTTGCTTTCTACAGTATAATAACAAATAAAGGAATAAAGTCATCTCAGTGACATAACTGAAAAGTAAAATGTATGTGTAAAATACTTCTCAGTGTTCTTTGTTCTGTTAAAGCCAATGGTCATCCAAGCATTACAATACTGGTTCCATCCAATTACCATTCTTAAGCCACCTTGACTGTGGTTAGTACTTGGATGGGTGACTACCTGGGAACACCACATGCAGTTGGCATTTGCTGGACAGTGACTTGCTACCGCGTTATCAGCACCTAGGACAGCATTTCTGACACCAGTGAACGGAGATGCACAAAAGATCAGAAAATGGTCAAGGTGCCAGGACTGCTGCACTGACCACCCTAATGTTTAAACACTTGTTTTGTTAAGAAAAAAGTGAAAGCGTGTGGTTTGAGTCATTTTTATTTCAAAACTGCTGTGATACTCTGCCGTAATCTGTACCTTCACATAAATTGCTGGCAGTCTTATTCAAAGTCCACAGCCTTCAAAAGATGAAAATACGTGGAGCTGTCTATTCCTTCCACAGTTTAAACAATCTCTTTTTGGGGTCTCGATTTTTCTGCGATGTCATACCACGTCACTAGGGGACTACTACCCAATGCTTTGAGACAGCACTGTGCTTCCATTATCAAGGGTTGAAATGTCCAACAAATCCTTGAAGATGAGACTATCATGCTGCCTCAGAATGATACTAATCACTCAGTAATGCAGTGCCACATCCCAGGAGAATGGAAACCTCCAATGCGCTGCTATGATAGCATAAACACAATTTATTTTTGGGTTAGAACTGCTGCAGTTAACACGTGTTTCAATAACTACAGTCAGACTGTCAGATTTTGGGTTCTCATAGCAGTTTTTCTAAAGATGTATATTTTCTGGGATGTAACACTGTGTCGTTGGGTCAGCATGTACCACTTACCCAATGACCAAGTGTAATAACTCAGAAGACTTGAATTTTCAAATAGATACAGTATTTATTTTTATAATATTATGCAAATGTCCTGAGTTTGATTCTGTGCCTTATAATCTGCTGTTTATGATGGCTCTAATAGTACTTGTCTTTGTTTTGAGTAAAAGAAGAAGAGAGCAGTGTCTCCCAGCTGGAGGTCCTTAAGTTGAGTACATTGTAGTTGGCTGATCATAAAGTCTTTTCTTTCCTTTATGCTGTTTGTAACCTCAGTTTTCTTGTTATAACTGCTACAAAAATTGTTTGAGTAGTAAATTTTTATACTGACTTGATGAAGGTTTGCACAGTGTGTCACTGTCTTATTGGTAAATATTGCAACTATAAATGTGCCTAAGGAGCCTGTGAGTTGAGACACTTTCGGGAAGGGGATCTGCAAAATTAGAAAACCTTATAAGGGATCTACAGTATCAGAAAGGCACAGGAACACTGCTTTTATGTGCACAAAAGTCGCCCATGCTTCCTTCTTCTTTTAATTAAAAATTTATTGGCTACTTATGCAACTAGAATCATTAAAGAAACTGCAAATTAAGTATGCTTCAAATGACGCTAAAGAAGGAAAGAACAGTTTCATGAGGTAAGCAGAAGTAGGCATCAGATTCTAAAAACATAGATAAAATTGTACCAGTGATTAAGTTTCTCACCAACATTGATAACTGCCACCTTCCTGTCAATGCTTTCAAGGAACTTGCTCACTGTATGACAGTATGTTGTCTTGCCACTTCCTGGAGGTCCAATAATGAGCTGTCCAAAGCTGTTCATGATGACTGAAAACACTGCCACTTTTTAAATTCCCATACTAAAGAAGACAATACTCAAAGGATGCCTTATCATCCAACAACATTAATATCATGTTTCACCACATCTTATTCTGCATAATTATGTCCTTTATAGCTTTCAATGTCCGTAAGCTGCAATCCTTCAAAGCAATAGAATATAATGCAGGTTTGTTCATCTGAGTTTGTTCTGTCAAATAGCGGGCAGCCACATGAAAGGCAGTTTCTTCCTGCCCAAGAATTGTTCTGCAATACATAATAATCAAATTTTACATTTAAGGTACAAATATAATGAGGCCTGTGCTTGCTTGCGATGTTATGTGGCGAAGATTGATAGCTGCTACCAACCTATGCTGCATACTATCCAAGATGACTAAAGGCCTCAACCACACCAAGGTGGAAGTCTGAAATCTCACATAAAAATATGTTACACAGGACAGTATGTAAATACAGACCACACCATACCAAAATACCTTCATGTGTGTAATTTTCAGGTGACAGCATTGGTCATGTTCTTTTAATCATACTTGTGCCATAAGTTATTACATTTCCACAGCCTAGCATGATACTCAATGCACCATCCCCACAGACCAACCATCTCGCTAAAGAGGCATGTTCTCACAAGCACATTCTTCAGCACACCTCATACCATACTGTGGGAACTATCTAATGACTGTGATATAAGTACAATAAATACTAAAAGCCCTTTGTACATTTGGAAATTTCAGGCCTCTAGTACTTAAGATGGTCTGAATGCATCACTGCATCATGGCACTTGCCATGAATGCAACGCTACACTTGGCGAGGAACTATAGTACAAAAGATTTTCAATAATGAGGAAATACAGCAAATCTCAAAATACAAATACAGTGAAACAAAAGAAACATAATAATAGAGAAATTTATGCCATAAAAATATGGTAGAATGAAAAATAAATAATTATATTTAAAAAATGAAAAAAGAAAGAATAAACTTGTATTTAAATATCTTACAAGGATTCAGTACCCTCGTTTTCCTTAAACTGTACAAAAAAACAAGAAAACCACTACTGCTTACCTAACTTGATACACTTCACCGCAAATGCTGTAAGTGTTTGCTGTTTCTCTGCAAACAGCAACGAGGGATCCAAGTTTCTTATACTGGGTTAAAATAATGAAAAGTCGATCCCTGTTATAAAATAAAATCATGCCATCAATACCTGCAGGATGCTCTAAAACAGTAAATATCACATATGTGGTACAGCAAAATGTATTCCAATTTAATGTACACAATGTGGGAGGATGCTGAAAAGATCCCTACATCTTTCAAAGGCAGTTACAATAATATTTTCCCTTTGGTAGAAAAATCTGAAGTGCATAATGAAGAAGTTCAGAAATTGAATTCATCACCAGGTCTTAAGAGGATAATCCATGCAGTGAATGAGGAGGGCATGGCACATGGCATGAATGGGAGAGAAGAGACATGCATAGAGAGTTCTGGTAGGATAAGCTTAAGGAAAAACCTCAATAGAGATGGGAGGATAATATTAAAATGCATCTTACAAAAATAAGAAATAAGCTGAGAGAGTGTGGACTGGATTCATCTGGTTTGGGCAGTGACCAGTGGCAGGCTCTTATGACCACAATAATGAACATTCAGGTTCTACAAAGGGAAGGCAATTTCTAGATTATGTGAATGACTGTTAGCTTTTCAAGGACTCTGTTGTTTTGTCTGATTTATTACTAGTCATTGGGCACCAGTATGTTACATTTTATGATGATATGTGATAAACATAGCATGGATCACTTGGTTATGTATCATCTTCACTGTACATCACAAATTTGTTAAATAATAGTCATTTATATATTCCAAAAATTGGTATGCACCGCTTCAATCCAATTTAACATGTTTACTTGAACAATGTACACTACAGTAACACTTATCAATTTCTAATTACAGAATTTGAGTCTGTAAATATTGGCAGAAATGAGGAGTGTTGCGATCACAAATCCCCCCATTAAGGAAACCAAAATACTTCGTGTTTCATTCGCTATGATAAGCAAAGCTGGTTCCCTTGTTCAAAAAAATATCCCCCTCTTCTAAATATCCTGACTAGCCTGATTGGTCCTATGTAAATTTAGCAATCCCCTGACAGGTTAAAAAATTTAAAATTTTGTATTCAATCTCCCCATTGGTTCCTAATGACTGACAAGGTTTCTCTTAACATAATATACGTCAACACTGTATGAGCATTGTCTACCAGACAATTTTAATGTGCTACCACAGCTAACACGGTATCCACCCCCTCTTGATTTATATCTCGAAAAAGTGTCAAACCATTGAATTTTGATTGTCCCAGCAGAGCCCAAATGTGAGACAAACTAAAATTCCCTTTATACTAACATGCAGCATCTCCTATCGTATGCTAACCTCTGCTTCACTCAATCTCCAGCTACCTGTCTATCTTACATCACATATGACTTCATCTCACACTCTGCTCTTGTATCTTCCTCCTTGTTACCATACTGACCTTCCCTATTGACTACCAGATGCTACTGACATCCCATCTAATGTCTACATTCTCTATCACTACATTCCAAAAATTAATGTCAATTCATCTAAATAAAGTATATAACACTTCCCAAAGGTTATTTAGTTAAGTATCAGCAACCACTGAAAGGAGGGCAATGCAAATGCCTGTTATTCCCTTGTGAACTGAACCACAATTCTCTGGTCATTCATCCAGTAGCATAATCATAATAATGAGTGAGTCATGCCAAAATAAATTCTTCCCTCTAACCACAACTATTAATAGAATTGTTGTAGCCTATCACATTCACCATATGGGTATAAGTATTATAAAATGAGACAGACTGGTCACCTCTTCCAGATTAATACAACACATTACTCTTTTACCAACTCACCTATAGTCATTTAAAACTATATCTGTCTCTGTGCCATCTATTTTGGCACTAATTACTTTTGATTTTATAACACCGTGAGAATTTTCATCACCCGCAGACCATGAACACATTGCAATTCGTCATTAAATCATACCTGTAAAAACACAAATTTATAATTATTAGTGATCCCTCTGAAGTAATTTCAACAAGTGACAGAAATGCAAAATTATTTTTTTTTAATCTCAGAAAACAATTTGTCTCTTTTATAACACTTTCAAACATATTCTCTTTAACCTTTAAAGCCTACTGGTTACATGATGCACCAGCAGGTTTAACATTCAAGAACTGTATGCTCTGCACACACTGTATTTATGTGTTTTGTATTTATCTGAGAACAAACAGCGATTTGTGCCACTTACACCATAAATTGATTGGTTTTTACAACCAAGATGAAAAGTGTTTACTAAGTGGTATGAACTGGGTCTTTAAATACAGCAGTCTGCGCTTCGTGTTTAAAGGGTTAACTAAGGGACATACATACACATAAACATTGTAGCTGCATCTCAGAATATGCAAAGATACAAAACTTGTTCTGTGATATAATGCATCCTCTGGTATCATGCATTCTGGTTTACTTTGGATTAACCAGCACATTTCATGTTTTTGATTCATATGTGATGGTAACACTGCAGCATGGCACAAAGACGGCAAATTGAAGAATCAGTGTGGTCCATAACCTGCAGTTTCCCCAATGAAATGTCACCATCCAAGTCTAATTCTAATTTCAGGATTGAAGTCAAGTTATTTAAATTCTGATTAACTTTACTCTCAATATTCATAAATTGAACTCAAAATCAATTATGTTATGCAACACAAGCTGTACGCAAACTGATACATCAACACTGCACCTGCATTCAACAGATTAAAAACTGAAAACGCCTGTGAGCCCTTTCATTGCCACAAAAGACAGAAAATATTTAAACCCTTAAATTTTACGGTTTTTAAAAATATGGAATTTGCGCATTGTGAAGTACTGTGATGTAAGTGTCTATTTGGCCACTTAATGTTGCAGGCATTGTTTAATTCAGTACACCTTTCTTCTCAGTTGCAAGCTTCTGCAACGTGACAATGTTGCCTACAAGCGATTACCTTCAGTTGGGCATAAGTATTTGCTATCACACAAGTCCATTTTGGTTAAAGAAAAACAAAATTGTTAGTTATGGTTATTTATGGTTAAACTATAACTGTAATTACAACCCCCTACACATAATCTTCCAAATTATGATCACTGTTTACATAGGAAGTTGGGAAATGTATGCAGAGCATAACACTGTTTGTGCATTTGCTCTGTTACTACCCCTATAGATTTTTAATTTGTGGATACGAATTTCTAATGACTTCAAGCACAACATATGTATATGCAAGTATTTTAAATCTGTCAATGACACCAGAAGTCTTTTTCTGAATCCTAGTAACACACAAATGATCACACTTGACTGTACTGCTGCTGCTGGAGTACAGAAAAAAGAGTGTAACAGCAGTGAAAGGTGAAGATTTAAAATAATGTTATTAAACTGATTAGAAAATACCCTTCTCAATACAGTACAAAAACAAACAAGATTTTGTTTTTCACACAGGATGATGGATAGGTTTATGCCCACTGGTGGGATCTGAAATAGTTCAGTACCCCAAATAAACTTTTTTCCAGAGAAATGGGTAGTTCTGTACATGCTCCAAGCAGTAAAGTATGGAACAGAAGCAACTCTTTGGCATGAAAATGGAAACATAATGCAGGCACTAATGGAAGGTACAGGAGAAATGAATGCCAACATTAACCCTGTGTGTGTGTGTGTCAAAGGCAGTGGGTAGGTAAATATGGGAAGATAAAAGGGAAGGATTACTGCAGGCATTTTTGGACACAGCTGTAAAATACTAAATTGAAATGAACAAATTTTCTGTACTCATACTACTGACAAGGGGACTACATCTTATACCTGGTAGACTACACGTTCTGAAGAAACTGCAGTGCATAAAAGAGTGATCTGATTTGCAAATTGAAGATAGCCATTGTAAGCATAAACCTGTGTGATAAGAGCAGAGAAGAAACCTTCAACTGACAGTAAACTAACACTCCAGTAGCTTAAAAAAATGTAAGATAATGTAATGTAACCTAATCCTATCCTACCCTACACCAATTTAACATAACACAGCATAACATAACCTGTCCTAATACTATTCTGCCCACATTATCTTAACCCAATGCACACAGCACAATGTATTACGCATCAAATTGCCATACAGTATGTTGTATGATTACTTTTGTGTCATTATTGTGTTGTGACTGCTAGAATATAAATCACACTCATGGTTTGTAAAATACCACTTTAAAGATGCAGAAATATGGGGTAGTGAACTAAATCAGACTGCAATGGTACAGCCAAACAGAAATGCATACAAGTTCTCACATGTCCTCATATATATTGTCAACCATTTTCATCCAACTGAAAACCAACTGAAATGACCAGACAATTTCTCATAAAACTCCCCAGTATAGAACTTCATAAAGATCTATTCCAGGGTTCTGCAGGAAGTTCCATTCTAAGGACCAACAAACATCTGGTGCCACCATACAAAATTTAGCCACCATGGCAACCAGGCACTCAAGATTTGAGAGTGTAGTCAGGTAAGGTTTGTAAAGAGAAGACACACTGTTGGAGAGCTCCTGAGTACGAGGACAACAAGGTGTACAGCACAAGGAAATGGACGAGTGTTATTTTGGTTAGGGACTATGATTCTGTGTGCAATGACTTTAGCTGTACTATTTGGTAATTGGAGTGGAATAAAATCCTGAACCTGGTGTGGAGGTCGAGAAAATTTTGAAAGTTTTGTGTAGCGGGTGAGACAAAAATTTTGAATTGGGAACTCAATGTAACACATGTGGATGCTGGTTCCATAACAGCAGTGGTAATGTTAAAGCTCAAGTGGCGGAGGATAGGAAATGGATCTGTGATGCGTGTAGGTTGGAGAGATTGCTAGAAGAGAAAATGCAGAATGCTTTACTTCAAATCGACGATCTAACAAGGAAGAAGAAGGCACTGGAGAACAGATATGAATGGCAACAGCTGGAAGGGAAGGTGGCAGGTGGGATACGGTGCCGAATGATTGTAAAGGTGGAGGGTGTTTAGTGTTGGGTGACTTGATTATATGAAATGTTGGAACTGAATGTTCAGATATGAAGGTTGAGTGCTTTCCGGGCATTGGAACGGAACAGCTGGATGGAGTTACTGCACATACAGACCTAGGGATCCTAGACACCATCATTATCGATGTGGGTAGAAACGATTTAAGACAAACTGGAAATCTCAATTATATAGTGGGAGATGTCTACAATCTTGTAAATATGGCAAAAACTAAGTTTTCAACATCCAGGGTAGGTCTGAGTGGTGTGTTGCAGAGGCAAGACATGTCATGGCGACATACTGGAGCCATAATCAGCAGATATGAGTGGGAAGCGCAGACACTAGGGGTTACTTTCGTAGACCCAAATAGTTGGGTGGACAACTGGGACTTTGGTAGAGATGGCCTTCACATAACCAAAGAGGAGCTAGACACCTAGGTCAACTTTACTCCAGAGTCTGTGGTATCAGAGGTGGAAGACACAAGATGAGGAGTGAGTGATAATGCCTGGCAGTAGGGACTTCCAGCGAGGGGACATCTGGGGAGATGGGGATGACGACAATCCAAGAACATTTGAAGTAGGCCTGGAAGACGGATGAGAGAGATATGGTGACAACAAGTCCGGGGAGGAGGAAGACTGAAGATGAAACAAAGGCAGGATGTTTAGTTGCGACAGTGGCGCCCATGATTGAGGGTAAACCGTTGGTTTTGCTGCAGGTAAAATAAGATTTTCGATTTCAGGAATTTGACACACATAACCCTGATGTTGTAATATGCATGGAGCCATGGCTTAGTGAGGAAATTAGAAATGCATTAAGTTTTTAGGGCTGATTATACAACTTTCAGATGAGATCGACACACTTGCGGTGGTGGAGTGTTTGTGTAAAAAATTACATTACTTGTACCAAACTATGGGTTGATGAGGTATGAGATGATAGCAGTAGAAGTAAAAGGCATGGGCCCAAAAAATTACATGGGAAATTGTAGACATCTATACAGCTCCAAATGGTGACATGCGGTTCTTAGAAAAATTGGCTGACCAGACCTGATATATGGGAATAACTATGAAGCATAGCATCATTTGAGGTGATCTCAACTTACATTATGTGGTTTGGAATGGTCACATGGAAAAATCTAGGCAGATACGGCTATTTTTAAATAGACTAGTATGGGAAAATGGTTTCTCTCAGGTAGTAAATACCCCAACACAAGGGGATGCTTTGCTTGACATTTACCTTGTCTGGCCTGAAAGTGCAGGTAATGTTTAGGGATCAGTGATCATTGTGGGGTATTACCAGAAGTAGAATGAGGAGAAAACTGGCATGAGCATCAAGTGGAAAGACTAGTTCTGTGTACCATAAAACAAACACTCCAGGCCCATGAAACTTCCTCAGGGGTGATTCGCATCAGGGGCAAGTAATGGCAGTTGCATGGAGGAAACTGGAAATGTTTTAAGGAAACAGTCTTTGAGAGTATCAATCATTTTGTCCCACATAAAATTCTGAGAAAAAAATCCTGATCCTGAACACTACAATAAGGAAGTGAAATGGCTTATGGTAAAGGTCAGGAAAGTAAACAGCAAGAGAAAAATTAGGACAGGGATATCAAGTGGAACTGAAAAGACTGAAAAGGCTGGCAGCCAAAAAACTGCACAGGAAACATTTTTGCTGTCCGTACTACGAAATGAAGGCAACTGCTGGTCTGAGTTCTACAAGTATGAGAAAAGGCGGAAAGGAAATGGGGAAATTATTCCTGCAATCAAAGACCAAAACAGAATGATCATTACGGACTCCAATGCAATAGCAAATATCTTAAATTCCTATTAAGCATCTGTCTTTGGCTGTGATCGTAACATCCCGAAAGTACAGTTAGCTAGCTTGGGTGAAACCTTTATTATTAGCACTAAAGTTATAGGAAAAAGACTAACAAAAATTGGGAGAAACAAATCAGTAGGGCCAGATGGAGTTCCTGGTGAAATTTTGAAATTGGGTGGGGAAGCCATGACTCCTTACCCAGCTAGAATACTGGAAATATCATTCAACAATGCTAACATCCCAAGTGACTGAAAAAAAGCCATAGTGGTTCCTATTTACAAAGGGGGTGATCGATTGGCAGTCACAAACTAGACCCATAAGCTTAACCTCTGTGGTCTGCAAGCAACTGGAACATGTTATACCAGGGTATTTGAGACAAGTCTGGGATAAGAATGATTGGTTATATGAGGGGCAGCATGGGTTTAGACCGGGATACTCTTGTGAAAGTCAAGTCATCACAGCGTGGCAGACATAGTTGGCTCTCTGGATGAGGGGGGTCAGGATAGATGCGATTATAATAGACTTTTCCAAGCCTTTGATTTTCAGTTCATGATCAGCTGCTTATGAAACTGGCGACCTCAGGTGTGGATTCCAGGGTAGTTGTTTGGGTAAGGGAATTCCTTGTAGGTCGTACACAAAGGGAAAGAGAAGGAGGGCAACTTTGCTAGGAAGTCAAAGTAACCTCAGGTGTGCCACAAGGGAGCATTTTGGGCCAATTACTAATTCCAGTATACATAAATGATATCTGGAGGAACATCGACTCGAGTATTAGACTCTTCGCTGATGACTGTATAATTTATAGAAAAAATATAATAAAAAGACATAGAAAAGTTGCAGAAGGATCTGGACACCTTGGGGGAATGTGATGAAAATAAATCCTGGTAAAAGTAAGGCAAGAAGATTTATGAGAGCTCAAGTCAACAATCCACTGGGTTACTCCCTTGGTAAACAAAAAGTTCCAGAAGCAAGCAGTCGTAAATACCTGGGAATAACCTTACGAAGCAATTTAAACTGGGAGGACCAAGTAAATTACACAGAACAAAAAGCCTGGAAGGCACTTCACTTCATAATGCATGCTCTCAAAAAAGGAAACAGGAATACAAAACATTTAGTCTACACGTCATTGGTATGTCCTATTCTTGGATATGGGTCTGCATGCTGGGATCCATGCACAGAAAGGCAGATAAATGCATCTGACTGAGTACAGAAGACAGCTGCTTAATTTACCAATCATACGGAGGATTCTGACTGGGAAACCTTGGCTCAGCACAGGATGATAGCACGCATATATGCACTTTTTGAAGCATACTCTGGGGAATGGGCTTGGAAAGTTATACATGACAAGTTGCAAAGGCCATAGTATTTGAGTAGGGTTGATCATGTTTGGAAAATTAGGGACAGGAAGCAAAGAATGGATATCGGGAAGTTTTCCTTTGTAAATACAACCGTTAAAAATTGGAAGCAACTACCTGCAAAAGTGTTAGGAACTTTCCCTTGTAAACCTAAAACTTTTAGAAACAGAGTTAGGAAAGCAATTATAAATGTGGTGAAATGAAAGGTACAGAAGTGTGCCAAAAAAAAGTCGTGAAAGTCCAATGAAGTGAAGTGAAGTGATGTGTAGTGATGTGAGGTGAATTGGAGCTGTAGGAAATTTAAGTGGGGTTAAGCCAAATGACAGGGTAGTGAAGTGTAGCCGGGTGACATTTAAATGAGAGGAAGTGAAGTGTCGACAAGTGTAGCTGGGTGAAGTGTAGGGAAACGGAGTGAAGGTCTACCATTATAAGAAGATATTTAGATCATATGAAGTTTGTTGCTTATATGGCTTTTTCATTTATCACATTCTTTCATATTGTTTTGGTTCCATTTTTTATCACTGTGTGTGTGTGTGTGTGTATATATATATATATATATATATATGTTTTATGCTTCTGTTTAATTTTGTAAATTATGTATTTTTGTTGTTATTTTTGTGTATTTTTATTGTTATGTATGTTCTGTGAATTCTGTTCCATTGTGCTGTTCTGTGTATTGTTTGTGTGTAAATGTGTACTGTACTACTGCCACTGGGTGTCAACCCAATTGTAGTTAACAAAATACATTACCAATATATCTACTAATGTTTGTATTTCACTCACATAAACCATTCTTCTTATAGAAGTTAAAATTCTTATTTAAAATTAATGTTGTTCTGTAGTAATGTCTGCTGATAAAAAGATGGGACAATTTTTCCATAGAAGATTCTTGGCACTTCCACATTTGGTATAACTATATTATCAGAAATACATAGCTTGTCCAGAGAAATTGGGGTAAGTTGAATGTGGAGCACATCAACCTTATTTGATCAAAGTTTCTAAAGGGATACTTGCTGAAGTTAATTTTGCATTTTAGATGACTGGGATGGCTTTTCTTATTTGCAGATAGGTCAGCTGACTATTCATTACAGCCACATGAATAAGCTGGTATGAATTTCAGCTTCTAACTCCTACACATTTTAGACTACATGCTTCATTACATATAGAGACATCTCTAAGCAAATACTGTGGCAACAGTGCATTGTTTAATTTGACAGTTACTATCCCTTTTTTCGATGTAGGAGGTCACTAGTTGCAATACCCATAAACACTGACCAGTCTTCAGAGTATCCACACAAACTACAAATATTTATTCTTCTCAGAAATGTACATGGAATTACAGCTATGGTATCCTTATGCCCAGGCACAAGTGCAGGGCATCTAGGTCTTCAGTTTTAATCCTGGTAAACTTGATGGCATAAACATGACCTTAACATACCAAATGCTAACCTCATACCTACCAGAAAGGCGTTATGCAGGAACCAAGTTACATATGCTCTTCCATCTAACAGTAAAATCGTAAATCAAGAGAAAAGTACTTAAGCTGGTTTTAAAAACTCATCTCTTCCTTCACTCTGTAGAGAAACTTTTTTTTCAGCCTAGTTCATAAGCAGTAATTACTCGATAATTTTCTACACAAAGACTATGTTATATTTCTAGCCCACATAATAAGATATTCTTAAAAGATGACTATAAATACATGAACTACGTACTTCTTTTCTGTACTAGAGCGTATTACATTCACATTATGACATGCTCTACATCGTTGTGCGCATCTACCGCAGATATATGCAATGCAAATATGAAGTTCTCTTCTTGTGAATGCTGCACAACCCACTGGTCCTCTCCTCCAGGAACGAGCTTTGCAACGTGCGTGCCACAGGTTATCTATTTTAGTTATCAGATTTCTGTACCCAACGTCAGACTGATTTTCTACTTTGGCTAACTACACTACACCATGCAAACAAAACGCAACCAGTTCTCACGCAAATACACTCAAAAGCACATCACCGATATACACAGACATGTAACTACTACAAGCCACTGATAGATGTTCAGTGCATGCATATCATAATCATCACATTTAGAGTTATTTCAGAAACCCTACTCCACGTACAAAACCTCCAATACACAGGTCTCCTCGATAACCTCGTCAGTACTTGATTCACGTGTCTCTTTCGTCAACTAAAGTTCGATGGACCAATCACAACGCAGATGGCCTGCCAAAGCAATAATCAGTGGCCACAGCTGCCAAGTAGAAGTGGAGGTTGTGTGCTGAATGGTTAGGTCGTTTGCAAGAGAGCGAACTGGGTTGGTATTGCAGTAGAGTACAAGATTGTTTTGTGTGAGTCTGTTAGAACATATTAATTGTGATGACTGTTTAGTTGCCTAGTTTTATACTAGTGAGAAGAAACCTGTTTGAAAGTATTGACTGTTTTTCAGGTATTTAGGCGGTTTGCCGGTGTAAAGAATGAATAAATACTTCCAACTTGCAAAAGCTGGTACAAACTATGCGTTGCGGATGAACAGATTAAGCAGACGAATATTTGGTGAAGTTGTGCGTCACACTAATGCAAAGTCCATGAAAGTGGTGAAGTTGTTCAGTGAAAATCCTGTTTATCGGCGACCTGAAATGGTGGAATATTATCCTCGACATGTAGAAACACATAGATTAATTATGAAGTTACGACAGTATGGACTCTTTAGAGATGAACATCAGGATTTTAAAGAAGAAATGACAAGACTTAGAGCTTTAAGGGGCAAAGTGAAATCGAAGAAAGGAGAAGGAAAGAGAGCAATGTTAAAAAGCAGTGAATGAGGTACATGTAGACACTTATTATTTTAGCTCTTCCAACAGAAACTTTAGAGTATGGTGATTTATTCGGTATAAACATGTCAGTGTTCTTATCATGAAAGCAAC
>Ga0123354_10010023_pt1 | contig 14559 bp, 5 predicted proteins | sample TergutLab28metaG_2_FD_97872 | JGI IMG/M metagenome (GOLD analysis project Ga0123354, IMG submission 97872) | Labiotermes labralis P4 segment gut microbial communities from Petit-Saut dam, French Guiana - Lab288 P4 | ecosystem: Host-associated > Arthropoda: Insects > Digestive system > Gut ... | reverse complement strand
CCAACTTGATGCACAAAAGTTTTGTTTTACAATAAGTTTATTTCATGCCTCTACATGTTTCGAGCACATGTGCTCATCATCAGGAGGTCAAAATTGCATTACACAGCCTCTGGTATAATCACATCTGTAGGTGGCCGTCCCTTGCACAGGTTGAGAGAGGACTTTCTCAACCTGTGCACGAGACGGCCACCTACAGGTGTGATGTTACCAGAGGCTGTGTAATGCAATTTTGACCTCCTGATGATGAGCACATGTGCTTGAAACATGTAGAGGCATGAAATATACTTATTGTGAAACAAAACTTTTGTGCATCAAGTTGGTTAATTACTGAGATAAATATACTGAGATGCACGGTCAGCAAAACGTCAAAATTCATTTTTGTTTTTTCGTCAGTTCAAGGGCGCAAACGCTGCAACTCACGAAGCCTTCTTTGTCTATCAGTAGAAGTGAAAGTTGTTCAGTAATGTTTTACTGTAATGCCTTTTTGTTGACCAGATTTGGCTCCCAGTGACTTATGGATCTTTATAAAATTAATATCCACCTTGACGACAATAAAATTTCAGGACATCGAAGGAATTAAATGTTGTGACGGCAGCGCTGATGGCTATTCCGAAAGAGGATTCCACAAAGTTTCCAAAAGTAGCACCATCGCTGGGCTGTGTCCGTAACTTGACTGTGAAGTTGGGCCTTATCTTTAGCCTGAAAGGAGGGTACGCAATAAAATTATTCCTGGAACTTAATAGTCACTCCTTATGGCGTGCAATAATAATAATAATAATAATAATATTGTACCACCATTTTCATTAGTTTAAAAAACCTGTTGATGCGGACAAATATGTCGAGAACTGACACACAGGGTGACGTTTGAGAAAACTCTAATTGACCTTCGACTTGCATACAAGGTGGGAAGTTATTAAGCATATGATCGGCAGTTCGCTTCTTAAAAACTATACCGCTTTACGGAGTTCCTGGCAACCAAACTGCACAGTATTCAGAGGCGAAACCTCTTCCGGAGGTAAGGTCAAGCTCTCTCTTTCTCAAACTTTGTTTTCAGCGCCTGGCCCCATTCTCAGCTCGATTTACCAGTGTGACCCCCGCCTCATCCTTCGTAGATGTTACTACTTATGAAAAGAAGCTACTTTATTTCAACATTGTTGATTTGTATATTAGAATAAATGTATATTACTTTAATTAACAATAGTGTTTTTAATATATATTGAATGGAAAAAACATATTGTTTACTTATACCAGTAAATATATTCTGTTAATAATTTGCTTCATATTCAGCGTGTTTCTTGGTTCTGGTTGCAGTGTGGTCAGACATGGGCGGTTATCATCTCTCTTCATAACATTAAGGCTGTTACGCAATTTGACAACAAATAATTCGCCCAAATGAAATCACATTCTACCAGACAAGATAAGGGAAAAGCGATAAAAGACTCTGCCTTCTGTAGTGCGAGGGGTGCAGGGGAAGAGGGGAATCTTTGATTCAATTTTAAATTTTAAATATTTCATTTAGGCGTGAAGTTTCGGTGGCCCACTCAAAGTGAATGTGCCTCTCATAATTTGGGTGTGGTGTGAGAACTGCTGCTCAAGCGGACGAGTGACACAATACCTTCCAGTTACGCTTCAGCTAGATCTAGCCACAGAATAAAGATTCGCTATTGGCAATATTATGGTTTTCTAGGACCTCAGGGACCTCAGAATAGCCTAATTGTTCTTGCTATCCATTCGGACACATATTTCTCGGCAGATTTTACTTCTTGATAAACTGAGAGTTTATAAACTAAATACAAGACTGCAGACGTGCATGTAAGTGGACGCGAATTGGTGTTATACATATGAATGTTTGGTCCTGAATCGTGAAGGAAAGAGGCTGATTAGAAGACGTGGGCTTAGAGTGGAAGGAAGTGTTAAAGTGACTTGTAGATAATATCGTAGAAGTTTGTAGACTCGCGCGATCAACCGCTTTCCATAGAAAAACTTATATGAAGCTTCGTGGAACCGAACCCATATTACATTGAATATAAAGATTAAGTATTTATATAATTTATGTAATTTAAGTGTAATAAATAAATGGTAAAAGTATGATAATTATATGGAAAAATATAATATTCTGCAAAAGTGTTTGAAAAGAGTTAATTAGCGCTGTATCGGGACACAGATTGTAGCTGGAGTAAGGATCGTAAATGGAATGTTGTGTTAGGAGGGAAGGGAGGAAGCGGTACAGCGTGGTTGCTAGCAGGAGTCTGGGAAATGCGAGGATTTTAAAACGAAATATATAAAGGAATATGCACGTTATATTTAGGCGAAAAATATGTCAAACTTACGTTGTTGATGTGTTCAGAAACTGGAAAATGGAGAATGGAGTTGCTGTAGATGGTCCACTATGCAAGAAGATACTGGGATGTACCGATAATGCTCTGGTGACAGTTCCAGGTGGAATGTTTAGAGAAATGTAGTGTAAGTGGTTTAATAAGGAAAATGTTTTGTAGAATTGTTTATTTTTGGCGATGGGTTACCACAGTGACAACCCGGGGCTTATTCGGGAAAAAAAGTCCCGAAGCAGAATGATAAATTATTATTATTATTATTATTTAAAGTCTATAGTCACTCTAAATATTGCGATAATGGTGTCGGTATCAGTATCAGTGCGTGTCCATTATTCTGTCTGAGTCATCACGACGGCAGTAGACAGACAGACAGACAGACGGAATCTACAGATGCGCTGACGATGCCAGTTTCTCTCATTCTTGTTAAGTCTGGTTGAGAGAACACCCAAGTCAGTGTGAAATTCGGGCAGCAGCAGTATCAACCCCTTATTAAATTTCTACCCTTGTATCTATGTGTGTGTATGTGTGTTTCTCACAAAGTGTGAGTCATTCAAGAACCCCCCACCCCAGCACTCGACCGTCAGTTGCAACACAATGTTGATTGTTGTTGCACTTCACGTGAGGACAGTCAGGCCCTGCGCGGCTCTGTGCCTGTCCTGTATCAAAGCATAGACCCGTGGAACAGAACTCCAGAAGCTGGAAAAGAAACTCCCGCCTTTTATGGAACCAGAAAGCTCATTACCTTGCTGACAGGTACCATTATTTCACTACGTCGTTAGCCAATTTAATCCACTCCACACCCTCATAACCTGTTTCATAAATGTGACTATTATTATCGCCCTCCCTTCAATGGTTTTGTCTATTACCTTCACAATTGACAGTGGCAAAATTCTGTATAAAAAGTGCATATACTAACACTTCCACATTTTCTTACTGGTTTGTGAACAGGGTTCTGTTTAGCTTTTTAAAGATAAAATTTAAAGATAAGATTTAAATTTTGTTTCCACTCTACAGAAAACTCTCCATCTCCGCTACGAAGACAAATTGGCTAACATTGCTTAGGAAATAAGAAGGTAAAAGTAAAAGTAAAGCAGTCCAATTACAGGCCTACAGTGGGCCAGAGGGTTCCAGGAAGTTAAATTGTTAAGGAAATAATCACTGTTTACTATGAGAATTATGTGAAAACCACAAATACGCTGTGCTGGCAACATGCAGATTTTCTGTACGTCCAATCAGATGGTGTGTATAGTTACTACTGGGCTAATGGTTAAATAATCAGAGACTGTGTCAGGTTAAGAAAATGTTTGTGGTTGCCTATTTGCGAGACGCATTTCTTTGTACGCTTCGTGGAATCGGCAGAATAGAATTACGCCCTAATTTTGAGTATGAAATTGAAATCCATACCCTATAGGAGTAAATTAAATGAACAATTCTTCCCTTGCTATGCCGCAGAAAAATCCCCTTGAATAACAAAAGGAAAAAATGTGATCTCATTCTTTTTCATGGACATACAATTTCTGAGGACAAAATTGTATAAGACCGAATTATGACACTCCAGTAATTTTGAATGTAGTAAAGTTTGTTTCCACCCTCTCCCGTCTCACCATCCACCCCCACGGCGCGAGTAAAACTGCTGCCAGGAAAACTAAAGGGTTCACCGAGCAAGTGAGGGTTGGGGTGGCGAGGGGGTGAGATTCTTAATGAACTTGAAGAGAGGATTTTAACAGATTAAAAATTATCTGTCTAAAGGAGGAAGAAAAAATGTCCCATCTACATTTCTTACAAAATTTATTTCCTGTGTAACGTATTTTGGCGGCTGTCTTATTTGTTCGTGAAGCTCGAAGCGTTCCGAATGAATGGCAAGGCAACATGTTCCGGTATTTTAAGCTTATGTTCCGGTATGCATTGTAGCTTTACCCTACCTTTCGAATCACGAGTCCACGCGTGAAAAATCAATTCCTACGTCGTAGGGGTTTCTGTGTCTGTCTCCATAATGAGGAACAACCTGTTAACGTTGTATGGGGAAATAATTGTGGTTTCTTGTAATAACCGTGTGGGCGAAGGGGCAGGTGTATAGTGTAAAGTGTAAAGTGTAAAGTAGGTGCTACATCTAGTTACGAAAATGTTCTAGGGTTGCGAAAACATAAATACGTCTATTGTAAATTTGATGTTTATGTGACCGTGCATCATTGATACAATAATATAAACAACCAACTAGATGTAACAATAATAATTTTATTAATAATGCAGGCAGCATCGCCGGTGTTTTATACCACAAGCTGTAAACACAGTCTAGTGCTCCTGAGGATGGGCGCAATTATCGCCCGAACCATGTTGAGCTAATTGAAATTATTAATAAAATTATTATTGTTGAATCTAGTTGGCTGTTTATATTATTGTAAGTCTGTTGTAAGAAGCATAAGTTGTGTTATTTGCCAGAAAGGAAGTTGATTTGGAAGTAAATGCCAAGCAAGCCAAGCAACAGCCAATATGATTGTGTATTATCCACAGAGTGCAGGACAAAATCACAATATAGCTAAATCGTTTGAAAATTTGTATGTGAAAAGACATTAAAGAGCAAATTACTAACATGAAGTAAGTGGGGAAGGATGAAATGTAGGAAATGCTTACTATCATTGGGTGCAGGACGCCAATCTTCTTGTCTGCTGCCAACATGAAGACGAAAAGATACAGGACTGTAAATTTCACTGTTGTTTTTTTGTGAGTATGGTACTTGCTGATGTTACGTGATGGACATAGGCTGTCACTCTTCTAGAATAGGGTTCTGAGGGAGATATTTTAGCCGGAGAAGGAGTAAGGAAAGGAGGCTGAAGAAAAAGCATAACGAAAAGTTTCTTGATGTGTTTCCCTCGCCAAATATTTTAGAGGTGATCAAATCGAGGAAGATGGAACAGGCTAAAATTGTGTCACCTATAGGGGGGACAGAAATGTCTACAGAGGTTTGGTGGGAAACCCTGAAAGAAGGAACATCTAGAAATATCTAAGGATACATGGAAGGATATTATTAGTATGAATATTCGGGAAATACAGTGGGGAAGTGGTCTGAATTTGTGTAGATCAGAACATAGACAAGTGGTGGACTCGTGTGACAGCTGTACTGACCCTTCGGCTTCCATAAAATGCGGGGAACGTTTTGACACACTGGAGAACTACTAACTGATGAAGAAGGACCGTGTTCCATGGAGTTAGCTGGGTTTACATGGTTAAAAATTCACGATGCTACGAGTTTGTTCGCATTTCTATAAGCTGTTTGTGGTACTTGCTAGTACTGAGTTATGGACAGGGACGTCTTATTTCAACCTTCATCTACAGACAAAACACGGAAAATCAGAATTAAGATTTGTGAAAAGTTACGAATTTAACGGACACTTCAGAAACCACAGCTGGGTGTCACAAAAGCTGTGTACAGCTTACTTCTGATCAAGGTGGAAGTGACAGCCTAGTGGTATCCTATGTTTAGGTACATTTTACTGCTATCTTATTTCTGACTGGACCCTGTGGTCCATCCCTCGTATTCGCCAGGTACAGGATAATACCTTAAATTGGCCAGGACCACTTCCTTTCTTGTCACTTCCAATTCAGTACGCACAAATCACCCTAACATTCGACGCTATTTAACATGCAATATTGACAGCGTCTTTCACTAAATACGTAAACAGGATACAGGGTTCGGATCTGCTGGGATGCGACGCTGTGTTCCTGGTTTAATATTTCCCGACGTTTCGAATGTACTACATCCCTTCGAAAGGTCGGAAAGCACTAGTCTAAACACAACGCCACATCCCATCAGGCCAATTTCCTCAACAAAAGAACCGTGGAAACCTCAAATAGGATAGAGACCACTGGTATTTACCAAACTTACACTTCAGGTAGAAAATTATATTTGGGGGCTGTTGGGCAGTTAATGTGGCTAACAGTGGCTAACCCATTTATATCCTGATGCACAACAAATCTATGAGGTACGTTTATAACATTAGTTTCTCCCTGTGTCACGTTGTCCTCTTCATGGCTGCATACAATACAATGTACTAAGCGTACACTTAGACAAAACCAGACGTACACAATACAGAAAAAATAATAACCCGGGGACTCAAAATCCAAATGACAGTTGAAGGGAGATCACTGGAGTCGACTTCCTGTATCCGATCAGGCGGGCACTGATACTCATTCAACTGGCCGTGGAGGATGAACTGCACAACCATTGTGAAGGGATCCGTGTGGCAATTGAAATGATACACCCCCATCCCATACCCCCTTATTGTTAGTGTCTCAGTCATTACAGTGTTGGACCCTCCTGAGTTCCGGATTAAACTTTAATTGATTCCAACCCAGACTATAGCATTCATCCTCCGTTGAACGTTTTCCCGGACTGCCCGGATAATGTCCCTTTTCTTGCAACAGAGCTACGCAAACCCACCCTTCCAAGCCCCAACACTTTATCTCTCACCCCTATACGTGTCGACCCCTGACCGTCTCGTCACGTAAAGCTGGCGAATACAGACAGTAGCAAAATTCCAACCTAGCTTCAGTATCACAACTTAGATGTACGGGTTGATTCTTACACCATGTAACAACGCAATGTAGAATACGAAGTATATTTAGCATCAAACGGCGATTGTGGCCTTCGCGATCTAGTGATTATCTTTCTGTTATCGTATTCGGGCTTCGAATCCCCGCCCTCACATATGAAAACCTGACAAAAGTCTTTGCTATTTTTCTCAGTAAATTTACTATGTCACAGATACCGACATAATGTCTGAAATTAAGCCATGACCTCTAGCATATTTGTGTCAATGTGTTGTAACTTGAGCAGCTGGTAGCTCTTCTGCATGAGTCATAAATAAATTAACACTCTAAAGCCTAATCTTTATAAATAACCAACTTGAAGCACAATTCTTTTCTTTGCATATTTATTTCTATTCTCTACATGTTTCAGACAGCTATGTGTCCATCAACAGGATAATTGTATCAATACGACATCTTTTGACTATTCACTTGTTTTCAGAGTGACATATACCAGATATCGTATTGATACAATTAATTTTCTGATGTTGGGCACATAGCTGTCCGAAACATGTAGAGAATAGAAATAAACATGCAAAGAAAAGAATTGTGCTTCAAGTTGGTTATTTACAAAGATTATACTGAGATGCACGGTCAACAAAACATAAAATTCTACTTTAAAACCTATTGGTCTATATATATATATATATATATATATATATATATATACCTCCAGGTTTGGCACTAAAAACTGCATATTTTTCACACCGTGCGTGTATGATTTTGTGTTATATGTTTTTTTATAACAAACAGTAATTATTTCGGGGTTTCTGCTGTTCTGGAATCTCACGGTAAGGAACGCTTAATTTAACACCTCTAGGACTTACCAGCCCTTGAAGATGAAGATGCTCTTCTTTCAGGATATGTTAAGTTACTCGCTAACCAGCGTAGGATCGCAGAAGAAAAGAACATTCAACGTCAAAGTTCTTGATGCCTCAAAACTCGCATGACCAATATTTTCCCGTACACTTTCGCCGATTGATCTTGTTAATGAAAATAGACTGTGTTTTCTGTGAGGTAGGAATTTAATATTTATGTAGGTTGTCAGCTTGGCGCGGAAATCGCCCATAGAATCTAAATTAACGAACTGCATTAAGATATGTTAGGATGAGACGTCTCCGTTGGTGTTGCAGTATAAAACCTGCTGCATGCTACAGCAGCTGTTGTGAATGACGTTTTTCTTCTTCTTCTTCTTCTTCTTCTTCTTCTTCCATTGGCACTACAACCCACTGTGGGCTTTGGCCTGTCGAACAATGTCCTATTTTTTTCCTATCTGCCACAATTTCTCCCCATCTTCTCACCCCCAGCACTTGAAGATCTCTTTCTACTTCCTCTTTCCATCTTTTCCTGGGTCGTCCCCTTCTTCTCGTCCCTTCCATTTCTGGAGTGAAGATCTTTTTGGGCATCCTATCCTCCTCCATTCACTCTAGGTGACCTAACCAGCTTATCCTTTGCCCTTTTATCCATTTTACTATATTTTCTCCCTTGCTCATCTCTTCTAGTTCTCGATTCGTCCGACTTTTCCATTCCCCGTTTTCATATTTAGGACCATATATTCGTGAAAGACGTTCTGTGACTCTGAAATGCGCTGGACGACCGATCAACAAATGATGGGAAATTGTCTGAATTTGTTGTCTGGAAATTACCGATACTGTGCGCCTGATGTATTTTTTTTTTTAAGTTTATCCTCCATACGTGGGTTTGTTTTCTATCAATCTTCCCCACAGATAACAGTCACGTGGCGTTATGTCGGGCGAACGAGCAGGGCACAAAGGGCAATTAATTGTGCGGCTCCCAGAAGTGTTATTTAATGCGCACACCGAATCATTGGCATGTCTGTCGTTGCACCTACTAGGTGAAATAACGCGTATTTCTTCTTATCACTTAAATTTTAGAGAGAGACGAGAATTTGTCCATTGTTCCTGTCTGAATTTATTGTGTCAGAAACGGAGGTGGGACCGATACTTCTTGTCGCACTGATAGCACATTATACTCCAATTTTACGTCATGTAACGGCACCTCATGGGTTAGTTAGTTTCTGCCCAAGAGTTTCTATTATTCTGAGTATTTACGTGGCCCTTTAAGTAAAATCATACCTCATCTGTGAAATAATTTAGCCGTGCACCGACACACTGTTGTATGGAACCGCTTACAAAACCGTGCCCTCCGAAGGCAATCATTTGCTTCCCGTAGTTTCTGCATATTTGTAAGTTCACATGTTTTCAAACTAAGAAATTCGTGGCTGCTACTACACGTGACTGTGATTCAGTGGTTCCCAAGAATAGCCGTTTTAATAATTTCTGTGAAGACGATTCTAGTCGCGTTCAAAAGCCACCTGAAGTTTCGTCTGAAAGGAAAAGCCGTGTTTTCTCTTTTCTTCTTCAATAAAGTACTTGTTCAAAATTTTTCACCAGGCGCTATAATGTTGATTTCGAAATATCTAAAACACCGGTAAACCGACTTCTGATCTTGTTATAACAACTTCGTGTGATATACTTCTTATACAGGTTTCCACATTAAAAACCCACCGTGTTATACTGTATTGCATATTCCCTAACAAAAACAACAATTTGCGTCTTAAGAAAAAGTTCTTTTTTTGCGACCTTCATATATTCTCGATGCAAAAATTTCACGTCTGTCACTCCGTAGCATATAAAGTTGTGACTGCATACATAAAACGAAATGCAAATGTGCCTGTTGCAGTAAGACGGCCGGAGTGTTATGTTGTGCCTGACGAGTGTGTGTATGTGTGTGTGGTTTAAGCTTTCAAATAAACTTAGTAATACATGCAGGTTAATTTTATTCTTTGAAGATTTAACGCCACTTAAATAGGTTTGACTCTTGAGCATGAATCTTATGCATTGCAGTAGGTTGCACTTATTCGTTGCAGTAGGTTGCACATTTACAAACTTACACACGTGTACCTAGAGTAATTATGAAGTGACTTGGTCTTCGTAAGAAGCAAACTGAAGTGGGATGTCCTGAGGTTATACGAGATACTGGACCGTCTTCAAAAAAAGAGTGTAATTCGTATCGTGTCGACGACTAGACTCCTCCCAAGATTCATGGTGAAATACCGTTAGCTGCTTGTAGAGAACTCCTACTGAGGATGAACAAATACTTGTTCGAAACACGTCGAGAATAATCTCAGTGAAATAAATTACAAAGAAAAGTGTGCATCTTGTTGGTCTTTCTCAAGTATGTGTATCACGATGCACGGTTCAGAGATTGTAAATTTAGAATATTACCTTTGCAGAACGTCGGTAAGTTAAAGGGCCCTGCAGCCCTATATTTTATTTTCTAGGGTGCGACTGATTCCCTTGACACTGCAGTTCCAGATGAGATTATTGTACCAACCGCTAAAGTTAGGTGGATGTATGTAATTGGTGCAATGATAATATGCAGGTGCAGCCGTAGTTCTGTCCTAATGCAGTGTTGTCCACAACAAAATCCACGTAGACTGCCTGGGATCAAACCCGGACCTCTGCAGAAGCGGATGACTCCTTCCTCCTGAACTATTGCCAGACCATTATATAGTATTTCTATTCTCAGATCGTCTTTTACTGCTAATGTGTCTGTAGATGAAGCGTGTTCAATAACCCAGCAAGTAGTGGTCTACGTTTCAAGCCACATTAGGTTCATCAATAGCCACTCATTTCCGTCTTCACCGCAGGGTTCATTCAGTGGACATTTATACAAAGTGTGATTGCTTCCGGAATTGAAGGACTTTCTGCACGAACATTCGTATTATTTCTGTGTATCACATACTTGGCGGTTTGAGAATAGAATTTTGTGTTACTTCACTTTAGTAACATAGCTGTAACGTCGTAACTAACATGCCTTTTGTAACGGATTTGTTATTAACCGTTTGACTGCCATGAACTTGAGTTATCACCAAGAGGTTCATTTCCTTCGATACAACACACATATGCTTATGGTACATTTTCGTACATAAGTATGCTACTAGGAATGATATGTCGCTAAATTTATTGTTAATGTATTAACATTTCATGCGACTGAAGCACCTTTGTCATTCTATTTGTTGTCATGCTAATACGCATAACCATACATTTGTGATTGTGATTTGTGACGATTATTGATAAATAATTCTATAAAACTTATTTAATTATTGTCGTTAACCAAGTCCAATGCTTGCGCTGTTATTTGTACCATTACTTGGGACTCTGGTTTCCGTCGGTTGCCCATCAACAGCTCTCCTGATATTTTGGTTTTCCTTTCAAGATAGAGATATATCTTCTGAATATGGAGCAGTTGCCCATCTGGTTGTATTACGATGGTATTCGGAGCAATATTGGAAGCGGTTATCCAGGGTAATGATATACAAAAATTAGACAAGTTTTATGAATCTTATTCTTTAGAATTGTATGAAATAATTTCTTAAAGGCAGCTATAAGGATGATGATGATAATAATAATAATAATAATAATAACATGATAATTGGTTTTAATAAAAAAAGATAAAAGGTGACTAAATTGTTTTAAGCGCATAATTTTAGTACTTCAGTAATTATATTACAAATATAACATAAATAACAACGGAGTTGTGCATATTTACAAAAACGTAAACGTTATCACAAACGATTTACGTTAAAAAAGTGTAAACCTACTGGTGGTGAACTTGGGCCCAAATATGGCAATGTGTGGGGGGTCTTTTTGATCCGTTATCGAAGAGATGTTAGTTATGCTTTTATGGTTATGTTGTTGAGCCGATAGAGCATAAGGACATGAGATACTGGAGAATAAGACAGTGCTTTTCCTGATTTGTACTGGAATTCTAAATAACGGATTTGGAAGAAATATCAATCTGGCTTCTTTGGACGAAATTCTTAGTAGGATGTCCACTTGGAAGATCGAGAAGGCGAAGAATGTATAATATTAAGAAAAAACTTTGTTAGAGTTGTGTGTGTACTGTGTGTATTGTGTGTGCTGTGTGTACTGTGTGGCAGTCGGAATTGCAGGATCCATCTAGTGACGAGCTTTGCAATCACCAGTATTTTAGCATACTTACTATAAGTAATGGAAGTGCATTACAAAAATCAATTAAAGCGATTTATAAACGCAGTTTGCAGATGTAACACTTATTGATAACTTCTTTAGTAATTAACTATTTTCTGCATTTATTTGCAATAAGCGAGTCGAGTTTTCTTCAGAAATCTCGAAAGGTACTTGCAGGGTTTTGGTGGGAAAACCTGAGTTAATAAGCCCATTTGGAAGAACTAGGCGTAGATGGCTGAATAATATTAAAATGTACCTTCAAAACATAGAATTGAACCTGAAAGTGAACTGAATGGTTCCGGTTTAGAATAGGGGCAGTTAGGCGGTTTCTTATTTGTAAGCAGTAATAAATATCGGGTTAAAAAAATGAGGGGAATTTCTTGCCACACTGAGAAAGTGTTAGCTTCTGAAGAAGCACTCTGCTCCGTGTAGTTAGTTAGTTAGCTGGTTTTCTGGTTGGTTAGTTAGTTTGTTGGTTTATTACTACATAAACACGAGGACCTGATCGAGAAAGCAGCTGCATATTTCAGAGTTCCGGCCTTCATATCTCAGCTTGGGTATTAGCTATCTTAGCATATTTTTGTGGTTTCCATTTCACTAACCATACTATATTTTCACGCTACCTAAAACTATTAAAAGCGCCGTTAAATAGATAAATAAATAAATAATTAAATATATATATATATATATAAGTCAGTCAACTAAAAGTGTACATACAAGAAACTGTGTTATTTCAGGGATCTTTTGTTAATACTGACGTATGGAGCACAGGCCTACATAATGTGCGTTTATACACTTCTAATGGCTTATCCTAGTAGCCGCACAGGAATATATTATCACGAAATACTGTGCAGCTCCTAACAGCCGGAAGATGGTGTACTTAATGGGGCATGACTAAACCGCAGATTTCACCGTCTGGTCACGGCAGACTGCACCAGAACCTAGCAAAGAATTGTCAGTAACTTCGTGTGAATTATTCCAGAATCTCTCTCTCTCTCTTTCACTCCCAGTATAAGCTACGGCATTGCTTTTTATTGCAGATGAATAGGCACGTTTGGACTGATATGTAGGCAATAAGTACCTTCTTCTTTTCAAAATTACAAGCACGCTGGTTATTACATAAATATGGCTTGCATGTTTTCACACGATTTATTTTTGTATTTTCCCCAGACGATACATTTAGGCACCGAATGATGAGCGGAATAAAGGGCGATTATCTCTCTCAAGAAAAATTGTCGATTGAAAATTGTAATGAAGATGTACCTTATTTTTCTACGAGGTAAGAACTGAGTATTATATCTGTTTTATTTAGGCACACTTCCAATTTGAAAGTGTAAAACAAACGTGTCAATTTAGAAGTTTGAATTGCCCACAGGCTACCGTTATATTCACACAAAATTTCAATCGGTTACTGAAAGAAAGGACCATAGTTACGAAAGTGCTAGGAAGCAGCTCTATTACAACAAGACCAAGGGTTGCATAAAATAAATTCGATTCCCTTAAGGACCGCAATTTTTCCCTTCGCCGCTGTGTTTCTAGCCGCCATGAGGTCTATCAATTATCTGTCCAATACTGCAGAGAGTAAAGCGCCCGGAGAATGAAATTAATCGCTCACCTTCACCTAGTGTCGAAGTTAAGACTGCATACCTTTATACTCCTTGTTCTTGTTCTTTTTCTTGTTCTTCTCTTCCTCCTCCCCGCCCTGGACAGCCCAAGGGGCTTAGGCCTCCTCTGTGAGGTTCTCTATAACACTCAGATACACCACTCTCATTAGGACTGCACTGGGCAAGTGATCGGCCCCTGGAAGAGACCTTTAACTGGCACAACACAACACTCACAAGAAACAGACATCCATGTCTTCGGCGGGACCCGAACCCGCTATCACAGCAAGCAAGCAGCCGTAGACCCACTCCAACCACTGGGATTGGTGCTTTTATACTCATATTTCACAGTAGCACTCATGGAGCAGTGTCTAATTAGCACATGCAGCGCTTTGCCTTCTGAGGCGCGTTCGCAATACTACGGAAAACGACTGTTAGCTTGCTACATTTTGACAGTTCAAAACGTTGTGTATGTCCTCTGTATAAATTTCTATACGCTTTCAAATTTGTAAAGCTCTTTTTGAAACACCCTGTATAATGCTGCGTAGAAAAGATGCGCTTTGCATGCCAAAAAAATAAGGCAAGAATACAGATTCACCAATAATGTTTAACACTTATTGCTTCATAATTGATTAAGTCCTTCAGATCTCGTAATACGCTCTACGGCAACACTACAATAAATGAGCAGCTACAGAACGACTTACATGTAATTACGTCACGTTTAGCCAAATTGTAGGTATAAAGAAGGCCACGAGCAAACGAATATTCTTTTGTTTTTGTGACGTTCTGCTGACCGTGCATCTCAGTATTTAACCAACTTGATGCACAAAATTTGGTTCACAGTAAGTTTTATTTCATGCCTCTACATGTTTCGAGCACATGTGCTCACCATCAGGAGGTCAGAATTACATTACACAGCCTCTGGTATCATCACACCTATAGGTGTGATGATACCAGAGGCTGTGTATACAATTTTGACCTCCTGATGATGAGCACATGTGCTCGAAACATGTAGAGGCATGAAAT
>Ga0123354_10010022_pt1 | contig 14561 bp, 10 predicted proteins | sample TergutLab28metaG_2_FD_97872 | JGI IMG/M metagenome (GOLD analysis project Ga0123354, IMG submission 97872) | Labiotermes labralis P4 segment gut microbial communities from Petit-Saut dam, French Guiana - Lab288 P4 | ecosystem: Host-associated > Arthropoda: Insects > Digestive system > Gut ... | reverse complement strand
GGGGACCCGTTGCGCTGACCACGTGACACCCCTCTATCCGCAAAAGTTGGCACTAACTTCGCCGACCGGCGGCGGCCGCTCTGTTGGTATAGTTCGCGTGCGGACTAAGGCCACGGAGTTTAGCTTAGTTTAGTTCATCACCGTTATCAAATAACGCACTAGTGACATGAGCTAGCACTCATATACTGTACCTTGTTCCAGTTCCTGCTTGTACACTGTCTAGGCTAGCAGCTGGGGCTGTGTTATAGTACAGTGGGGTAATCAAAACGCTGAACACATTTACAAATGAAGAATATGCTGATATGTATTTTGTATACAGTTTCTGCAATGGAAATAGCAGGTCTGCTGTTTTGGAATACCAGCACTGTTACCCACATCACAGTATTCCACACCGTAAAACATTTGACATGATGCACAGATTTCTGAAGCAGACTGCTTTGTTCCCACGAGCAACTGCAGAACACAAATAATGGCATGGAGAAGATAATAATCTAGACACAGTGCAACGAACCCTATGTACAAGGATACATAGAATTTCCAGAATGACTGGTACAGCACAGAAACACGTGTGCAGAATTTTCCACCATGATGGTTTCAACCCCTACCACCTGCAAAAAAGTGCAACACATTCTATTGGGTGTCATACAAAAACCGTGTACGATTCTGTGCATGGTTACAACCACAGCTACAAATTCTGCCTGACATTCTCTTCACAGGAAACCCAGTTTACCAAGGATGGTATTAAAAACACAAGAATTTACACTTCAGGCACAGGAAAATCCACACCAAGTAATACAGCGCCATTTTCAACAGTGATTTTCAGTCCAGTGTGGAGTGGAGTATTAGGCAACACCCTCATTGCAGTTCAAGTTATCGAGAGAAGGTTAACAGCTCTTTCTTATAGAAATTTTCTGGAAATTAAATTACTTCTGTATATAGAGGATGTGCCTCTTGCATCAGGCGGACAAATGTGGCTATGACACGACAGAGCACCTCCATATTTTGGCAGAAAGGTAACAGAATTTTTAAATGAACACTTTGAAGAAAGATAGACCAGAAGAAACAGACCAGTGATGTGGCCTGCTTAGTCACCCAACTTGAACCCATTAGATTTCTTTCTGTTGGGTTATATGAAGTCAAGAGTGTATGACAGTGGAAAACCAGAAGGAAGGCATCAGCTCATACAGGCCATAAATGAAGCCGCCGATGGTATAAAAAAAAATGGGATGCATGCAGTGGCAACATTCCGTGGCACAACCACTGGCAGCATGCATTCAGTGTGATGGAGGGCATTTCAAACATGTGATGTAATAACCCTGAAACTTTTGTGTTGCTGTGAACATTTAAAATGGTGATAAAAATGTAAAGTTGAAGAGAAAATTATTACTTAGTGCTACATTCAGCTAGGGTCAACAGATAATGGTATGAAACAGAATGTAGTTTTTTAGAACGTTTTTGATCCAAATGGTGTCTAGAACATGCTCCTGAAGTTTGGCCATTTCATCACAGAACACCCTATAGATTTTTTTTTTTAAATTTGGCACAACAGCCCCCAGTGGGCCAGGGCCTCCTCATTCATGAGGTTTTCTAGATCACACTCAGACACACCACACTCGATAGGACTCCTATGGATGAATGATCAGCTCATCGCAGAGATATATTTCATTACAGAATATAAAATAACTATACAACTAACACCTTTCAACATGCACTTTTTCTTGAGATATCAATGGTCGCTGACCTCATCAAGAAATGCCCCACATGTTCATATCAACATAGCACACTTCCCTCTTATCAGTCAAAAACACAGTCCACACCTTCCATCCATGTATTTAAAATTCCTATTAATGTTATCCTCCCATCTTCACATAGGCCAAATGGCCTCTTTTCATCAGGTTTTCCACTCCAAACTCTCCTCTAGATTCTCTTCTCTCCCACGCATGCTGTATTCCCCACACATCTTGCCATCTGTCATTGATCATCCTCATACTTGACAAGCAGTACAAATCATAAGGCTGTCCATTATGCACCCTTCCACTACCTACTGCCACTTATTCTGCCTTGAGTTTAGATATTCTTATGATCCCACTGATTTCAAATGCCCTCAGTCCAAAAATAGCAGAAAGCACTCCCCAGTCTCAGCCTACATCTAAATACTTCAAGAACAAAATAATGATTTGTCTGTGTCAACCTGAAATATCTGAACATTTTGTCTCCCAGTTGTGGAACATGAAGCTTCTATATAATGCTCACAAAAAAACCACCTTCGATATGATCATGAGCCAGATGAATCTAGTCCATACATTCACAACCTATTTCCTTATGAATCACTCCAACCAACTCATCTTATCATAATGGAACACAGTGAATTCTCATTTGGAACTTAAAAACCTGGATAGATGTGGGTTGGCAGCACCGTGTACTTTGGCATCAAACAGAAACTTGTCTATGCATATGGCTGCTCCCTGTAACTGAAGTGATATTTATATGTGAACATGAAAATGCAATCATAATACAGGTTTTTAAAAGCATGGCACTAAGAACATGCTTGTAAAAAGGGCGTCAGTCCTAGACTATTTCAGCATGTAAACCACTCATATGCCACGTCACATAATGAAAACCCTGTACATAACTTCCTTCCATCTTGAATCTTACTGAATTGTCACCACATTATATCACACTCACAGACATTTGCAACAAATTTGCAACCCCCCCCCCCTCCCAATCCCAACATAAACACACCAAATCACATTTGAAGTAATATCACAATATGCAATTATACTGACCCTACTCCTATGATACTTACTTACTTACTTACTCCATGGAGCAGAGCCCTTCTTGATAAGCTAACAGGTTTTTAGCTAGTCAATAAATTTCTTGCATTTTATGGAACGCGAAGGTTCATTACTGCATTCACAAGTGCCAGCCAGCACCTGTCCCTATTGTGAGCCAACTCAATCCAGTGCATACCCCACATCCCACTTCCCGAAGATCCATTTTAATGTTATCCTCCTATCTATGCCTGGGTCTCCCAAGTTGTCCCTTACCCTCAGGTTTCCCCACCAAAACCCTGTATACGCCTCTCCTCTCCTCGCTACATGCCCGGCCAATCTCATTTTTCTCAATTTTATCACCCAAACAATATTTGGTAAGGAGCACAGATCATTAAGCTTCTCATTATGTAGTTTTCTCCATTCACTTGTTACCTTGTCCCTCTTAGGCCCAAATAATCTCAACACACTATTCTCAAACGCCCTAACCCTACGTCCCTCCCTCAATGTGAGTGACCAAGTTTCACACCCATTCAAAACAACAGGCAAAATCATAGTTCTGTACACCTTAACCTTTAAATTTTTGGATAGCAAACTCCCATCATAAAGCCAGCATATGCATTTTTCTACATAAAAGACACATACTACATAAAATTTAAACCATTTAAGTGGGGTTTGCAATCATATTAGTTCTTATACAAATGACACCCAGGGTGTGGATGTGTGTGTGTATACCAAGTTTCGCATTCCACTGTGTACAGACCAAAGCACAGTCAGTACAATGATTTCACTACTGGGTAGACATCTCAGGAAACATGGCTCGTTTCTCAGCAATGGTGAGGAATGTTTCTACTGGAAAACGCCCACAGCAGGTCCTGGCCCAACCCATCCTTCTATTCAACTGAGATCAAGGGCTCTTTCTACGGGTATAAAGCGGTAGGTTTGCGATGCGGACCACTCGTTACCATCTTATGCCGAGGGCAGAAATGAGCCGAGCTTTGCCTTGACTCTTTATATGCCCTCGCGGAGTGCACAGGGACTTTTAACTCTACATTTATTTACTAAGATCGGCTTTGGGTTATTGCGTACGTGATAACGAGCCTTACCCGCGCGCTCGATGTAACGGCACACATCCTGTTGTTGCCATTACATGCCATCGGAGAACAAAGCACACAGGTAAATACAAATTATGATTACATTGGCATGTTCACTCACTATTGTTGTTTATCTTATACATATTAATGGTCTTTCTAGGTGATGGTGAGTGAATAAATACACGCGAAGAACTCCGTACTAGCAAAATAATCTATCCCGCCATTACAATGCTCTGCAGAAATATGTGAATAAAAAGAAAAAGACAAACTTTCAACGCGTGCTTACCAGTAATTTATCTCTCTCATCCATGATAAAAAGTATCTACTAACTACCGCAAAAGCAGGACACCTGAAAACATGCACCAAACCAAAACTGCACAATAGATTATCTGTGATTCCAATAATTGCTCTAGCATGGATTAGTGCCCTAGCTGCTTGGGTTACACGTGACCAAAGAGTATACATGCTGATGTCATTTATTACCCGTGGCAAGGCCGAAACGTTATAAAAAATTGCGCTCATCCGTTCCGAGTACACACTTCAGCTAGGTATATGTCGACACAGCACAGTGAAAAACGTGTAACGTTATAGGGATTGCACGTTTTGTGAGTGTTTGTACCTGACGCCATCCCCGCTACATATTTCACTTTAATTTATCAGGTCTACAGAGTTACCAATATCCGAACAAAAATTAGTTATAATTAACAGTGGGCCGGGGTTGAGTAGAAGATATAGATTCGCTTTCGACCGGACGGTCCGGTTATCGAATCCGGGTAGGAGCCACATTTTCCACGCCCACGGCCCACCCAGGCTCCTATACAACGGGTTAGGCCCACTCTTGGGGTACAGCAGCCCAAATGTGGCGTTAACGATAAACCCCATGGAGCACCGACATAAAAAAACTAGTTTTTTTTTTCTATTCCTCTTCCGTGCCTTCAAGGCTGGCTATAAGGTAAAATTTACCTTTGCCTCTCCTTAAACATTCAGTGCCGGTTTGGGTGGCGCTCCATTTGTCAATGAATGCATCTGATGTGAGCAACATCACACATCTGCCTACAATTTAATGCACCCAGAAATTGATACACAGTGTAGCCAACAACTACACACATTGCTGCTGGACCATTCACTGTAACAACAGTTTCATGCAGGCCATTTCCAGGTCACTTGTTCCTATAAAGCCTCACAGCCCATGTAATTTGACATATGGAAGTACTCATGACATTCCTTAATATGTAATTTTATCCATTCTTTAGTTACTGGTCCTCTTGATAATATTTACTGGAATCATTATATTATACAGGTGGAAACAAAGTCAAACTATCTCTTTCACACAGACACACATAATGTCCCAATACACAATAAGCCTCCCATTTCTGAAACCAAATTTTTTAGAATAATGTTCAGTATCTTTACAGCAAAGGAAGCTGGCAAAGCAATGGCCACATCATCCAGTTACAGTTAATGCAGATAATTTGAACAGCATAAGATATGAAACAAACACAGGAATATTTGAATGGTAGGATTAATGGAGCTACAAACATTCCACACATGAGATTCCCAAAATACTTTATTATGTGGAACAGCCACTTGTCAGTTATTGAATGTGCATGGAATTAATGACGTTTGGCAGACTGAAATATATACAGCTGAGGCACTGGTACTGAAGGCCAGTGTATTTGGTTTTGAGATTGGTATTCAGAATTTCTGAAGATACAACTCTCGGCTATTTACCAAATTCTCACAGAAATGTTTCAAGAAGTTAGAAAAGTACCTTGCAAGATCCATACACTTATCAATTACATACAGAATAACATTAAATTGCCTAAACAGAGAAGGGCCTTCTTCTTCTCTTGGCACTACAACTCTGCAAGTTTTGGCCTGATCAACAATTCCCTTCTATGCTTATCTATCTATAGCCATCTTAGTCCAATTCTGAAACTTCACTTTTCCAGGATCTGTTCTGACATCAGCCTCCCATATTAACCTCAGTCTACCATTTCTTCTTACTGTATATGGTCTCCACTCGCTATTCTCTTCACTGCCCTTTCTTTATCCATCCTTACAACACACTCAACTCATCTTATTCTCTGTGCTTTTATATATCTGCATGTTTGATTAGCAAACATATTTCTTAATTAGTTTTTATTCTCCAACTACCATCTTGACTTTTTATTGGACCAAATATTCTCCTCATTGCTCTCCTTTCAGACACTCTTAATTGTTGTTCATGTAAATAGTGAACAGAGTCAGTCAATGTACACATGGGGGGGGGGGAGAAAATTGCACACATCTTGCACAGCAGGTTGCCATTGCAAAATATGGACAGTATGTGGTCTATTACCAACATACAAATGAAACTTCAGGTTGCACAACATGCAGGGAATTTGTTTGAATAGAACTAGCAGCTTCTCAAGGCCTCTGTCTTTAAACAGCTCATTAATCACAGCATTAAACCTTGACTGGAAACTAAACAGACATTTCTTTGCCTTAGTAAATGGCACTGTCAATATCACACATATGCTGCATTAGATGACAGGATATGCAGAGAATAAAATGCAAAGCTTGTTGCAGGAAGCAGTCACAAAGCCTGGAGGGCCTGAGAACAACCATGAATGGTCAGTTTATAAGATAAAGTTTTGGGATTAATATATTCTAGTTAATATTTCTCTGGTTGTTATCGGTTAAAGAGTAATGACTATTTCGTGATCATATTACATACTTGTAAACATGCAACCACCAACTGTTCTTTAGGTTGACATTTCAGGTCATCACAACAGTGCTGCTCAGGATTCAAGTCTTCTGAAATGTTATGCCGAAATGACTTGCCAGTCAACAAAGCACAGCATCACAGAAGACTTGACACTTCTCTTCTCTAGTTATCACCATCAAAGTAATACCTAAACAAAATATTTACAAAGCTGCCATTCTACATTAATCTCTTGGTTACCTCAAAAAAAAGCAGAAGCCTAATGTAAATGGCACTGATCACACCACATCTTCACACATTTGTCCATTCCTAACATCACAGTATAACAAAAATATGCATGGCAAATCCAGAATGGATAGCAGAAGGTACCAGTTTCAGGATTTACATTAAAGGAACAACATGGTGGTGACCCATAGTTACTTGGCTTCTGATATATCTGCAATACAAAGATAATGCTGAGGAAAACTGGATCAGACATGTCACAGACCTAATCATATGAAGCACTCAACAGGAAACAGCAGGGTCACAGGGACATGAGATACAATGGAAGACATTACCTGCTTGCAATGATGTCCTGAAAATCTGAAGTACTGAACTTGGCACCAGGTAGAGTAGAGTGGTCAGCATCACACTCTGGTCCCCCAGGTACCACTGGATAGAAGACTTGGCATGCCCTCGGTACAGTCTGGATGCAGTGGCAAAGAGAATCCCTGACCTTGCTGGGATCTCGATCACAGCTACTATCTACAGCAAGTCATGTACTGAATGCACTCAAACTACACACAGTTTTACAAAGTAAAAATGTCATAATGCCAAAGGAATAAAGTGGACTGTTAGCACTATATTCCAGTACACAAGCTGGCAAGTATCTACCATATTTACTTGAATGCAAGACGAGGTTTTCCCTTACTTTGGGTGCTTAAATATGTGAGGCCATCTTAAACTCACCTATGAAGCGCCAAACTAGACTGTGCCAAACTGGACTGCTCTGAACCAGACCATGTGGAGCCAAACCAAGGCCAGCATGCCGAATCATCACGTGAGGTCTGCACTCTTCTGGGATATTACGCAGCAGAGAGTGGTATTTCCTTACTGAAGTTTTGGGACAACCCATCAGCCCCATCTTCAAAGGCCACAAAATCCAAAAGAACACAGCATGACTAAAGTTCACACTGATAAACTCTTAAGCACCTAACCTGGTGTACCCTCAGATTAAAATATTCTCAATCATTGCACACCATGGCAACAGTAACTTGTTCAGATATGCAACTGAGAACAAATCTAGTACAAGGTTAGTTAACAGGAAAACACTCCATGGAGCACAGTCCTTCTTGAAAAGATAACTAGTTCTCAGCTAGTCAAGAAATTCCCCACATTTTATGGGATCCAAAAAATCATTACCATGTTTACAAGAACCAGCCACCTGTCCCTATCCTGAGTCAGATCAATCCAGTCCATGCATCCCCCATCCCACCTTCTGAAGATCCATCTTAATATTATCCTCCCATCTATGCCTGGGTCTTCCAAGTGGTCTTCTTCCCTCTGGTTTCCCCATCATAACCCTGTACACACCTCTTGTCTCCTCCGTATGTGCTACATGCCCTGCTCATCTCATTCTTCTTGATAGTAACAGGAAAATGACTATCGAAAAATTAAAAATTAACTACAAAGCTCAAAAATAAAACCTCAGCCAAACCACAAATTAAAACCCACAATAAAAAGCCAAGAACTCATACCGATCAGACCAAAGATACAATACCAAAACCAGGATACACGTATTTAAAATTCTTAACACCATCTGTGGAGAAAACTGAATCTTCATAGTTTCAAGTATATAAACCAAGAAATATAAATGTATTATTTAGTGAGTGTGGATCATAAGTGCATGGCAGCACATCTCACCAGAGTGATTGTGAAGGGTTTTGAGAAGTGCTGTACATCCAATGCTGATGATGATACATTGTGGAATGGCAGTGAAGAGGATGGGAATGTTTGGAGTGTGATAGAGATAAAGGCACTGACCATGAAGATGAAGACAGTGACATTGATTGGTAAAGGTAGTTAGAATATGGCACACTTTGTGTATTAAGCGTATGCAATTCATAGAAAATATTTTTCTTTGCAGATATATTATTACTGGGGAGGGGGATCATCCTAGATTAGAATTGTCTTGCACTTAGGTAAATACGGTACATGCTATACACTCATTTATACGTGGAAAATCAATAACAAATGAAGCGTGTCACAAGCTGGTAACATAATTCTGATCAATGCACTAAAATGTGAAAACATTCAATTCTGATATACAAATATGAAATACAAAAACTTACATTTTATACTTCACAGAATGCCATAGGATCCATAAACAGAAAAATATCACACTGACTGCTCCAAACACTCCACTGTATTTAAAATATTCCAAACCTAAATAACAGAAGAGACTCAATTTGGAAACACTCATAACATAATATGGTACTTTGAATATGTGAATTCAAAGATCTAAACAATAAGGCATTACATTTCAATTCACTGAACAAAATAACTATTGACTAATAAAAACACAGTCACAACTTAATTTGCTATAAAACAATATCTTATTTACAACATTCTACTTTTTTTTTGACATTTTGCTGACCATGCATCTCAGTAATTAACCACCTTGATGCACAAAATTTTTGTTTTACAATCAAATACATTTATTGTAAAACAAAAATTTTGTGCATCAAGTTGGTTAATTACTGAGATAAACATTCTACATGTTTCAGCCCAAGAGGGCCATCATCAGGCTTCCTACATAGATCCTGAAAATAGCTATTTGGGCCTAAACATGTAGCAAGTTGTAAACAACACAATGTTATACAGTAAATTACAGTTGTGTTTGACAATGTTTTTACTCATCCATGGTTATTTATAAAACACAGTGCGATGTTATACAACAAATCACATAAAATAAGGCATTACACGTGTGTCTCTCTTAATGAGATTTGGGCAGCCAGAAATTAATGTAAAAAATAATAGACCCTTTAACACAGCAGTGCACAACCTCCTACTGTCAGCAGCCTAATACACAAAATATCAATTTTCTTGCTGCAGCTGTTGCAACAGCAACAGTCGGCGTTTCTCCAGTTCTCCTTCACTCAATTCTCCATCCTCAGACTTGCTTACACCCTTCATGCTGGAAGACAATGCTGCTCCCATGCCGACAGACGGAGGCGACATGTTCTCATCAGAACGACTTCCTCTGGCCGAACGCTGTTTATGCGACTGTTTGTGACCAGAGTCAGACCCACTAGAGTGATGAATGGGTGGGGGGGAGAGAGGCTGAAAATTAACATACAACCACACCTGTTAATATTCACAGCACTGACAAAGAGTAAGTAGGTACACATGCACTGGACTGGATGAGGCAGGGGTGCCAGGCATGCAGGTGCACAGTGCAACAGATTTCCTGTAGTGGTGAAAGCTGATCTGCAAAATAATTTTAGCTACTCACCCACCAAAAATATTATATCCTGGTACTTGAACTGATTGTTTATTAATTTATTTCATCTGATTACTACAAGTAAAAGGCCATTTCAGTTGTTCCATATGGACTAAACATTTGGAATCTGTCAACACTTCTAGAAAATCCACTTGGTACACTGACAAATGAAGAACAGAATGAATTTAATAACTTACTATGCATATTTCAAGAACTGCCTAAAACATTTTCTCTCCACCAAGGCAAAAGTATGTCTAATAGACTAAGTCTTGGAGAAATCTACAGAAGTTACTTCCAGACACAGCAAATATACAGAAACAATTTTAGTGCATCTACTCAGAATGATAACGAATACAGTTCATGCCAAAATTTCCATAACATGTATACAAGGCCCTCATTTGAAAGTATACTGACTGTTGGTCTTTCCCTAAATAACGTGTACTCACAGATCTTGATCGTGCCTTCTTCCGCTTGCTCTTCTTATGCCTTGTTCTCCTAGCAGATGAATACTGACTGTCAGAGCTATCCACTGAGCCAGCCCTGCTGGTGTTGCTGGGTGATCTTGAAGCACGGTGACGTCGCTTCCTGCTACGAGAGTGGCCACCACGGTCATCATCTGATTCTGAGCCCGCAGGCTGCAGAACAAATTCTACAGTCAATTTTCTACATGTAATCATGATTACTTACTTACTTACTCCATGGTGCAGAGTCCTTCTTGAGAAGCTAACTGGTTTGCAGCTAGTCAAGAAACTCCCCGCATTTCACGGAACCCGAAAGTTCATTACCGCACCCACAAGCGTCCGCCACCTGTCTCTATCCTGGGTAGCCCAATCCAGTCCATATACCCACATCCCACCTCCTGGAGATCCATCCTAATATTATCCACCAATCTACGCCTAGGTCTCCCCAGTGGTCTCCTTCCCTCCGCTTTCCCCACCAAGAACCTATTAACCCCCCTCTCCTCACCCATATGTGCCACATCTCATTCTTCTCGATTTTATAACCTGCACAATATTGGGTGAGGAGTACAAATCATTTGGCTCCTACTTATGCAATCTCCTCCATTCCCCCGTTACCTCGTCCCTCCTAGGTCCAAATATTCTCCTCAACACCATGTTCTCAAACACCCTCAGCTTCCTTTCCTCCCGCAATATCAGCAACCAAGTTTCATACCCATATAAAACAACAGCCAAAATTATAGTTCTATATATCTTGATCTTTAAATTTTTGGATAGCAACCTGGAAGACAAACGATTCTGCACCGTATGATAGCAGGCATTTCCTGACCTCAATCTTCTCTTAATTTCTTCCGCAATACACTTTTGATTTGTTAAAGTTGTTCCCAAATATTTAAACTCTTCCACCCTCTCGAAGGTACTATTATCAATCCTCACACCGTAAATTCATCCTGCATTCCGATCTTGAGACATGACCATGTACTTAGTTTTATCAGCACTTACTTCCAGTCCAATCTCCCTAGTAGCAGCTACTAAAGCTTCTGCATTTTCGTTTAGAGAATGTATGCTTCCTCCCAGTATATTAACATCATCGGCATAAGCCAGCAGCTGATGTGTACCATTTAGTTTCAAGCCATCCCTGTTTACCTGAACCCTCCTATTGGCATACTCTAAAGCAAAGTTAAAAAGCATTGGTGATAGAGTGTCTCCTTGTTTGAAACCATTCCTAAGAGGGAGCCTGTCAGACACATCCTTGCCTACCCAGACTCTGCCATATGTTTCAGGCAGACTCATCTTTATTAACCTTACAGGTTTCCTAGGGATACCAAACTCAATGAGAATCTTATATAAGACCTCCCTTCTAACTGAATCATAAGTTTTCTTGAAGTCTATAAAGAGCTGATGAACTTCTTCATTGTATTCCCATTTTTTCTCAAGTATTTGGCAAATGCAGAATATATGATCAATAGTCAACCTGTTGCGTCGAAAGCCACGGTGATGATTCCCGATAATTCCCTTAATCATGATTACTACCACATACTATAGATCAGATTCTCCAACTTCTAAATATATCCAACATCAGAAATGTGATGTATAAGTAATTGCATGTCACACTGTCTTCACTTTGTTTTCCTTCATGTGCAATCACTTGTACCTTTGCTGCTCTGCCCTCTCTCAAATGTCATCATTCCCAACTTTCCCTTTATCCGGAATTCATAGACTGCCACCACATTTGGTTTCATAGATGAATACACTTGCATTATGTGCAGTCAAAAACAAATTACTACTAATGAAATTTTAATTTTTACATGAATGCACTACAATTTTATTTGTTCATTTTTCTTCATTCCATCTCACAAAGTCATTCTGATCCAACTATGTAAACACCGTGTCCCAGACTCGGAGACAGCTAGAAAACATCAGTTTCTTTCTGTGTCCAAGACGTGGGACAGGAGAATTTAAATTTTGTAAAAGCTTTCACTGTCCACAGCATGAACTCTTTCTTAACACCACATTAAATGCAGTTTCAAAGGCCAGCTTCACGCTCCGGCCGCTTTGACCCCACAGGGAAAGAACCAAAGAACCCATTCGATTGGAGACAGTGTGGTCTCCAGAGCCAGTTTGGGCGACTGTGCTACTTTTTTCATTGGTCGGTGCCTTCTGGTATGTGTTTTACCACCAACTAAAGTGCTGAGTATGTTGATACAAGCTGACAGGTTTTCCAGTTTCCAGATATAAATTCCAGTGACAGACAGAGGAAAGCTTCCCTTTCAAAGACAGAGTCCTTCAGCTGATATATAAACAGCAGGTTTACAGTGCAAAGATATGACTAATAGAGTAAGCCAAAGTCACTTTGCACCTGTACTGCAAACATCAGGTACATCCCTCACAATGAACTGTCACATGTCTTAGCAAGCAAGATCACGCACCTAGATGCATCTCTGCAAGCATGCGGTGGTGGCCATTCTTAACAACTGTTGTAATTTAAGTATGACAAATGTGGTGCACAGTAGCTTTTGGCTCACCCTATAAAAGTGGTGTGGGAAGCTGTCAAGGAAATTCCTCACACAAAGGTATGTAGTGTTTAGACTAAGCCATGACTAGTGTCATTGATAATCAACATTTATCTTCTCTGTGAATTGCACTGGGTCACATCTCTCTCCCTGCACCCACAACTGGGAGACTGAGGTAGGGTTACAATGAGCTAAACACACATTTTCATACTGATGAAACATCCATCAATAAAATCTTTTTACATTACTTTTAAATGCTATCTGTCACACATTTCTCAATCAGGAATACATTCAATTATTTCTTAATTATGAGAATTTATGTGCCTTCTGTGACGCTTCCTGTACATTCGCATATAGGTTACTATTTTATTCGTAAACTGAAGATGTTTAGGACTATCTTGCACTGAGTCCTGGTTCTCCAATGAGGAGTGAGAGACGTATGAGCTTGAAAAAGGATGAGCCATAACAGCTTGAATATTGCATACTCAGAATATGCAACATAAGAATACAAAACCACAAACAGAAATTTTCAACCCCAAATTTGACAAAATAAACTCCAAACAGATAAGAATATGGAACTGTATTACGTACAGTTAGGCAGTAAAGACATTCGCTCACTTCACAAATCCTGTGCAAAAAGCATCTTTCATTTCCTATGCAATGCAAGTAACTCAATCACTTTATCTTTTGTTGAAATAAGTTTCAAGTTTTTTTTTTGTAACCCATGTGCAAAAGCATAAATGGCCAATGAACAGAATGTCATAGCAGGAAACACTTGTCCAGTTTAGAAGGCATAATTTAAAGGTCAATTAACCACAAATAGCCAGTCCTTTCTTAACAACCCAACAATTATTTGATGAAAAATTCCTTACGTATGATGCAACTCAAGCATTCATTACCATGTTCACAAGACCCCTCTACCCTATCCTGAACCGGATAAATCCAGTTCATACCCACACATCCAGTTTCTCTAAATTCCATTTTAACATCCTCTCACGTTATCAGTTCCAGTCACACTTGTCTTAACTTCCAAAGGAAGGCCAAGGTAAAGCAAGGTAAAATTACGTACCAATACTAATAGGTTGGATAATTTCTTTCAATGCATACATACAGATCGTGATCTCGAGCGGGTTCGTGACCTTTTCCTTTGCTTCTTACTCTTCTTTGACTTCTTAGAACGGGCATGATGATGGCTACATGCTTCCTCATTTTCGTGCTGGTACTCCTACAATGCACAAACAATGCATATTTAATCCTCAAAATGTGGGGAATAAAGTAAATATTTTCACTACAACATTAACAGATAAATCATCTCAAGAACTGAGGAAAGGAAGTTACATAGCAGCTCTGAGCCCATGGCAGTTGATAGTTTTTGAACAGCACAAAACAACATAACATAAGTATGTCATGCATTGACCGCCTCTGTGGTCTAGTGGTCAGAGTTTCTGGCTACAGATACAGAGGTCCTGGGTTCGATCCCCGGCGCTACCAGATTTTCTGAGTAGTAGTGGGTCTGGAATGGGGTCCACTCAGCCTC
>Ga0123354_10010021_pt1 | contig 14561 bp, 10 predicted proteins | sample TergutLab28metaG_2_FD_97872 | JGI IMG/M metagenome (GOLD analysis project Ga0123354, IMG submission 97872) | Labiotermes labralis P4 segment gut microbial communities from Petit-Saut dam, French Guiana - Lab288 P4 | ecosystem: Host-associated > Arthropoda: Insects > Digestive system > Gut ... | reverse complement strand
TAACCGCGGTACAACCGGCGGTGTAACAGAAACATATTGTTGCACAGTCCAGTAATCAACTGCCTACACCAAACACACTTTTCAGTACACCAACAGATATTTCCTAGACCAAATATCCAGGTTAGCTCTCGGCGTCACTCGTTTGGTCTTTGGTGAAATTACAGCTGGTTCCTGATTGGGCCACTCCAAGTCGGACACGACGGTTCTGATTTTCTCACACGTGGGGGAAGGGGTTTAGAATACGAGAGAAACCGGAGTGGATTTATTTAGTGAGGGTTAAGCTGCAAAACCCTAGCGGTGCGTTTCGCAGTGCTGGGTTTGTCTTAACGACGCCCTGTACTCTGCTACTCACCCCTCCTTGACGTCCAACGTAGGACCAACAGCCAGTATTTTCTCCCGTTATGTGGATGTAGTCCGGGTCGATCTGTGGGTTGTATTGCCTGAATCTTATGGGCGTCCTCTCGTGGAAGTCGCGAATAGCCAGCAGGATTCTGTTTCTCTCCGCACCATCTGCGCAGGAAACGGGGCTCTTTCAGTTCATTGCAGAATGTGATGTGTCAGCAGTACAGTGAAATTGCCACATTTTATTTTGGGAAACACGCGACCTGGTCAGGAAGTTCTCGGTCTGAGTTCTGGAGATTCCGTCCGCTGTCACCGCGCTACACAAGGCCGAACTGGGAAAAAGCATTTCGTTTAGGAACAATGAGACTTCTGCTTCATGCAGTTCGCCGTAATGACCAAGAAATGACAATCTGTTGCGTGGAAATTCACAGCGCCTCCGTGCATTGTCCTAACATGTGCAGCCGATGTTGCCCTCACACCACACTCCACAGATGCGTAAACCACAATACTCCCCTCTCACCGCTCCATGATAGTTTTTCCTGTTTCATGCCTTAATCACACTCTGAGAGGTAAAGCGTTTGAAGATGAGGAACGATCAAAAGTGACGCCACACAGCAACTTATACAGATGCACCGAGCGGACTGCCAGAGGTGCTTCCAGCAGCGGAAGAGCCTCTGTAATATGCTTATCCAAACAGAAGTGTTCTGGTTCAGAAGGGATCAGTACGTAATGAAGGTAACTTCAGTGCTGTTGGTTCCACAGCATCAGTCCGGGTGCTTTCTGATCAGGCCTCGTGGACGAACATCTGGATTTTTAACCTTACGTACGGAGGGGCGCTGTTCACCTCATTAGCCTTGTTAACCTTCTACCAGATAGCGCGTTCAGGGCGCTGTTGTGTGAGACTGCAGTGCTGTTCGGAGAATTGGCTTTTCCAGAATTAAGAGCACTTGATATCGTGTGAGTTGGTCATCAAATTTTTTTAAATTTTCAGCCTTTTTTTGGAAGACGTACGATCCATTAGCATGTACCCTCCCCTCCCTTCAGAACTGAATTATATCCTTCGCCTCTTGAACCCAATAGGCAACTCTACACCAACCATACAACCAACCAACCAACCAACTAACCAACAAAAGATTTGAGGGAGGACAATTGCTCCAAAGCACAAGTCCACGTCCCTCGATCGTAATCATTCTGCCCTTGACCACATCGCTGGGCTCAGTAACAGACAGCCAAAACTATTTTTTTTAGCAGAGATCGTGCTTCCAATTTCCCGTCGCGGTTAAATCTCCTATGCTGCCATGCTGAGGTCAGTTGCTTAGGAGGCAATTGCCCTATTTGGGGAGGATGAACTTTGGTGGAAAGGCATTCTGGGATTCGAACCCAGAGTGGTGAAACTAAAGTTAACGATAGACTAACCGCGTATTTTTTTAGGCTGTCCCTTTTATCCTGTCCCGCACACTGCAGCTTTGTCACATAGGAAGCCTCCATCTGCTGGCCATCCTGTGACAGCCACGCTGCTTCGGACAGCGATAAAAGATTCTGCACTTCCTTGCGACCAAGTTAACACTTTCATGTTATGTTACCTGGATGATGCGGTGTTTTACAATAAAGTGGCATGACAGGAAAAATTCTTGAGCAGCTGACAGTTGCTCGGCTGTTTTAATTTCCCACATTCAAATAAAACGTTCCGCCCTTTATCATTTTTAATAAATATCCAGCAATTTGATTTTGTACTGATCTGAGAATCGTCGGTATGTTTATATGGCTGCCTTGATATGTGTTTATCTGTGTATAAGAGAGTATGATTGATGGTGGGGTCAAGTATAGGTAATTATCTCCATTATTTCGTCCAATTCTAATGTTTGCCATCCCGAAGTGTTTAACACATATATAAATATAAAATGATGTATCAGTCAAACACAACAAAACATTATTATGTTTATTATTGTATTAAAGGCACATGTTTCGATTCTTATAGAATCATCTTTAGGCCCTTCTAAGGTACAGATCCTAAGTTAGCTATGTTTAAAATTGCGCTGTGACACCCCAAACGCTTACATTCTTGATATAGCCATGTATAAAATGCAGGTGTCGTTATGTTATTATTATACAATCAGGATGCTTATTTCTAACACTTTAACCTGTGTATATGCAGGAGGTTACACGTATGTATTTGACATGTGTTGTTATAGAAGTCTGGATATTGTTATATATATTGTTGCAAATTACCAAATATGTGTATTTCCGTTAAAACTTTAAAATCATTAAAATTCTGTGCACTAAATTTGCTCTTGAAAATGATATCTTCCGTATGTTGATATTATATTCTTGACGAACGTTTAGGCTCTTATCTCCAGTGTTGAGTGATTGGATTTATATAATGACAGTGAAGGTGTATTGATGTCATTTATTTCACGAAGTTTATTGCTCTTGTGCAACTTGTCGTTCATGTATGGTGACTGTGTGGTCTTTGTCACGTCCTGAAAATATTGATATAGCACTACTCATGAATGGTTTTTTGTAATATAATGCGATGCGTGGATCGTTCTAAAAAAATTGCTATTTACTTACATATACCAGAAGATATTCCTGTTCGTTGTTATTTGCTAGGGTTGGTTGCTAAATGTTATATCCACGTTGCACTGGTTTTGCTTCTGATGATTTTTTGTTGCTTTGTTTTGATTCCCACGTTACACTGATTTGTATTTGCGATGTTTTAGGTTGTAGTTAACTTCTGCACTATGACGCAGCGAGAGTTCTTTCTGTGAGATCTTGCGAATGGTCTTCTCACTACTGAACTTTATATTTTACTGCTCTGCGCTGTAGGCATTAGGTAACCCTCTGTAGGGATCATTATGTACTCTAGTGTCAAATATATTTTATTTTATTGTCATCATGTCGTTGATCTGGTTATTTATTTTTGTTTCGCTGAAAATGTAAAATTTTTCGATGGTATCCATCATCTGGCCTTTATTGGTAATGTAAACTGTCTCTATGATATCTTATATTGGGCCGATGAAGTGCCCATTCTCTACCAGATATTGGGAAAAACTGGATTTACTACTTCCGTATTTGAAATCCCTAAATTGTTCGTGGAAACGGACTTTGAAATATCTGTCGGTTTGTCAGATATATTTTTTATTGCATGTGGGACACGTTATTTGATAGATCGTGTTTGTATTTTGTGCGGTGATGTCTTGTTACAAGAAGTTTACCTATGGTATTTTCTGTACAGATCGTAATTTTCACTCTGGTAATCTTGAAAGCTTTCGTAATGGCTCTAGTATCTTTCCGAATGTAAGTGAATTTTGTCCATTGTACTTTCTTACTGTCTTCTTCCTGTTTCTTTTTACCATGCAAGTTCTTCGCGATTGAAGTGTCAAATCCAATGTTATGTAATTGTATTTTTTCTTTTTCCAAGTTTTCTGAAGATAATTGGTATGTATTCATTCTGTTGTAAAAGTATTGGTTTGCAGCTGATTTGTGTTCTTTAGGATGGCAAGTATCTTTTGGCTTAATGATGTCAGTATGTGTTGGTTTTCTATAGATGTCTATTGACAGCTTCTTTGGTTCTCTGAAAATCGTTATGTCCAGGAAGTTGATCTTGAACTCTGTTTCTTTTAAAGCGTAAATTTTAGTTTTGGTGTTAAGTTATTAAAATAGTCTAATATGTTGTCTATGTTTGTTCTGCTTCCATTGTAAACAATACGTATATCATCGATATGTCTGAAGTATCCTTCAGTGTTTTGATCTAATTTTGGAATTCCAAAATTTCAAACTCTTATTACATCACGATACTGAAGGATACTTCAGATATATCGATAATATACTTATTGTTTACAATGAAAGCAGAACAAACATAGACAACATATTAGACTATTTTAATAACTTAACACCAAAACTAAAATTTACCCTTTAAAGGAAACAGATTTCAAGATCAACTTCCTGGACATAAAGATTTTTAGAGAACCAAAAAAGCTGTCAATAGACATCTATAGAAAGCCAACACATATGACATCATCATGCCAAACGATACTTGCCATCCTAAAGAACACAAATCAGCTGCAATCCGATACTTTTACAACAGAATGAATACATACCAATTATCTTCAGAAAACTTGGAAAAAGAAAACAATAAAATCCATAACATTGGATTTGAAACTTCAATAGTGAAGAACTTGCATGGTAAAAAGAAACACGAAAAGACAGTAAAAAAGTAAAATTGGGAAAATTCACTTACATTCGGAAAGATACTAGAGCCATTGGAGCCATTTTATTGTGTTTGATAAATCTGCGTATATTTATCTATTAATTCGTCCAGTCAAACTCCAGTGTGCACTGGAGCTAAGGCGTTACTCATAATACATGGATTTTTACCTCCACGCCCTATACCAATTAGTAGTTTGGTGCTGCAATACTCACTGAACACGCCGTGCATGACAAACGGCACTATTCTGTTCGGCCAGCGTCTCGCAGGATTGATCAATCCGGTCCTCAGTTGTTCTTGAGACAGCATGATATCACCTTCGAACTAGCCACTCTGCTCCCACGCACTCTGCTCGTCCTTGACATCTGCAACAAAACTTACGTTAACTCACTGTGTGTAGCGACCGGATGTACCAGTTGTAACAATTCTGCTGCTGTCCTTGTGGAACAGCTTTATACTGGCTTAATTGATTTTGTGTGATGGAGTTCGGTGTTGAGTTTTACTGAAGCAATTGGGGGACTTATAAACCAAATTAACAAACTCTGTGCAGCCGACAACCCCATTCTAAGATGTATAGGTCTACATGACAAGTGTGTAGCAGGTGGTACAGGTCAGAGAGCCGTATATTCACCATTGGCATTTAAACATTTGTTCCTCTACAGCGCCATCGTGCAGTATAAGTCGGTGTCAAGTGTCTGTAGCCAGGTAAGTGACAGCTTGCTTCACGTCTGCATCTGTTGCAGATCGGTTGCAGACCGAATGTACTAGTGTCTAGTGTGCAGTGCCTTACCGATCACCCTTGCTGTGCAGCAGGTAGCCACAAAAACCAAAATCACAACGTGGAAGAACATCTTGACGGCGGATATGTTACGATCTATGTGACCTAGTTATTCAGTGCACTTAATATGAAGTGCCGGAAGGTGTATTAATTTGTCTGCATGTTTCACAACACTCAACGATAAGTTATCAGTGATGTGAAGGCTTAACTTACGATAGGCATGGTTCTGGATTATTGCTATTCTGTCGCCAAGTACTGTCCCCCTTTTTTTTATGATTTGAATGATTGTAACTCGCACCTACTTGCGGTTTGGAACTTGAGTGTCACTGTCTGGTTCTTGATAAAGATAACGGTTTCCCTAAAAAGTGGAGTGCTTAAATAGGGGGATAGAAGTTCTGGCGTTAACTTTTACTGTGACATTCGGCACAATTATGGCGTCAGGGTTGTTGGCTGTTCAACCCTGACGCTCTCCCCGCCCATGGAAATTCCTTAGGAATCTCTTCTGTTAGAGGGTGGAAAACCCCCAGGGATATTGAATTCGAACACAATTGGGTCACTTGAAAATATTCCAAGTTCCCTCAAAGTACAGCGCCACTGCAGGCCACTGTGAATCGTTAAAATCTTCACAACTCTTCACCTCCATCATTCTCACTTATCCTCAAAAGTAGCATAAATAGCTCATTACTTCACCTCTGGTCCACTGTCTACAAATTGTGTAAAAAACATATTTTTTTGAAGCCTTTGGTTTTGCCATCAACAGTTTTGTGAATTACCTGTACACAGTATTCTAAAAGTATCTGTATGAATATTATTGTCAGATCAGAGGGAGGCGCGGCTACTTTTACAGCTGGCCATCAGCAGAAAGTGACTTTGGGAAGGGCAGCATTTCCTGATAATGTTATGCACCATGTTTAATGTATACTGAGTTATAAATGAAGTTGTGTTTCCATGTAATGTGAGCATAATCCTGATAAAAATATTTACAACACCTGGTATTAAAATTATCTGACATCTTGACTTCTATATATGAAGTCATACATTCGGCACATTTGAACCACCAGCATTACCGTATCGCACCGCGTCACCTCCCGTCGACGCTGTAGGTCTGTTCTATTCCCCACCACACCCCCTAAAATCAAGAGTACCAAATTCTTCCCTGTGGTCGTCCGTAAGGCAGAAATAATTTTTAATACTTGTAGGTGATGGCAAGAAATATTAACACAGACTGTAGCTGCAGACTCTGAAAAAAAACAATTAATTAATGTGATTTAATTGTGTCATTATTGGCGAGGTCAGTTACTGAGATTATGTATTGTTGGTGTCAGATAAGTAAGTGATGTGGTGTATCGGTAGCCTGATACTGGCAACAGATAACTGAAGTACTGAGACAAATCTGTCCCACTGCCACTCAATCACCATAAACAGGAGAGAGACTGGCCTGGGAATGAACACAAGCTTCTGCACTGACAGCCTGTTGCCTGACTGAATGTATTTGTTTATTATTTTGTGTTTTGATTACTCTTATGGCTTTAAGGAAGAACCACAATTCCTGTCTGAGAACTCACAACTTGAAACAAAAATAAATACAGTAGTTGGCTTAACTTTGGATCAATTGTTTTCTGTCCATTCCATGAGAATGCGTAAGCACTGTAATGCATTACACTAAAATAACTAGTCATACGGCACTCCGAAAATGGTGATGTGGCTTGCTGAGTTTACATTATAATTGCGTTCTTTCCCTGTTGAAGAACAGAGAAGTTACACCGTATATATACTGCACTCACTCAGCCACACAATAATATTATATTGTAACGCTGTGCTTGTTGAAAGTTTAATTTTCTTGCTGTTTAACCAGCAAATGTGGTGCTCAGATGTGAGTTGCTTAACAAAAGCGAGGATGTGCTGCCTGGTTAAGAATGACGACATATCCAATGGAGTGGCAATGGATGAGTGTAAAGTAATGGTGAAGTGAGGGTATTAAGGGGAAGTGAAGGAACATTACAGATATACCTAAACATAAATTTTTACAGTACCGTCAAACAGAACAACGTTTTATGTTCAGTATGGCCACATGTTTTGTTCTAACAAGACGGTCGTTAAGCTACCTTTGATAAAAGTGTAATAATATTTTACAGTAGAGCGCAAATTGTGATTGTTATGTGGATCGCACATGACTTGTCCGGCTTACATAAAACTGTATAATCTTTCGATGTGTAATATCTCGGCCGGTGATTGTTCTTAAATTACGTGTAAAAAGGTCAAATGTAAGTAGGAAAAATTTCAAAATGTTTTTATTTGTGTAAAAATTATTAACACTCCAGTGTTGGCCAAGTGCTGTTAAATTGTTGAAAATCCTACACTGTTTCATTTATAGAGTTTATAGATATGCAGTAAAAAGTCGACACATATGTCTTGATACACATTGCGTAAATATTGAATATGTTTAACTTGCTGCCTTATGAGAGAATGTATTGTGTAATGTGATGTGTAATGTATTCTGTACTGTAATGTGTAATGTATTGTGTAATGTGATGTGTAATGTATTCTGTACTGTAATGTGTAATGTATTCTTTAATTAATACGTAATGTATTGTGTAATGTGACCTGTTTCTATATAGGAGATGTCATTATTGTTACAAGGCATTTTGGAAAATCTTCGTGATGTAGTTTTGTGCGGGGTGCTTACTGGTTTGGTGGAGGAATGATTCTTAAATAAAGATTTTAAAATTTATTTATTTAACTGAAATGACTGGCAATTCGAGGCGTAATTGTGTGCAAAATATCTTCTCCCATACCAGCACGATGCTTAAACAGCCATTGTTACTGTACATAATAGTGACAGTGGTGTGGAGTGAATGTGATATCTTAGTAGAGAGCGACCCACTTTTGGAAACTCTGACGTCACGGCCACGCGAACAATCACATCAAAGCGCCCCTCCCACAAAACGACCCATCACATCATAGCGCCTCCCACCACGCGACCAATCACATCAAAGCACCCCCACAAAACTCTCTATTCTACATGCATAAACCATACTTCATTACTCTCTGCATTACAACTTTACTGAATGGACTGTCTGCACTATATTTACCTACGCCTTAACACCATTCTAAAATGTTAGCCTACTCTTCGTTCTGCGTGCACGACCGCATTCAGTCAGTTAATTACCATACAGCCTACATTCCACATAATATCTATTCTACATGCACAGGCATTACCACATAATTACTCTTTGCGTTACAACCTTACTGAGTGGACTGTCTACAGTACATTTACTTACGCCTTAACTCCATTCTACACTGTTAGCCTACTCTTCGTTCTGCACGCACGACCGCGTTGAGTCAGTTAATTACCATACCCAGCCTACTTTCCACATATTCTCTATTCTACATGCACAGGCCTTACCCCATAATTACTCTTTGCGTTATAACCTTACTGAGTGGACTGTCTACACTACATTTACCATCCGCCTTAGCTCCATGCTACATGGCTGCCCTAATAGCTACAGTATCAGAACGCCTGTAAAAAAAATGTGGTAGCGCTATTAGTTAATACTAGTAGGTCAGAATTCAATTCCCAATGTGCAATTAGAATTTTTTCATTTATATAAAATCCTTCTGCTCACGTTATGGCCCCTAGTTTCAGTCAGAAATAAGTACCAGAAATATTTCCTAGGAGGTAAAGGCGACCGGTGCGAAGGGTTAACAACCTTACCGTCATCCTGTGCTACTGTCTTGAAATCTAAGAGCCTTGGTATTTAGTGTGTTTGCGATATTTTCGGCGTAATTGATTTGGCCTGAGGGGTGAAAGGTACAAGTCGAGTAAGTGAGCCATTAACGCTAAGGGACTTGGCCTGAGGCATGTACAGGTTTCTAAGTGGGTTTGCGATTTTATCGGTGTAAAGGAATGTTAATGGGTTCAGCCCTGGGCGTGAACAGATATAGTCAGTAAGCTACTCAAGAACGGTAATGAAGACCACGACCGCATCAGTTGGTAACTAGCCGTCGAACCACGTGCGTGGAGTGTAACTCAAGTGGTAACTTTGTGTATGTACCTCTACCGCCTAGTATAAACCTAAAACATTAAAACTTTAAAACTGAGGCTGATCGTCGAAAAACATGTGAAACGTGGCGTGTACCCTTCATGGATGCAAATCAACTGGCCGCTGCGGGATTTTACTTCACAAACCTGAGTAATATTTTTCGTTGCGTTTTTTGTGGAGGGGAAATAGGCTGCTGGACGGATGGAGATATTGCCTTGAAGGAACACCAGCACTAGATTCTATCTTGCGGGTTGGTTAAGGGGCTGTGGGTTGGAAACATTCCTGTTCTTTCTAACGGCCAACCAGAGAAATCATCTCAACAACCTACCCGAAGTCGCGACGTGTGCGGGCTTCATTTCGAGTTAAGACACAATTTGCTGCCAGAACGCAGTAAGTACTATTATTTGTATTTCTTGTTTTGTTATGTTTGTGTCTTTTATTACTCCGCACTAATTTTCATTGCTCTTTTTCAACTACAAGTCCCAGAACGTTTAAACACGTGATAAGACAAAACAATTGTAGCCAATGGGACGGCCCCCCTACCCTGAATTCGGAAGACTCAACGCCCGAATGCAGTCATTTTCCACCTGGCCTTCTTTGCCCAATCAAAACGCTTACGATCTTAGCGAAGGTGGATTATTTTATACTGGTAAGGTACTTTATAAACAAAAACCTGTTTATTACAGAAACAAATATATTGTCGAAGAGCCTGCTAATATAAAGTTGTTTTTGTTACAGGAATAAAAGATCACACCATCTCATTCCATTGGGTTGTTGCTCTAAAGGCTTGGAAAATTACTGATTCAGTTTGGCGGGAGCAGGTAAGATGGAGTCCGAAATGTGTTTACATACTACATATAAAAGGCCCTGCATTCGAATTATAATGTGCTCCTCGGACAGAATAATGTACAGCGAGTGTGGTTTTGTACAGCCGTTCCTATTTCGTATACATTTATACCAGTTAAGAGTTTCAGTGTGCATGTTCTAACCTGTTTACACTGAGGCAAACACCGACCCCCCCAGTTTCAGTAGTGGTAGTCTAGTCCGCTTTCACAGTTCACCAGCAAGCCTCGCTGTGTTCAGTCGTAAAAGTTACACACAATGGATTTTCTAAATTTTCGCGACGTTACGTTCTTTCCAAACTCTAGCATCGGACGCTTATGTGAAGACTTGAATAATATTGTAGGACAGGGTGTTTGGTATGATACATTTCAAGTTAAGAACACAAAGTAGTTATGGCTCGGGAATGATATTGTTACGACCTTGAACAGTGACAAATTGTTGTGTGGTTCATTTGGTCTGTACCCGAGTTATGTGGCCGGTATCCTAAACTCTGTGAAGGAAATTCATTTCAACGTGTTGTGTTGTGAAAAGTTAAATTACGCAGCTTATGTTGAAAAATATATTGCCAGTAAAGAGTATAGTGTTACTTATAAAAAGCATACAGGAGATTATTTCGAGTTATCATCGAGTAGTAAGACAATTGCATTATCATTTGAAGCAAGACAGTTTCCAAATCTGCCATCCGAACTACAATTTGCTCAAAATGTGATAAAAAGAATGCGTTTATCGTCGCTAGCCTACGGTATTGTTTGCATCAACAAGCGTGTAACCTATATCACTAATGAAGTACTTACGTCAAGACATGACGCTTTTTTTGAACGTTACAATTGTGATTTGGAATTACCTAAACATTTGGCTGGCTGCACATTGTATACGCGGTAGTGTTCCATGTATCGTTAAAAAAAAACCTGTCCTTTCTACATATTAAACTGCACAAAGGAATCCCATCTTTTGTTTTGAGAATCTCGGTTCCATTGTGAATTATTTATTAAAGACGAACCTGTAAGTTTAAAATCACTATGTGTTAATAAGTTACAAAGTTTACTCACCACCTAATCAAACTCTAAGTGTTGAAACAAATTGCGTTTTTAAAAATTTACGCGTTTTTAATCACACCGCAAGCAAACTTTTGCCGGCTACCGAACCACACTCTGCTGATTAATTAATGTAAGTGTACAAACAATAATAAAATGCTACATTGTATATTTGTTTGTAAAATTTAAATTCTGTTTCTTTATTTATATTTCCTTATTGCAATATACCTGGGATAGAATCCTTAAAAAAAAAGAGATGGTTATAGCAACTCGATTCGAACCTAGAATATTTCAATTATGAGTCCGGAATTTTACCGCTTCAGTCAACTCTTATCGAGAAACACAGTCATATAAAGTTTAATTTAAAGTTGGCGCGCTGGTCGCCATATTGGAAAATGGTGGACCTCAATGTTACGTTTAATTTAAAAGTACCCCATTGGTGGCCATATTGCAAAATGGCGGAAAGCGCCAATTCAAACTTAAAGTTACGTTAAACAATTTTTAAAAAATAGCGCGCTGGTAGCCATATTGGAAAAATGGCGGACATGATACTTAGGTTAGAACAAATTTAAAGTGGCGCTCATTCAAAATGGCGGACATAGGTTACACAAAATTTAAAAATTGCTCTCATTCAAAATGGCGGAAAGCGCCAATTCAAAATTAAAGTTAGGTTAGAACAAATTAAAAAATGGCGCTTATTCAAAATGGCTTACCTTAAAGTTAGGTTAGCCCTCATTCAAAATAATTGCCGGCGCCAAAACGTTTGGCTTAATTAGGTCATTCGCCTACCAATGTTTAACGTCGTGGCCTGAGGGGTGAAAGGAACGAGTCTGTTAAGGTGGCCTCTAACACTAATCGATATGCCCTGAGGCATGTACAGGTGTCTAAGTGGGTTTGTGTTGTTATCTGTCTAAAGGAATGTTAATGGGCTTAACCTGGTGTGTGATGACTCAGCACCTTTGCTCGGAATTGAACCCTGCTGACCACCTTGTGTGCATGTTCGAACCTGCTTACCCCCGAGGCAAACACCAACCCTCAGTTGCTGTATCTTGTACGCTCTCGCGTTTAAGTTATATTTTAAATGTAGCGTGCTATAGCAACCATATTGTAAGAAGTTAGGTTATAAATTAAAAATACCCACCGTATTGTAAAAAACTGATAAACACCGCTGTGGCTCTCAGATTGAAAAAATGCACGCGTCCGTCTTATTGTAAGATAGCGTCCATCCTAACAAACGTGAAACAGTCTACCGATCTACAACTAATGCGTCTGAGACTAAAATAATTTGCGTAATTGCAATACAATAAAGGCCGTAGAAATATTAATTACATCATTTGCATATCGAAAAAAGAACGCATGAATATCAATTAGATAGTTTGCATATCAATTAGTTCATTTGCATATTAATTAGGGCGACCTAGTTTCATTATCATAGGGTTAGTCGCCTAAAAATTGGGTGGAGTCGGTCCGTAACGCCAAAAGGTCGGTGGTGGGGCGCTTTAATGTGATTGGCCGCTTTGTGGGGGTGCTTTGATATGATTGGTTGTGGGGGTGCTTTGATATGATTGGTCGCGTGGTGGGGGGGCGCTTTGATTTGATTGGTCGCGTGGCCGTGACGTCAGAGTTCCCCAAAGTTTGTCGCTCTCTACTTATCTTTGTGTGTTCTGTGTGCACAGGGAACTGGCGCATCTTTAATATGTATGTTATGTGTGCAAACACTGACGTTACCTTCTTGTATGTTTTCCCAATTAACTATTACATAGTTGCCTCTGTCTGTTGCACTGTGCTGGTGCCAAAATCCCAGTGCATGCAGCAGCTGGTGTATAATTTTGGCCATTCCCAGACATCCGTTTCGCTGGAGGTTCAGTTCCTGGCGCTGTGTGTGATTGAAAATTTGTGATTAACTGTGTCCAGGCAAGAGAGGCATTTTGTTACTACAAGAAGCCTGATCGTGGCTTGTATCAATGCTGAATCTACAACATGCAGTCAGACCTGGTGAAGTCAATAGAACATGTCAGACGCTCCTATAATCTGTGAAAAACAGCAGTGTCAGAATTTTAATCATGAGGTTCTTCGTCCCCATTGTGTTCTATGAAATAACTAATGTAAGTGTGTGTACTCTTCTGACACAACCGTATTTATTGGTAGCATTTCAAGTATTTTCTACATAAGGTACAACTTAATGTTTCGACTCTTGATAATGGCCATCTTCAGGTTGTACATGAAGTGTTTATTAAGCAGTTATGCAATTTGTACATAGGCTGTTTGTATGGGTAGTTGGGGTGGGGGTAATGTGGGCACGAGATCTCGTATCTATCAGAAAGTTTGGGCGGTGTGGGTTACATGGGGTGGTCCATGCTGTTACTAAGCTCTGTCTAAGCTTATTATAGTTAAATCTACGGTAGGTATCATATTATGTCTAAGTGTGCTGTGTACACTTACTTACTCCATGGTGCAGTGTCCTTCTTGAGAAGCTAACTGGTTTGCAGCTAGTTAAGAAATTCCCCGCATTTAACGGAACAGGAAGGTTCATTACCGCACTCACAAGCGCCCTCCACCTGTCCCTATCCTGGGTTAGCCTAATCCAGTTCGTAAACCCACATCCCACTTCCTGGAGATTCATCCTATATTATCCACCCATCCACGCATAGGTCCCCCAGTGGTCTCTTTCCCTCCGGTTTCCCCACCACGACCCTATTCGCCCCCCACTCACCCACATGCACCACATGCCCAGCCCATCTCATTCTTCTCGATTGTATTACCCGCACAATATTGGGTGAGGAGTACAAATCATTTAGCTCCTCGTTATGCAGTCTCCTCCATTCCCCCGTTACCTCGTCCCTCCTAGGAAGGGTCACATAAGCAAAACAAATTTAACATTGTTCTTTTTCCGTGCAACTATTTTATTATATTATGTTCACAAAGAATCAATACCATCTGTGTAATTACACAAAAGTATTCAATATAAAATGTAAAAATTATGTAGCATCTTTTACTATAATTTTAGGTTTATTAACGTACTCTAGTTGTTAGCATTATCTTACAGTCTTACATAAATCAGGCTAATGTGACAATAATCTCATGTGTACATTTTCATATGTGGATATATAATTCTCTTTATAGTGTCATTTTCTCATACAATGTTTATTCTTTATTCTTACATTCAGTCCATCTATTCATCAATATGACACTGGACACATCAAGTTTAGTTTACAATCTCTACACTTCATTTAACAAGCAGTCATTTACACTACACATAACATAGGATGCTAGCAATATTTGTACCTCATTGGTAGAACAAAGTAATATGAAGT
>Ga0123354_10010019_pt1 | contig 14561 bp, 8 predicted proteins | sample TergutLab28metaG_2_FD_97872 | JGI IMG/M metagenome (GOLD analysis project Ga0123354, IMG submission 97872) | Labiotermes labralis P4 segment gut microbial communities from Petit-Saut dam, French Guiana - Lab288 P4 | ecosystem: Host-associated > Arthropoda: Insects > Digestive system > Gut ... | reverse complement strand
CTGTTTGCTTGTAGTTATGACTGTCCTATGTATCTTATATACAAACTTTGTTTCCCAGACTGCATGTATTGACTTGGAAACAGATTCCTAAGACCAATGTATTTACACTTATATTTATATACTTTTATTGACATGTTCTATATCCTAAACTTTGAAATTGTTTGTGGATCTATGGAACGTTAAATAAATAATAATAATAACCTTTGGGTTTCATAAAATGTGGGGATTTTCTTGAGTAACTGTAGAACTAGTAGCTTTGGCAGAACTCTGCTCTATGGGGTTGGTTGCTGGTTAGTTTGTTTGTGTTCACTGCACTGTCTCTAGTCTAGCTGGTACACAACCACGACTTGTTTCATGGTGTGGCCATGATTTCGTTGGCAACCATTCAATGTAAAGTGATACTCACAGTCAGTAAGACAACACCTGTCAGTAAGAATATACAGAGAATATGTTCCATTGCCAGCTGCAGCACTGCAAAATGCATAACATCAATGTCACTAAACAGTAATACTGTCATTGCTGTACAATGAGAAACCCAGCAGCAAAAACAATACACTCTGCATGTTCACAGGACTGTCATAATATACATGGTGATCGAAAAATGCACAGTCAAACCTACGGAAGTTGAATCTACACCACAATACAGGAAAAAAAAATTTTCATGCACATAGCTGTCTGGTCTCCAAGTTACGACCTAGTGAAGCTTATTAAAATAATTGCAGCATCCACCTTGAGACTCAACGCAGGATGTTGTACATCTGAACAATGACTGCCTGACTTGCTGGAAAATTTTGAGTGTCACACAAATCAACTCAAATTCACTGTACTTCAATGCTGAAAGTCCCAAATGTCACTGACTTCTTTAGCATAAAAAGCAGGCTCTAGAAGTCCACAGTGATAAAAATCTAAGGGATTTAAACCAAAGGAATGGGCAAGCCATGCTGCTGGTCCACCTCCTCCTACCCATTTCTACAGAAACACGTTATTCAAGAATTCCTGAAATGCAAGAAGATAATCTTGTCACACATCAACCATAAATAAATGCCAATCTGCTGATACACACCTTGCAACAGCTAGGGAACCAAGTTTTGTAGGAAATCATGATAAACAACCCCAGTGGAACAAGGTAGGATCCCAGAAGTCTGTCTCCTGCAATGGTGGTATTGAAACTCAAACTGGACACCTTAAAACATTTTCTATACACACCAAGAGGCTGTAACTCAACAGCCACACTTCAAAAGGCCTACATTCTCATAATTTTTTTTTGTATTGTGTTCTGTTGGTTTAGCTGTGCAATTTTCATTAACCCTATATATGCAACATGGACAAACCAACACCCATTGCATAGGGATCAAGCCAGAAATTGGCTTTTAACGGACCGGTTTCCCCCTTCCCCACTCAACACATCCCCATTGTGCCACATAATGTAAACACAATATTTGTCTGTCTGCACAACATTACTCCCACTTTCTGATCTTTACTGTGTGGCTGCAGATACTCCATATGGCCTTTATCATGTAAGTCTCAAGTGTACAAACAAAAAATGTGTGTACATACATTTGTTTGGTAAGAACATAATGACAAAGTTATACACACAAACAAATTATACAAGCATATAGCAGACAACAGACCCCACCCACAGAGCATTAAACTAGTAAACCATACAGTCTGGAGACTACAGGGACTATAATGTTTTCATATAAGGATTAATGACAGCTAAACATGGCTAAGCATATGACATATAAATATGTGACACCCTCCTTATTTAGTACTTCAGTGTGTTATTTTTGACATGAAACAAATTTTAACTGTATTTACTATATGTATATACTTGGGTTCCCATAGTTTTTGCAACCAACAAAATGCATGGCAAAGTAAGTTTATGCATTTTTTGTTCCTAAAATTGACTGCTTCCATATGGACCAGCAAAAACATGCAGGAGCCACAAAATAAAGTATAAAAAATAAATAACGTTGCGCAGGGACTGCAAATATCGTGTTCATGTCCTGCTGCTGCTACGCTTTGTGACACAACACAACATGAGACAGCCTTCCTGATGGCTTGAATTTACCCCTATTCTTCTGCTTAGGTAATGAACTTATCCGTAATCTGAAATATGTGTCCATCCCACCCAACACAAGATATGACATCTGGCTAAATTAGATTACAATCACTCTGGATCACTTTAAGATACATAATGGACACAGTAACTTCACAGCCATGATTATATTAGTGAAGTGGTGCCAATTTGGCTATGATCGTGCCACAAAACTCTTTTGCACATAGTTTAAAAAATTTCACACTTCACTGGTATAAGTGTCTAAAGACACAACACCATGTCAAAGAACTAACAAATTTTGTATGTATGTACTACTTACTGTTATAGTCTAACAAGTTACTAGACCTTCAACATGTCACTAACCGAAACATGAAGAACTTATGCTACTTTCCATGAACTGAAGCAAATATTTAAAATTAAAACTATCTGAACTTCAAAATCATGTAACACATTTGAGAAACAAACTGATAAAACTACTTCATAATGTGTATAGTTCTGCCAAATGAAGCATGTGATGTTTAATGCAACTATGTGTGATTAAGCAATATAAATGTAACCATAGGGCTACACAATGAGCAAGGAAATCTTCTATAAGCACCTGTCCATCCCAAAATATATCCATATAATCACATTTTACAATGGGAGAAACATGTTATAAAAATCTATTCAAACCTAGTATCTGGTTGACTGTCAAGCTTTGGTGTTAGCAGCAAGAAAATTACACTTCAAATTCATGATTAAGCAGCCTTTGCCCGTTTACAAATAAGTATGTCTAACACTACCTTTCATCCCTTCAAGTGGTAAAATATTTAATATACTCAGTCATACAAGGCAATTGGGAATATGGAATAATAGCCCAGTCTGCAAGGACATAAGAAACTCACTGAATGCTGTGACACAAGTTATAATTTATGCTGGAAGTCAAATTAGGTTATGGTTGTTCTGAGCTGCTCTAGTTCAGTCAACTCTTTAAAGTCAATGCTTGGGATAACTCAGTTCACATTTGCAACTAATATATACATATACACATAACATGGATATTGTATGTTGGTGCGTAGTAACATCTTCGTTCGGACTGCCATCAATTAGCACAACAAACTCAGTAAATAAATGGAATGCCAATAAAAAAAGTGACGCACTTAAACTCAATATATAAATTTAACACTAATATAGACAATGGTGGTTTTCGATTCTTTCAGTAAGTGAAATAAATATCTAAAACACAAAACAAGTGGCAATGCATATTTCTGTGTGAAACTGCGTTAATTATGGTACACTAAATTTATATGTCATGACATGCTAAGCATTAAATTCAGCACCTACTGTGATTTGAAAAGTGTCTAATCAATTATGCTTGATTAACTGCCAGAACATTCTTGTGACCCGTCCCAAGGGATGAAAACGTGTTACAGGTCTAAACATTTGTCACAATACACAGTGACATACTAGTCCACAATTTCGAATGTGAAAATTGTCGGTACTACTTGAACTGTAAGGACATGTGTGTTACCTAGCAAAGTACACAACTAGGCCTTAACTCGATTAGCAGAAAACAATGGCTCATACCCAAAAGTCGGCAGACTCCCGGTCTCTATGAACGAGATCTTCGAACGGAATATTGCAGTTGGCCACAAAATCGTCAGGCGGGATGGCGGCATCGTGGAAAACAGTCAACCCCAGGTTGACGGCGCTCTGAACGTCGTGGACGAAGTATTCGTTCCATACTGGGTCGCAAGTCTTCGGTTTTGTTGACGAACGATCTAGATGATTTTCATCGACATCTATCGACACATAAGGATCTATTGGCTGGTCATCAGGTTTCCCAAACGCCATACTATGCCGCGTTTGAAAATCCGTAGGTCTCAACCCGCAAGCCTCGCATATTTTCACCCTTACGGTTCCAGTGAACATTGGCGTCGTCTGACCCACAACTCGAACAAAACTCTTCAGCAAATCCGGCACCCCACTCACGTAATCAAATAATATGTCAACCGCATAGGGAAACTCTTAGAATTTCTTTCAAAAACAAGGCTTTCTTGACAGCCATGAAGGTCGATTTTGATAAAAATTCACTGCACTCTAATTAGCTATCCCACAATGCCTTTCGTTACGTCACAACCAACATGGCGGCAATTGGCAGACAGTTGGTGCGTAAGTTAACTACAGGTTTGGGATTTAAAAGACATTATTTGCTCTCGTTGAAGTAAGTCACATTTCCTAAAGCTGTGTAATTGTGTCTGTTACACCTGCAGTATTCATATATGAATCATGTTTTTGCTTTCCATAAAAAATGGATTGTAGTGAATTCTTGTGACATGAAGCACCTTATAAAATAGGCGGCATCTGCGCCATCTATGAATAACGTCAGAAAATACATGCTTTTGGATCGATTTTAATTTGACGAATAATCACTGTGGCCGTAGTCGTAAACGGCCCCATTCACACACGTTATGAAGTTATTTTTAGAAACTCTCTGCAGTTGGAGTCTAGCGATGCAATGGACGTTGTACAAAGCATAAATCAGTACTTCAGTATAAGAAGTGGATTTAATACAATCACAGAGCATGATGTCAATTGAACAGTTTCAGAATTGGATGGTATAGTTATTAATACTGCTATAAAATTATTCAGAAACCATTCCTAAACCATACTGGTACACCAATAAAAATATTTCTCCTGTATATTAATGAAATTATTTGACACAAATAATTTTGACAAGTTGTATTTTATGAGTGCCATGCTTTGCTGCGAGTATAGGGTTTGCAAGCAGGCCTCTTTCCCACAGGTTTATAATGACTATGAACACATAATGTGAGGGAAGTATCTGGGGGGGGGGAGGGGAGGAAAGAAAAGTAATTGGCCAATAGGAGGCAGTTATATGATGAGCATATTTTTACACATCATATAGTATTATCCTAACAAAATACAACAAGTGTTGTTAATCCAAGTGTGGCTCAACTCGAAGGCAGAGGTAAATGATTTCTGTTGATGAAACCTTGTGTAATGTGGCAGCCTGTTGTACATGGAGCATGACAGCATACAGTTTATAATTTATCAAGCACTTCAGGATTTACATATGATGCAACTGGATGAACCCAGGACCTAGAGGCTTCCTCATACAAATGTTTTGCCTTCTTGCACCCCATTCACATTTTTGTATAGGGAAATCAAATATACCTAGGGCATTCAGAATATTATGAAAATTATGTTGAAGATCAGAGCTGAAATTTTTTCACAAATATTGCTAAGCATACTTAAAAGCGGAGGTTGAATGTAATTAAAATTACAAATGAAAAATGTATGTATACACAAGTTCATTCAGACAGAAAGCATTGTATGCCCACCTCACCTTACAACATGACATCAGTGAAATTCATACTTATTACATGCTAGTTTTAATGGATTCCCAGTCTAAGAACCAGAGACTGGTAGGCAGACTTGAAATATCCTCGGCCAAATTACGGTTTGATTGAGTGAAATAAAAATAACATTATGTATTGCAGTTGGTGAGTATGTGAGAAGCAAAGTAAAGTTGTCCCTGTCCACACCATGAAGGTATATGGGGGGGGGGAGGACAGGTATAGCTCCACTCATTCTAAACCTCTGCATTAGATGGAGGTCAGTGGTCAATATCATGCCCTGGCTGCTTTGCACTTGGGAAGGAACCTACTGAACAGGGGGCTGGGTGGGCCCCATAGCTAGTCTGGACATTCTTAATAAGAAAATCTCTTTCCCCTGCTGGGATTTGAACCCCAGCCTGTCCAGACCATAGCCCAGACTCTGTATGAACAATGCTGTCCAGCTCTCTAGTAATTCTTCCCAGGCACCTCTTTACAAGCTTTCTACAGGGGTGGGATGTGCGATGAAACACCAGCAGTTTACCACCTAAGCCACAGACATACAAATGGGGAATAGTTCTGAAGTGACTCTTAGGTATGTGATACTCTGTATTTGGGTAGACTGGGCACGAGCATTGTGGAAGAAATACTGTGTAGCCATTATCAGAATAATGAAATGAAAGAAGCTACAAAGGGATGGGGTAAGAGGCATTATGAACTCATGGTGGTTAACTAATTCTCATGAAAAATTACCACATAGAAGCCTGATGATAACAAAATAACATTCAGATGAATTTCTATGGACATAGGACAGGACCAAGGGTCTGTTCCAAGCAGAGGGCTTTGGTCTTTCAGTAGTATTAAATTTTTGTGTTCTGCTATCAAACCATATGTTAATCCACAGTATCTTACAGAACTGGTCTACACAAGAGATAATTACCTACATCCAGGGATTTTTTAGAAAATCCATTTTCTGCTCATCGTCCCACAAACTTGTCTAATATTTTCAGACCCTATTCTCGGCTGACATCAACAGCTCCACACACTGAAGATAAGACCACATCTGATGTGCTCCATATAAGTGATAGCTGTGTAAAGCGTCTGAATGAAATTGCAACTAATGGGAGATGTTTGCGAATTATGGTTGAAGGAGGCGGTTGTTCAGGATTCCAATACAAGTTTGACTTGGAGAAGAGCATCAAAGATGATGATATGTAAGTACTGCATATAGACTGTATCTCTGATCATGACTGTGCCATGGCTCAGGCAGTTAGTTGCCTTTCTCTCGCCACAGTGGCCCTGGTTGTCGCATGGCCAGTCCGTTTGTGGTGGACGACGGAAACCAGAGACAGGTTCTTCAGTCCTGCCCTCTCACTAACATTCCACCAGTGCTCCATACATCACTGACACCATATATTAGCAGTGAACAGCATTGTTAAATAACACAATTTCAAATATACCTTTAATCATGTCCCTGAGCAATGCTATGTGCAAAGGAACTTATGTCTTTTGAGTACAATACTGTTTTGTATCACAGTGAGTCTGTTATGTAGTGTTGGAGGGTGTATCTAATACATACAGCATACCTCTTACTGTTGGCACCAATATGGTAACAGTCCCAGCAGTTGCAGGATCTGTGTGCTAAGGAAGATGATAAAATTTATACACCCTGCAGGTAGCAGAGACAGAATGTATATAAATTTCACAAATTTAAAATGACAAATAGACTCTTATTTTTGTGCACCATTTGGCAACACTGGTGGATATACAGTGTTGCAGCTGTGTATCATGGTAACTGTAGTTCTTTTTGTTTGTCAAAATATGGACAACAGATTATTAGAACAAAGAATGAACATTAAATTTTTTCTGGCACTGGAGAAGCAGTTCTGATTCCTATAAAATGTCATGGTATGTTTATGGGGCAGGAAACAGTGATGAATAATGAAGAGACCACAGTTTGTTGTATGGGTCAAGTGACTTCAAAGCAGGAGGAAGACATACCAAATAGTAAAGGAACCTGCTACATGATAGCTTCAGCACCTAAACTAAATGTCAAAAAAGTAACTACAGTGGTGAATAATGACTGTCATTTGCTTATTCATGAGAGGAGAAGCGATGAATGTGGAAACAGAACCTGTGATCAGATCTAGGACGTGATCAGATGGTACAAGAAATTAGGAGAAAAGACATATGCTCTGGCCTTCCACCAAGACTAGTCAAAGAACCCTATCATTTGGGGAAAAGTAATTACAAAGGCATCAGTCTGCTGCAACAAGACAGAAATTAACATGCCACAGTCTTAACTCCGTGAAGCAGAATCCTTCTGGACAAGCTACTAGTTCCTCACCAATTTAAGAAATTCCTCACATTTTATGAAACCTACAGGATCATCACAGTGTTCACAAGAGCCCGCCACTGATCTGTGTCCTAAGCCAGATTAATTCATTTTATGCTCTCCCATCTTGTTTCCTCAAGACCCATTTTAATATCATCCTCCCATCTACACCTGGGTCTTCAAAATGGCTTCTCTCCTGCATGCTTCCCACCGAAACCCTGTATACATTTTTCTTCCTTCCCATACAGTCCACATGGCCAGCCTATCTCATTCTCGCTGACTTGATCAACTGAGTAATATTTGGTCAGCAGTACAATTCATGTAGGTCCTCACTATGCAGTCTTCTACAGCCTCCTGTTACTTCCCCCTCCGAGGCCCAAAAGTCACAGCAGTTGGAGAGACCAAGAGCGGAAAAACAAGAATGTCAAATTTGGAGCTCAAAACCATGATGACCTGCTTATTTGATAACAAAGTACTGTCCCTCCAAAACAGTCAACAAAGCGTTCAACCCTCAAGTCCTGCAATGTTTATGGCTGTACATTTTTTGGAAAAGTCTTCAGCTTGACAAGTGGGATTTTTCAGCATGACAGAATACTTGTCTACACTGCACTTTCATCAATGACAGTTGGGTACAAAACCAATACTATGTCGCAACATGCATCTCACCTGATGCGCAGAATATTTCGGTGTTCTCAGACTAAGTCTTCAGAAGGGTGTTATTTTTAACCACCTGAGACATTAAAGCAAGATGGTGACACAGCAGAATGGACTTTCAACGAGCATTTCCAACAATGTCTGCAGGTGTAGGTTCTGGAGGGGAATACTCTGAAGGCAACTACATTCACCCATGGTTATTAACATATGTGTGTATGCATAGCACAAATTAATGGTATACGTTAATGTACTATGTCCAGTTTAATTCCATTATATCTTATGGCTGTATCCCCCTCAGGTGACATTTCCTTAGGCTTGCCAGCAGCTCAGAATAGAACTCATGCCACTGTTTTATATTTTCCATTCCATGCATTATAAGTCAGTATCTACAGTTTTAACCAACAAATGCACACATCTGTTGGTTGAAACTTTTGATCTTGCCCATGTCTGTGGTATTTAGTTTAGACAAATCTTTCAATTAACACTGCATGCCATTTTCTAATTTTTCCGTAGAGTCTTCAACAGAAATGGTGTAAAGGTTGTCATAGATGAGACATCACTGGAATATGTGCGAGGCTCGACAGTTGAATATCATGAAGAGCTGATACGATCATCCTTTCGTATAGTCAGCAATCCTGTGGCAGAACATGGCTGTTCCTGCGGGGCTTCTTTTTCTATAAAAGTTGACTAAATAAAACTAACTGGACTGTTTTACTATTGATTTGTATTTATATATGCAGTTTCAATTAAAATGTATATAGTGTATAAAATAAATCATGTTTTCAGTAATACATACAACTATATATAAAAATTTTTTAAAATAATTTTCTGTTGTATAGTCTTAATAATTTTTTTGTGCCTCAGTAATTACGAGAAATAATTTAGATTTCTGTGTATGTGTTTGTGATTTCACTTTTTAAATGTGTTTATTCTTTAATTTATAATTCAGTTCTCCTGACATCTTTTTGTATATACAGATTACCCTTTCCACATGTATGTGAAAGTTTATGAACATGACATCCTTGGAAATGCAGTAGAGTGGATACAAGGTGAAGGTGCTATGGCACAGGTAAATCTTCTGGATAAAATAAAAATAAATACATAAGCTATGTTCTTTAAGTAACATACGTAATTCATACCATTAACAAATCACATATAAGTTAATGCAGTAACAGAAATTTCATGAACTTTTCTTCTGGATGGAAAAACAATTGCACGGTCTAATACTGAAAGCCTGCAAATATCTCACATCAGTCTCTCTTACTGTGTACAGAAAATATAGCTCAATGAGCAGACTGAACACAGGTAGCATCTTACGGCCCATCTTGGAATCCGTACAGGACGTGTGAGTGTAACAAATCCACAAAGCACTTACAGAAGAATTAGGCCTTGCTAGTCTGATTCATTACCACTCATGCTACTGTGAATACAAAGACATCACTATTCAAACTTCTAGTCAAGGTACAATTAATTCATAATTTATCACAAAGTAGCTACATAGAAGGGATTCTTTTAGAAACTAATATTCATTTGGGTGATTACAAAATTTGCCACCTTGTACGGAAGCTCCTCAGCATTTGTTGATTGTCATAAGACTGAAGTATTTCACATGATCAGCCTGCTCTTACCTTAGGTGTATGTAAACGCTTTACCTTAACAAATGTTGTTGATTTTTTAAGATCAGCATACCTAATAGAAGACCATTATTTTATCTGACAACTATTATTTGTTACTTCATGTGTCTGTTCCACCACATATGCGGGCAGTCAACAGAGTTAATACACAGGCCAACAGAAGTGGTAACATATAACTGTCAGATAAAATAATGAGCTTATATTGAATTGTGCTACTAGTGCTTTTGGCTCCTTAAGTTGCATGGCTGTCGTGCTAGACTGTGTTAAGACAGGCACATTTTCTAATGGCATCATGTACATTTTAAAGTTTCCTGAAAATCTGCCAGTCAGTGCACAGTTCACTCAGGGGAAATAGCTGTTTATTTTTGCTCTAAACAAAAGCGGTCACATTTAACACTGGAACCCACAAAGAAGCAAACTGTTGGTCTCTGCTTTTTACAGTAATGCTACTAAGTTTTATGCAAATATGCACCTAGATGCAAAAGGCTGAAAACTGAAGGAGGTATACAGTATACTGTCTACTATACATGGGCCATATCATGGATCATATGGCTAACCACTGGCCCCTCACCATGGAGGCCCAAGTTCAATACCAGGCTACTCCATATCGGATTTGTGACCTACATACAAAGTGTCAATGAGGTATGTTTTTCTTTGCATATTTCAGTTTTTACCCTCTCCATATCATTCTCCAGAACTCCATAACCATTCACCTATCACTGACATTATAAGGAACTGACAGCAATATTATATGACATAAAGATATTATATTCCACATAATATGGGGGCCTATGTGTACTTACCAGTACTTCATATCACACTCTTCTACATAATCTGTGATATTCTGTACTGATTTCAAGCCTATCTAGTGGATACCTGCATGAACCATCTGGTACACAAGACACTGAACAATGGAATGTTTGTTTTCTGAAGATGCCAAAATTCAGTCACCTTCTCTTATGTATATATTACAGCCACACATTCATACCAAGTCTTTGTAACAAAGTCGTTAATCATGGCAACTGGAGCTGGCAATTGATACACAGTTTTTCCTTAAGTTCCTGGCAATGTTGCAACACAATAATGTCAATGATACAAGCCTTTACATTAGCAGCAAGAATTTAAGTTTTACAGAGAAGTGAAATGGGTCCATATATGTGGGAATTAATGTATCATGTGATTCTAAAGTTTTCTGCTCCAAATAATTGCATATAGTTTTCTGTAACTTGATTTTGATTTGGTATTGGACTAAAGCAGTATTTCTACAAATGTGGGGTATAACAGGAAACCTTACAAATTGAGAGTAGCTTTAAAAATGTTGTAACAACCTGTAAACAAAGGTGCTGTAAAGCTGTAACGCACTGCATAGTAGACAGTACACTGTATACCTCCCTCAGTTTCTAGCCTTTTGCATCTAGGTGCATATTTGCATAAAATATAGTAGAAATACTGTAAACAGTACAGCAAAAAACAAACAGCTGAAATTCTTGCTGCTAATGTGAATGCTTATGTAACATGTTGCCACAGTGCACCTGTATGACAGACACACGCATTCACACATATGTTCACCACTTACTGAAATGTCTGCAGTAACTGCTAATTACCAGAGTTGTTGTGACAGGCACGGTATATGCTCCTGTTTTTTGTCTTCAGCGCCTATTTCTGCTTACCCTTCCGACTAACCTGGAATAACAGATGCATTTTAATCAGAAAACAGTTACTGAATTATTATTAATGCCACTGTACATCTTCACACAGACAAAATGCAAAACACTCTTCCACAGTAACAAGTACTTTGTGATAATATACTGAGACTCCATAAAGGTGTTCTTTACTTTCAGAATGTCATGTGATTTCACAGTATCTGCATTAGGCCCATCTCTGCACTCTTTTTCATGAAACTCCCCAATGTTCAACATCATTATGTGCAGATTTGCTCCACAACTCATGTAAAGTAGCCTTTTGTTGGGCTGATTTTCGTGGAACTCACAATCGCCGATTCAGATTTGTGGGCAATTTCTTTAATGAACGTTATGCAAACTGGGAGAAAATGCAGACAATACGGGCAAAATTTCATTTACACCCTTCAGTAAAGTCTGGATTTTGTAAAACAATTTCCATGACACTTGTAACTGCTGAATAGAATCTGGTGGAAATCTGTATTGAATTTCATGTAAGCTGATCAAGAAAAGTGGAAATTACAAGTAGCAATTCATTTATGTCCTTAGGTAAAGTATGACTGTCACTAGCCCACTTTTCACAAGAGTCATGTTTGTTTGATGATTTGTAAGAAATGCTATACTAAATGTCACGAAAATCTGACATGTGGTTTAGCTGCCAGTACTAGGTCACAGATGGACAGCTGTGGTCTCCACATATGCCATCCTTCCTTTACATAATTAATAATGCCTAATGTCAATGATCCCCGGGAAAATAGACATCTAACAACTGTGACAAATCCCTAAATTCAAACATCTAGAGTACATCAGCAGCCATTCAAAGTTTGTTACCACTAATGCCAAATATCCAATTTGATATGTGTGTGTGTGTGTGTTTGTTAATAGTGTTATGCCTCTACTTCTGACATACATTTTGTAAAGATACAACATCCATCATGTGCGTTCAAGCACACACTCTGTCTGATAAGTAATGAGACAGTTTTATTTATGTACATAACAAGGTAGCCAGTGTTGAATCTCCCTCTTCCAAGCACGAAAAAGAATGTTTCGTTAGTTCTGCTCATGTTACGTTACAACACGATTTGTGAGTATGTGGTCACATAGGAGCAAATTTACAATATTAACCCTCCAGAACCAAATGCCAGGTACACCCATCATGCTTACAATGCCAAACATAGGACAAGGTGACAACACATCAACAACTTCCTTATGCAAATCTCATTTAAATTCCAGTGTTCTGCAGCTCCCACTGGACACTTAATTCCAATGCCAAAAAGTCAAATTTTGCATTATGCCTGGAAAAAATGTGATTCAGACAGTGAACATATTTTAAAAAAACTGTTTATAGTGATTAAGTTTTATCCCAAGTACAAGCATTGTGTTTGTGTTAGTGTTCTTCATTTTATACAGGCCAAGAAGACTGGAGACTAACCACAAAGCAGTAGCCACATATGGTTGAATGAATTTGCCATTTGATTTCACAACACCAGTGCTTCACTTTCACATGGTTGCAAGTGAGCTTTATGTTGGAGAAAACTACCATTTAACAGACAATTTAGGTAAATGAAATGTTTGTGCTTATTCTACACTATTTTCCATAGCAAATAAATTTAAATTAGCACTAAGTAATTCCAAGGCCAGCATTTTATTTTCATGCTCTTTTGATGACAGGTCCTCAAGTGTTTTGCAAGTGATGTTAACCAACTAAATGCACCTTCATTGTTACAGCACAACAGGTTTCATCTGTGATGTTTCAATGTGTTTTGGTATGCTTTGTACATGGTGCTCCAAATTTTAGGGGAAACAAACCCTTATCCCCAAACAGCATGCCACAAGCATTCTGGGTATACCATGATATACCATACCTGTACTTAGCTGATGATGGATATAAAGACTTACCTTATTGGTCATTTGGTATTTGAGTTGATCAATTTCATCCCTCTGAATTGTCAGTTTATCATTCATGTTAGCAAGATGCTCTGACATTATGCTCAGCTGTGTCTCATAGTTCTGAGTAGTGGTCTGCAAGTCTTCCTGCAGCTTTGCAGCATAATCTTGCATCTTCTGCAAACTGGTTTCTGCCTGCAGTTTATTCTGAAGACATAACTCCAGTCGATTTTGTAACACTTGGCACTGGAAGAGTGAAACAAGTTTAATGTAACCTTCAAAAAATATTTAAAAATAAAAACAAAAAGTAGCAATTGCTTATATGTGGCAATTCACGCGTTAAGGCAGAAACATGACATAGATAGGCAGATGCAGTGTTACAAGTACGAAATATGGAACTAACGAATTATACATTCCATGAGTGTTACTAACGGGGGGGGGGAATGTACCTGAGGAAAAAACTGTCCCAATGCTATTTTGTCCATTGAAAATTCCACATAAACTGTCCTGTGTTCAACACACGCACTGTTGTGAAAGAATGCAGCTAACGATCTAAGTCATGGCATGGCCACCCTAGAACAGATGTGGACATTTTGGAAAAAGAGAAAAATCTCATAACCCTGCCAAGAATTGAATTCTGGATCTCCCAGCACGTAGCTTGCTCGTAGTACCAAGTATGCTATCATAGCTCCCTGGATCTTGTATCTCTATCTCTTACTTCCTCTTCCTCGGACTGTGACATTGAAGTATTTGAAAAAGAGAGAGAGTGAGAGACAGAGAGAGAGAGAGAGAGTGTGCGTGTGTGTGTGTGTGTGTGTGTGAGAGCGCGCGTGCATGCGTGTGTGTGTGAGAGAGAGAGAGAGAGAGATACTGAACTATATGAAAAACGTCACTGGATTGTGCTTGTGTGATGGGATGTAACATGTAACACAATATGGAAAAAAATCAGTTATGCAGAAAAACAAATTTTCATAT
>Ga0123354_10010018_pt1 | contig 14561 bp, 8 predicted proteins | sample TergutLab28metaG_2_FD_97872 | JGI IMG/M metagenome (GOLD analysis project Ga0123354, IMG submission 97872) | Labiotermes labralis P4 segment gut microbial communities from Petit-Saut dam, French Guiana - Lab288 P4 | ecosystem: Host-associated > Arthropoda: Insects > Digestive system > Gut ... | reverse complement strand
ATTTTTAAAAACCCCTTTTTTTCTTTTTCTTTCCATATTTTTGTTGCGGGTGGGTTTTGAAAAATGTTAATAAAGACCCCCCCCCCCCCAACAAGGGTGCTCAAAATTCATCTTCTTGTTTGATTCTGACCACAATGTCTGTGCTTGACAACTGACTGAGAGGCTGTTCCAATGCAATATGTTCTGCCTGTCACACATACACAATTATACATAAGGCAGGGTAGCTCATTGGGTGTAGTGAATGGGCTTAAAATGTTAAATCAAGAGTTTCTAAATTGAGGCAGTTCTCACATTTGTACTGGTACTGTAAAGTTTTTTCCCTGTTGTCACCGTGACCAAATTTTGGAAACGTAAAATACACATAGGCATAGTAGATTTTACTCTGGTACTACAGACACTTACCAATGAACGGCATGTAGACATCCATTGGTGTAAGATCATCTGGAGGCCTTTCTCCAGCGATAGCCTGGTGAAAATAAAATGAATATCAAATTGAATTGGTTAGTACTACCTATATTGTTTGTTGGTCCTTCAAATTACCCAAATCTCCAAAATCTGTCTGATATCTGTTTGAAACTATTAGAATAACTTGTCTTTGATGCAATTTCATTTAAACGATTACAAAAACAGAGCAGAGCGGTAAATTGTCATGTTTATAATAATAACATTCCATTATATGGCGCACTGAACAGTCTAGCATTTTTAGGTGCAAAACCTAAGCTGTGATGTGATGCTGTGCTAACTGGTGCAGGTGTACCAACATTTCTGAGTATGCTGCTACCTCTGTGTTCAAGGTAGATGTTATAGCGCAGTGATGGAGGCAGCTACCTCTACCAGACTACATGGTGAAATAAATGAAATGAAATTTTGTTACACCCTACAAGATGACAGTTTTCACAGACACTGCTCTAAGAAGCTGAAGTCTCGCTTAATCTATCAGAACCTGAAATACACCACTAAATTCAATGTATCCTGATGCAGTCAGACATCTTACATTCAAGCCCTGCACATGGAATGTTTTAGTGTGTCAGAAACACTAAAAATCAATAATCACTAAAAATCACTCTACATTTTAAGTGTTATTTGGAAGTTGCAGTACCATAATAGTTCTTGCCTTAGATATGTGATGGAACATAAAAATAATTTGTTCCAATTATGACACACTGGCACAAGTTTCCTGCTCATGCCATAACCATCCACTACCTGCAGTGATGGTTCAATGAAACCACACAATGTTCAAACACAGATTCATTCATTCACTGATCAGATTTGAAAACACTGAATGTCAGGTGTGACATTCTGTATGACATCAATTCAATTTTCTTTTACGTATTCATTTCAATGAAGACAGTGAGTTTGGTTTCAAAAGTTTAAGTGCTAAGGAATTATTAACCAGAATAAACTAGTTTTTGTTACTTATATACTTCAGTTCTTGTATCATATGCCACTTGTTATCAGTGTTATCTGTAAATTGACAAGTCAAGTGTGTTCTTAATTCTGCATGTTTTGAACCACAAATGTTCATAACTCAATTGCTAATTCAAATAATACAGTCTTAAAGAGATGTATTTTAAATTTATATACCTGTACAGCTGCAACAAGAAGACCAAGTGTGAACACTAGTGACTCCATTGTTTATGATAGTGCAGTGAAACTGGCTGTACATAAAACCCGTCTGGAGTTATTTATACCTTCTTCACTATGAAATCCTCAACCTATCTTTACGGGCCTTTATCATTTCAAAAGGTAGATTAAGTTAAAATTACATACACCATTCATTACAAAACTGTCAGTAAGCATTATTAAAAGTGTGAGAAAACAGAAAATTTGCATCATAAGAGCTTAACAATATGTCACTGAATTAGACCTGAATTAAGATAGTCCTTTCTTCCTAAATGAACATATTTGTTAAGCGCCTGAGTTTGCATTCAGCTTTATTTCTTGGTACACAACATGAGAATGTGAAGAAAAATTTTCAATAAAATAAAATAAATTGACATTTAAATGGGATGAATTATTGGTTACATAAAAAAGTACCAAATGCTATGCAGCTGGGGTGTACAGTTAAGCACAAAACTCCTTCAAGTGCCAAGGTTATGAATGAGTGGAGCTATAACTCTGATCCCCCTCTATGCCTTCGTGTTATTGACAGGTAAAAATTTAACTTTTATCTCTTAACAATTTTAAATTACAGTAAAATATTTACCATTTTTATAAAGAAATGAGAACACAAATTATGGCCAGGACATGTCACTTTCTGAGCAGCTGTTATATTTTGCAATATAACTAATAATTTCCATGCTAATTGAAGGATTTATTACAAATAACTGAGTAAAGCACAAAATGATTTTCAAATAGTTTTTTCATCTATGAAATAACTTACAATTATGACGCAAAAGTACATCCGTGATGAATAATTGATTTTTAACTTTAAACTGCCTTCGTTACTTTGCATTCTGAACATCACATGCAGGGCGCAGTCTTGGCAATATGTGTGGCATTTTGGAGGCTGCTGCTGCCTAAAAACTGAAGTGGATAATCAACTTTTAATTATCTTGCCCCTTTTAGTGTCTGCCTACCTACATCAGGGAGAATCAGGGTATGTACCGGGGAATCCAGCAGCTCATGAGTAACCGTTCACATGTGATACTGCTTCATTTCTTATTTTTTCTCACATCTTGCAGGTGATCAAACATACAACAGTTGATGGTGTACAGCATTGTAAATTTGTATATATTGGTACTCCTCTAGTCAGGAAGCAGATACACTGGATATCCAGATAATCTAGCATTTGAGGAAAATAATAATACATATAATACATTACATAAGACTGAAGAAATCATCAGGTTATGATGAAGTAACAAGTAAAATTTTAAAAGCCGGTACAACTGTCTGTAGTCACCCATTCAGCTACATTTATAGTCACTCACTACAAACAGGTATTTTTCCTGAAAGTCGTAAAATTGCACTTTACAAGAAAGGAGACAAACCAGTATGAAAAATTACAGGCCAGTATCATTATTGACGATTTTTCCAAAGTACTCAAGAATGCTATACACAACACCTGCATAGAAACAACAAACTTATCACCCAACAGATGGTTTTAGGAAACGGATGCCAACTGAAAATACTGCCTTCAGACTACAAATTTGTTTCTTGAAAACTATTAACCAAGAGAATGCATGTGGGAGGGATTTTCTGTGATTTGGCAAAAGCTTTTGTATTGTGTGAATCATGAAATTTTGTTAGTTCTAATACAATTCAATGGAATTCCATATATGTAGTGGAAGATTGGTTAAGGTGCTCTGTAAGAAAGAGAAGGCAGAAAGTTGAAGTAACATCATCTAATTCAACTAAAAATTTTTCTCTGTCTGCGGTGCGTTGAAACATGGAGTACACCAAGGAACAATTCTAGTGTCTCTGTTGTTCATGATGTATATAAATGACCTTCCCCTGAGAATAAATTCAATATCAGAATAAGTATAATTAGTTGGTGATGGGTGCGTCATAATTTGAAGCTGAAATTTTGCAAATTTCTGTCCAGCATCAAATTTAGTTCTCTCTTGTATTATTAAGTGTTATGCTGCTAATAATTTATTACTAAACAAACATAATGTTTTTCGTATGAAAGAATTCATCACATTCTACCTAACATAATGGTTATAAAGAGAAAAATGTAGAAGAAACAAATAAAATATTTCTTGGATCTGAAATTGACAACCACATAAAATGGAAGAACTATATTAAGCAATGGATTTCTAAGCTATGTGTAGTAGGTTTTGCAGTTAGGTCAGTGGCCCACATTAGTAATGTACACTCTCATATCAATGTACTGTGCATACTTTCGTTCTGTTACAAAATATGGAATAATTTTGTGGGGTACTCTTCCTACAGTGGGAATTATTTCACTTTACAACAGAAAATCGTCAGAATTATGGCTGTTGCATAACCCAGTATCTCAAGTAGAAGTCAATTTAATCAATGAAGAGATTGTGCCTGTTCCATGCCAGTATACACTGTCATTAATGAACTTCATTTCCTACAATCAAAAAAAATTTTCATCAACTATTTTTAAACAGGGTTAATCAACAAATAAGCATCATTTTCATACTCCAAATGCCAAACTATATTGTTTTAAAAAATGTACATTCTATGCTGATATATGAATTTCAACAGTTTAGCACCCACAAGGCAATCCTGAAGAACGACAAGGCAAAATTTAATGTAGTCTTAAGAGAATACTTAATACACACTGCTATTAGTCTGTAGATGAATTGCTCATTTGTACGGATGATTCATCGTACAGTTCTTGTAATATACAAGCAGTATTTGCACTCTAAATTTCTATATTTTTTCTTTTTATAACTTGTTTCATGTCCTACCTTCTTTATTACCCTCTTATGAATTGATAGAATGTATGCATGCATTTAAGAATTCATAGTTTCACCTGTGCTAACACTGAGGGCCACAGACCAAATAATGCATGGATTTAAATTTTATTTCATGTGAGCAGAGTGGTTACAAGTGTTGATCCATTATTAGGTAAAACTTATAATTTTTTGGGTCTTTGAAGGAGTCAGGATGATGTAGAGTTTTTTAGCTGAGGGATGGAAACCACAGAGGGATGAATGAAACATTTTCCAGTCATTTATGCATGTATTTATAAGCCCTTGTCCCTGACTTTGACATAATATATGAAGACAAGAAACTAACTACAGTTGACAGTATAAAATTTCTTGCCTTAACTCTGGATAATTCGCCGTCATAAAAAAAAAATATTGTGGTCATTCTACATAAATTGATACCAGCCTGCTTTGCTATGAGAGTAGTACAACCCTTCCTGTCTTTAGACGCTTTGAAATTGATATAATATTCATATTTCCATTCAGTACTGTCCAACTGAAAATATTTTGGGGTAATACCTGCCTCAGTAATATTATTTGCAGAATGTAAAAGAAAATTGTTAGGATGATGGTGGGAATAAGAAATAGAGATTCATATAGAGAGTACTTTAAAAGGCTAAAAATATTGCCACTACAATCTCAAAATCTGTTATCACTCCCGGTTTTTGTGGCTCAAAATATTGATTATTTTAGGTTACACTCATAAATTCATGGCTTTAACACTAAAATTAAATCAAATTTATATCTACCACCTTCAAAATTGACAGTTTTCCAGAGGAAACCCTATTACTCCGGAATTAAGGCCTTCAGTAAATTGCCCATTTATTTTAAGAACCTTCTACAGGCCAAGAAAGAATTCAAAAGAGCCCTGAAAGAATACTTGCACTCCAACAGTTTTTTTTTAGCTCAAATGAATTTTATAACTAAAATAGACTCTAAAAATTCTAAACTTATAAGACTTTATTGACATTGTTTTATTATTAATCAAATGCTAAAATGTTATGTTATGTTACAAATATTTTTAGAAACAACTTATATTTTGTAAATTCAGACTGCTATCTTTGCTTACTGTCTCTCACAATTCTAACTTTACTTTATTTGATCACCACATGAACCTTAAAACTTAGGTTGATATGTATTAGTATTTACTGCTTGCATGTATATTTTTTATCTCTAAAATATGACAGGTATTATACTTAATATGTAAATATTTTAATTGTTTTTCCATGTTTTTTCTTGCATTGTTTTCCTTTTATATGTTATACAAATTTTGACACGTTTTATATTCTGTGGGTTAAGGCCCCACATAGCTGGATTGAATGAACAAAATAAATAAATAAATTATTAAATAAATTCATTGTTCATTCACTTTTACAAACTGAAAACTATATAAAAGTTCATATTCAGCTCTAAATTATAAACTTGTCATTTATATCTGCAGAAGAACTTTATCATCCAAACTAAAGCATTTGAACTTAATCCATGTATTTCAATTGTCAGAGAATATTAAATACTCACCAACATAAAACTTCTACAGAAACAGATTCATAATTTATTAGGTTTTCCCGTTTCATATGCAATTAAAAACCTAAGTTTTATGGTACAGAACACACTAAAGAAACATGGTGCTGATGCAGTCAATCTCAAGATTCACTTGCAAGTACATTTAATAATTATGTAAATAGCAGTCAACACAACTAAATGTATCTTCGCAAAAATGCATGCACAGTGACTATGCTATATAATGGACAATTTTGGGTTTGAATCTTGGGAGAGGCAAGAGATTCTTTCTCCTCTAAATCATGTAGACAGTCTCTGGAGCCTACCCAGTTTCCTATTCAAAGGGTACCATGGATCTTTCCCAGCAGTAAAGTGGCTAGTCATGATGTCGCCCAATTGCACCGTCTAGTGCCAAGTTTAAGAACGGGTGGAGCTATACTGCCACTCCTCAATATGCCTTCATGGCATGGACATGGACAACTGCACCTTTACTGCATCTGTGAATTTTTATTGAAAGGTTGAATGAAACTTTTTGCAACTTCATGCATATGACAGCTATACTGTTGCACCACAGGTGTACTGTAGGATGAAATATTTTTGTTTTCCGATCTTGAATGTATTTAGAATTTCTCCATACTACTTGAAAAAGACAATTATTTAATCATTAGATTAACCAAAAATATTAATTTATTTTTAATATCTACTTTGTCCTGAATCAATTACGTTTCAAGAGACCATGTAACATACTGGTAAACATTCAAGTACACAATGTTATCATCAGACCTTATCATTAGCCAACAACTTCATATTAACCAATATAACGATTGCAGATACTGCTGTAATCCTTTGGTAAGCCCAAGTGCTCTCACTCTGCAATCCTTCAAGTCCATTATTTATGGTCAATGTGAAAGACGCACGGCAGGTGTGAGCAAAAAAACATGTGCATAATTTAAGTTGGCAAGCTGGAAGGAAATGAAACAACTAGGTATGGTAGGACAGCATAAGATTCATATTATAGAAATGGGATTTAATTGTGCAGAATGGAATGAAATGGTTCAGGATAGAATAGAGTCATAAATTCTTGTACACATAGTAGTGATCCATTGTGTTCCATGCACAAAGAGGGATTTTGTAACCACCTGAGCAACTACCAGGTTCCAATCTAGATGCTGTTAAGTGAAGTTAGTTTCTTGGTCCTGAAGTCACTTAACATTCCACATAACTCTTATAGTACCTACGGTATTGATCAGTAAATCCATCGGCTGTTCACAAATCTGAGATCTGACAATCTGGCAACAGCAACTGTGGTATTGGACATTATGAAGTCTAGTCCCTTTTTCATATACATATACATCTGTGGGGAAACCCACATTGTAGCTCTCCTTCCTCTGTCCAGTTCTCCTCAATACAGCACAGCAACACTCTCTTTCTCGTCTATCTCTCTCTCCTTCCAACTCCAAAGCAAGCGCAACTTCCCATCACGGCACCTCGACAAGGATATTCATTCTACTAGCCATGCCTAAAAATGTGCCAACTAACCAATTGCCGAGAAGGGGTTGATCAGTGAGTAATCTGTATAAAAGAGGCCACATTTTCAGCCTGAGATCATCCGATTCGGGGTCATGGTCTGGAGTCGATTGAGGGAGAGTATGGTGGTGACCGGATTGGAGAGAGGATCTTGATACTTGCGTGCCTAGGTTAAATGGTCAAACAGTTTATTGACTGCTTTGGTTTCTGAACTTAGTCTACAGCAGTACTACACCAAAGGAGTGACAGGAGGAAGTTTGGAGTGCCCCTGCCGAAGAGTCATGCTGAAGCACAACGAGTTAGCCTTTATTAAGGCTATTTATACATTCAAGCATTCACTGGCCCTTCTCAAGGAGCTGTGGCAGGCCACGGCTAGGAGGAAGAAGTCAGCGGTACCTGCTGGGAGACGCAGCACGATATCAGGAAGCGGGGCTGGAATCTCCCAACAGCTCGCGAGCAAGCGCAAAACCAAAGAGCTAGTAAGCTCGGGCGGCCTGATGCAGTCCGCCACCAGGCGCCCTGCACCTGGCGGTGGGTCCGCGTCTCTGCCCACGAACTCCACAGTCATGGGCGAACAGGTTGCTGTCGGCAGCCGGCAACCCTTGCCATCCGGTTGAAGGGCGACATACGCAGCTCTATTGGCCGGGCCCGTCACCCCGTCTGAGGCAAGTTGGCCACTCAAACCCACAGCCATGAATTGGGACCCGCCCGAATCCAGTGTCTCAACGGAGATAACCGCCATCTCTTCCCTTTCCAAAGGGGCAGCTCGACCGTGTGTTGTCCTAAACACATTTGTTATTTTGTAGACAAATAAGGCAGCACGCCCTAGGAGGAAGGAGTGGTGTAAAGCCCTGCGTCTCGCCTGCTGAAATGCTAATGTAGTGCGCGGCAGGAAGCTGAATTGGAGCATTTTCTCAACCGGCACGGAGTCGATATTTGTCTCTTAATTCAGGCATTCCTTAACTCTGGTCAAGCCTTCCAGCTTGCCAATTGTATCTGCCACCGCACAGACAGACCGACAGCTCTGGGCGGCACAACTCCTATTTCACCGTGGTATAGTTCACCACTCAGTGCCCGTTCTGGGCCTGACCCACTTGGAGGCTACTGCCATTCAATTCACGTTTGCCGGCAAACCGGCGATAATTCTTGCGCGCGTTTCGACTTCCCGCCCATTGATCGGAGCGGACCTGACCACCTGTTTCAATTGGGGATTGCAGGTTTTGATGGCTGGCGTCCTGAAAGCCAAACATGTGGATTGGAAACCGCGGCTTAGTACGAGACACGGTGAACTAATACATGATTATGGCGATGAGAACTCCGGTCTGATCTTTGGGTCAGAGTCCCCAACCACCAACCCATTCAACCCCTCTGTTACTCCCGATGTCCTGGACATCGTAATAACCAACAACCTCTCATTCCGGGTGTATCTGACTTCGCGCTCTGCATTAAGCTCGGACTACCTCCCGGTTCTCGTTGATACTGCGTTTCGCTCTTCCGTTCAGCACCCACCGGATCGCTCTGACTTCAGCCGCAATGACTGGGCCAACTTCCAAGTTCAGTTAGAAGAAATTATTCCGTTCGTTCCGGAATTTTACAAAGAGATGGCAATCGACACGTGCGTTGAGAATTTCTCCGGCGCCGTTCTGAAGGCTCTGGCAGAGTCTACTCTCAAGCGTCGTCCGCGTGACTAAAAACGGCTTCCGATACCGCATTCAGGATGAGATACGCCTGAAAATCCACCTGCGGAGGCACTCACGGATCACCAGACACCCCGCTCTGAGAGCCGAATTCAAACGCCTGCAGAGGTTTGTGACCCCCGGCTTAACGAGTGAAGAATCGACCAGAGGAGAGCGATGCTAGAATCCCTCTCTCCTTAGGATCAATCGCTGTGGAGGATGACAAAAAGGGTGTTGAGAGTTCCTACTTAATCTCTCCCCTTGGTCATACTAGGGGGAATCGCTCTCTCAGAATCTGAGAAAACGGAAGCTAACCCAGATAATCTGGAGACTCAGTTTCAGCCGGTGACCGAAACTTCGGTTCCCGCAGTTATTGAGACTTTTGACGTGGCACTGAGATCTTACTTCTTAAACCCTCCTGGCGAACCCCAGTTAACAACCCCTTACGAAGTTCACGAAACCATAAGGGGTCTCAAAGTCAGCAATGCTCCCGGCCCGAACGGTATACGGAAGACGGCCTTTAAGCATCTTCCCAGGCGAGTGGTTTCCCTCTTTGCTCATATTATCAATGTGGTCCTCCGAACCCTCCTCTTTCCGCAAACGTGGTAGCACGCTCGAGTGATTTCTAAACTTAAACCGGGAAACGATCCAGCAATTCCATCTTCCTATAGGCCCATCAGTCTCTTGGACACGATTAGTTAATTAATTGAAAAGATCCTACCAGGTAGGATCTTACATGTAGTAAGCGACGGGGACTGTTGCGAGACGAGCAGTTTGGGTTTAGACCCAGACATAGCACGTCTTTGCAGCTAGCCCGCCTCGTTGAAAGAATAACCAGGAATTTCGGCGAAAAGACGCTCACCGGCGCAGATTACCTCGACGTGGCCAAAGCCTTCGATACCGTCTGGATCGATGGCCTCCTCTACAAGCTAACGCTCCTCAACTTCCCATCATATATAGTCCATACAATGTCATCTTACCTCAAGGGTCAGACGTTCGAAGCTTCTTTCCAGATCGCCAATATAACTCCTCGGAACATACGGGCTGGTGTAGATAGGGCCCCCCTGTTGTCTTCAGCCTGTATTTAAACGATATGCCCTTCCCCTCGCACCACGTCGAGTAGGCCCTCTACGCGTACGAGACAGCCTTCATAGACACGTCCCACCAACCGACGCTGCTTGTCAGCTACCTGGAGTCAAAATTTAACTACCTTCAACGGTTGTTGAGTGAATGGAAAATCGCCATTAATGTCTCCAAGAGCACCGCGATAATCTTCGCGGGTGTCGGACGGCAGTTCATCCTGCCCCGACCAGTAACACTATTCAGGGAACCAATCGAATGTGTCGAAACAATTCGTAACCTGGGGGTGACCCTAGATACACCAATAAACTGATCGCCTCACATCGATCAGGTTAGGAAGAGGGCTGCGTCCCCTCCTGAATAGGGAGATTTATCTATTCTTCAGGAATGGAGTCTTGATAAATAAGCAGTTCAACCGCCTCATGATTGACTATGGGAGCTCCGCGTGGAGGTCCGCTACTCGTTCCCATGTCCGGAGTTTACAGGTTTTAAAATCCAAGTGTCTTCGCCTCGCAGCTGGTACCTCCTGGCACGTAAGTAACAGGCAAACACACGGTGATCTGGGCATTCCGCAGTTTGCCGACCACATCAGAACCCTGGCCGACAGCTTTGACTCAAAATTAGCTGATGTGGGGAACCCCCTAGTACGGCAACTCGGTAGATACTTACGCTGAACGATGGTTGACCCCGTCGCCTGACGTAAAAGCCAAGGGCGGCATTGCCCAGCAGGCCGGTTGAGGCCATTGCCCACGATGGCCAATTCGACTAAACGAATCGCTTTCGGCGCTAAACAGCCGATCCCCCTTCGGTTAATCTTACTGAGGTTTTTCCGTGATTTTTCCTCATTTATAAGGCAAATGGCAGGGTTTTCGATGCAAACACGGGGCTCGGCCCGGCGACCTTCCCCCACGTGTGGCGGCTTCACCTAAGCGCCTGACAAACGTCGCATAACTCCAGTATGCGACAGAGCCAGTCTGGCTCAGAACCCAGACAGCCAACCAACCAAATTTTACCCCTTCCATACTTAGTCCAGGGCAACCTAGACCCTGGTCTTTGGCATGATCAGTCAAGGCCCTCAACCTAACTTCAAAATCTTTAGCGTAAGCATATTCCCCTGTTAGGGTTTAGATGTCTATTACTGAGCCCAGTAATGCTGTCAAACGCAGGAATCTCAAACGGACAGGGGGACTTCGACATTCCCTTCTCGCAAGTCTCTGCCCCCCAGTAGACACTTTGACTTGGCTTGGTTTGGCTTGACTTGGCATGAGATCATCCAAAGCCTACATCAAGAAGAAGTTACATCAGTAAGGACTCGTCAGCTCTGAACATCAAGAAGTTCTAGTCAGCGCCGATACAACACGAAGAGCCAGTCAGCTCCGATACATCAAGAAGGAACGACCAGCTCCGATACTGCAAGGAGTAATTAGTCTGCGACGACCAAAAGGAGTAGAATTGCCTGTGACAATACAGATGGAATTAACGTCGTTTGACATCTAACATCACGACACCTAACTAGTGGACGAGTGCCTGCCGTGCTATCGACTAACATCTCTCCACCGACCGCAATGGAGTGTGCCACGCATCCAACGAATTTTTTGCTTCGCATTTCGCTGCCCACTACCACAGCCGACCGGACGGTGCCGTCATCTGCCTCGGTTCAACACTGCGCAACCGCACTACGCACGCACAACCGAGCCGTCACGCAGTGTAGAGCTCACGGAGTGAAGCTAGACTGACGTATCATATTCACGACTCTAAGTAAAAAACTCATCCGTACTGTACCACCTTATGGGAAAGATTAAATTACGTATGTTAGTGTGGTTGTTACTACAACAATCCTACGCTATCCCACACATCAGTACACATTTCACACATCCAATATCCGCTCTGAGTAGCACAAGCAATAAGTACCCAAAACTTTAGGGACATTATTAATTGTAATGTAAATTATTATTGAAGGTATTTAAAGAAGCAAAAATATTACAAAAAAAACAGTTTTTAACCTCTTATAATAAAACAAGGACTATTTGGAATATTGTTAAATCTGAAACAGTGGGGGGGGATAGGGAAAGAAGAAATATTAAGGAATATTAATGTCAAATTAATACTAAATCAACAATCAATTGCAAATTCTTTTAATGACCATTTTTTAACAATAACAAAGAAACAAACGGAAGCAAAACAAATTGATAAAATGAGTCAACTAAAAACAGAGCACCTATATATTATGTTCTACAAAATTGTAGGTATCCATATTCCAATATTGAATTCAGGTAGACATCAACTGAAGACACAGAAAAGATTATGAAATAAAAAAGAAACAAAAAGATGCACATGGATATAATGAAATTAAAATTAAAATTAACCAAACTACTAACAACACAAACACACAATTTCTCAGCTTAACTATTGAAGAGACGTTATCATGGAAATGTCACATCAATCATATATTATCAAGTCTGAGTTCGGCATCCTATGCGAACAAGGTTGTTACACCCCTCACGTCAGAGGATACTTTACAAATGATTTATTATTCTTATGTACATTCGATAATAACGTACGGTATAATTTTCTGGGAAAACCCACTGCATAATATTGATATTTGTTAGATTCAAAAACGTATAATTTGAATCATGACAAAACCAACAAGTAGGGATTCTTACAGACAGTTGTTTAGAGGAGTAGAAATTTTAACTTTAAAATCAAAATATATATTTTTTATTATTATTTGTGGTAAAGACTATAGACTTATGTGCGAACAACCAAGTCGTCCAGAACGTTACCAAAATATCGAATATAAATTTATATCCTCCAATATGTAAATTGACTGCATTCTGAAAGGCAGCTTATTACTCTGGTATAAAGTTGCTCAACCAGCTACCACTAAAAATAAAAAGTCACACAAATGAGATGAAAATTATTTAAACCAACTTTAAAAAGTTTCTTAACTTACATTCGTTTTATACAGTGGAGGGTTACTTTAATTACAGTTATTAAATTTGTACCATTATATTAATTATCCCGGACTGCGTATCTGAGTGACAGGCTCTCTGTTATATACAGCCAAATTACATTTTCTTTGACTGTTCCTACATGAATTGGATGAACTCCTGTGTATAGATTTTGGAATACATATTATAAATAAATGAATAATCGTGAAGGTAAACTACAAAATCTCTTTATGGAGTAGTAACAAATTTTTTAATAGAAAAAAATTTCACTCAAGTTATATGTAATTAGTTTCCATGCATCATATTTAAACAATGTAGTGAGTAGTTAGACTGAAAGTTATCCAGATTTTTAACTACAAATATCATCAGTTAAAAAATATATAAACTTGGAACTGTTAATAAGTCAAGTTTCGTAAACCAGTCCTACATGAAGTCCTTGGACCTATTCCCAACCTAATTCTTACTATCCTTTTTTGAATCATGAAAACCTTATATATATTAGTTGAAGTGCCCCAAAAATGATGTTTTATTAACTTGTGAAAATAAACAAATTATACAATCCTCAGTTTATCTATGTTTAGTGTATGAGATAGTCTTCTCATTATGAAACGTACAGTACTCAGCTTATGTAGCAAAGAGTTTATGTGAGACATCCATGTGTGGTGGCTATCCAGTTGTAAACCTAGAAATTTTACAGCGTCGGTTTCACCAAGAATTTCTTCAGCATATATTAAATTTAATGGATAGCATCAGACTTTATATTGCATAAATTGTAGTGCATGTGTTTCATTTGCATTTAACACAAACTGTTTTACCTGAAACGACTTTGATATATGAAGCAAGACACAATTATATATATGATTTATTTCATCATAAGTACTAGTTGTCCTAAGCATATTAGTATCATTAGTCAACATTAAGCCCTGACAGAGTTTGTTTGGTGTCCTTGGAAAATCATTTATATATATGTTAAAAAGCAAGGGACCCAAAAGTGAACCCTGAGGAACCCTATTTTAAGAGCAATTGTAAGTAAGTGTTTAGGAATTATAATTCAACTCTTTGTTTCCTGTTGAGTAAATGGGTGGCATAAACCAGTCCAAGATCACACCTCTTCCACCACTAAATTGCAGTCTTTGTAGCAAAATTTAATGGATTACACAAATGAAAGCCTTTGTCTAATCACAGAAAACACTTGCAATATTTTTTTTTGTTCCAGGCATTTGAAATAGTTTCACTATGTTTGTAAGTAGCATTATCTATTGACACAAATTTGCAAAAATGAAACCCTTCAGTCAGAAGTGTATTACTTACTTACTTACTCCATGGTGCAGAGTCCTTCTTGAGAAGCTAACTGGTTTGCAGCTAGTCAAGAAATTCCCCGCATTTCATGGAACCCGAAGGTTCATTACCGTACTCACAAGCGT
>Ga0123354_10010015_pt1 | contig 14565 bp, 3 predicted proteins | sample TergutLab28metaG_2_FD_97872 | JGI IMG/M metagenome (GOLD analysis project Ga0123354, IMG submission 97872) | Labiotermes labralis P4 segment gut microbial communities from Petit-Saut dam, French Guiana - Lab288 P4 | ecosystem: Host-associated > Arthropoda: Insects > Digestive system > Gut ... | reverse complement strand
TGTGTGTGTGTGTGTGTGTTTGTTTGTTTATTTGTTTTTGTTTGTCAGAGAGAGAGGAAGAATTTCTTCACTTCAACTTGCGCTCTAAGTACACTGTAACGATGAGACACTTCTCGATTGATTTTCACAAGCATCTAACCCACTTACCACAGAAACTATCTTGTTCGCCCAAATTTCAGTTTTATAACCGACAATTCAACAAGGGCTACCTGAAGTTCAATTACGATTTAAAACGCACAATGCTAACAGTTCACTCAACAAAGTTACATGTACGCACTCACCTGGACTGCAATACAATAAGAGCCCGAATATTATTCCGAAGGAATCATGACAAAGATAAGATTATTCTTATAACTGGAGTAAAGTACGAAATTTGATAAGTACTGTTTGTTTCCGATAATCAGTGTGCATTGTTAATAACTTTTTAATCTTAATTATCTAGTGGAATTTACTCACTTAAAAAACACCATTCTTAAGTATGTAGAGCAAATGGAGTTTGAACGGTTACGAAAAAATTGTAGGCTATTCTACACGAATTCGACATATTCTTATAATAACATATTTCTGAATTTACTTAAAGACTCCTTCTTTACCTTACAGGTAAGGTAGTGTAGCATGGATGGATGATTATGAATAGTGAATTGGAAGAATCTGTAAGACAGTAATATGGTCTCGGTACTAACGTCCTATTGATTTGGATGTCCTGAGAAACTCCACGCAAAGCGTCTTTTAGGATAACTGGTTTTGAAAACAGAATCAAATCATATACCTTCTTAATAAGTACCGAGGCTGCCAAACAGTTGACCACGTCGTTTGGTATCTTTCTGTTCTCGTGAATTCAATGTCTTATTTCGACGTCTTCTCGCACATAAGCTATTTTCCCGGGCTCTGGTCATAATGCAAACTAAAATATGATGGTAGCGACCCGACCTCAACGTCGTTTCGCCGCCGAACAACAAAGTAATGCATAAACGATCACTACCGCGTACCTCGGTGGCATAACGTGAACACAAACTAGATAACGGGTTTAATGGTGATATTGCAATAACATATAAAGACTGAAACGTGATAAAAGAAACGTTTACTTTTTGGAAGGCTTAATTATGTAAGCCATTTTACTACATACAGTGTACACAGCAGGATGAGCAGGAAAATCAAAGCGAATAGCGAGCAGAAAAGGTGGATTATTTCAATGTATTATCCGGGTATTCGGATGGAGATTCTGAACGTACTGACGAAGACTCCGCGCATGGACAGCAAGTAACTATAGGAAGAGCGTGTTACTTAAGAATAAAAGCCAGAAATATTACCATTGCTATAGCCTGCAGTGTGAATATTACTACTAACTGATATGTTTTATTCTTTGAGCGGCATCGTTCTTTAGATGCTTGTCGTTCCTCAGTGAGTCGAATATTTGCATGGATAGTACGGAACCCGAATTCCCAATATAATACCTCTAGATGCTATTCTGCAAAAGGTGAATCCACTTCCCAACATATAATCATAATTTGACAAACACTTTTCATACTACCATTCCATCTAATTCTATGTCTCAAAAGTGGCATTTTCCCTTCTAGTTTTGAAAGTACGGTTTTCATGCTTATGTCGCATTCCTTCCTTATGTGTTTTACACACGTGCCAATCTTCTCATCCTCGTAAGGCATGGAGTTTCAGACTTATTTAACATTCTTTCAATGTTACAATATCGATGTCAAACAGATGCCAATACAAGCAATAACTAATCTCTTTATATTCTTACTAATTCAATCAATTTTTTAAAATGGTATGTAAATTTTCAGTTGTATACGGCCATTTTTCAAATCAATTCTTACTCCTACTGGGGGTGACAGATAAAAGCAATGCAGCACAAGGTATTAAAACTATATCTTCTTGAATGGGCCTTTCCTTTCTGGGTTAGTTTGGCCAAGAACATAATTTCTACGCTTATGTTGTAGAGTTTTAAATCTTCGGACTATTACCTTTGCAGCAATATTACATTTGCAATAAATAAACTCAAATACCTCTGACAAGTGGACACAGAAGGTGCACACCTGCAATCTAGACACTTTTTAATATTACACTAAATCCTTTGTGAAGAAGCACGCTCTAAACTAAGGTTGATTTAACATACAGATTTAAGTTTTGCAGTGTTGGATTATTGACGAGCTCTCAGCACCGGCCTATGATAACGTTATCTTATCGGGATATCGGTCCTATCAATTGTGGAACAGTTGTATGTGTGCTGGGAAATTACAGTTTTAAGGTAAAATGGGTCCAATAACGAAACTTTAACGCCTGTGCTGAAGATTATTTAAACTACAACGTACACCACGTATAAAACCTGACACGTAAATATACCTTTCACATCACATTAATAAATATTTCTGGGGAGAAATTATGATGTTTGCTTTTCTGAAGGACTTTAGTTTGATGGGGAGGGTACAGAAAAATATAAGTTAATAAGTACACAATTTGAGGGCCAATTTTTGCGTATACTTTCCACTACGGTGAAATTCAACTAAGCTATTTTTGTGAGGTTAACCTCAAAGATTCGCAACTTCACCACGTTTGTAATTATAAAAGAATAGCATTTTGACTGTGTATAAAAACATGCTAATCGTCTACCTCCGTATAAAATTTTTCAACCCTAATCCAGAGTTCCGGTCCCAGTAGCCGCGCGGTCTAAGGCGTAGGTCTGCGGCCGCCCGCTTGCTGAGATCGTGGGTTCGAATCCCACCGGGAGCATGGATGTCTGTCTGTGTTGAGTGTTGTGTGTTGTCATGTAGAGGTCTCTGCGACGAGCTGATCACTCGTCCAGACGAGTCCTACCGCCTGTGCTGAGTCGCTGTGTGTGATCTAGAAACCTCATGAATGAGGAGGCCATGGCCCGCGTTGGGCCGCCGCGCCACAGGGGAATCCAGAGTACTGTCACAATACGGAAAGCTTCAAACAGTACTCGCAAATAAGTAACATAACTTGCGTATTATTGGAAGACTTAATACCAAACTTAATTTCAAGTGCCCACATTAAATGTTCCTTAATTAGGTCCACTTCATAGCTTTTCATTATCAGCATCCCGATGTTCATGTACATTTAGTAATGGTCAAAGGTATTGGGGTGGGGGGGGGGCAGAAAAACAGGTAAAAGGTAGAAAGATAATGCTTTCCCTGTCCACGCCATGAAGGCATATACGGTAGAGGTATAGCTCCACTCGTTCTAAACCTCGGCACTAGGTGAAGGTGTGTGGCCAACTTCATGCCCCGGCCATTTTACCCCTGGGAAAGAACCCCGGTACACACCGAAATAATCAGACAAGGGAGTAATCCAGTCTTTCCTTGTAATATACGTAGTGTAGGCTCTCTAATCAAATGAGGAGCTTCCGTTCAAAGTCATATAACATATTTCTTTAATTCAGTGCACTGCACCAAACAAGTAGCCGCGGATGTAAACATTAATCTCGCTTCCACTGGCTGTGTAAAACTTTAGTGTTCCAAAATTAGTAGATCTGCCTATCGATAACAATCGTAACACCAAATCTCATTAAAGAAAACATATGCAATAATCGGAATTTTTACGCGTCATTTTGCATCGTATGTCGCCGTTAAACACTTAACTGCGTAAGAGAATGGAGAAAACTATACAGAATTCACTATGAAAAATTAATCAAAAAATATAATTTCAAATCAAATGGATAAATAAACGTGCATTAGAACATAAATTCCGTGGAAGAGATAAAGTGGAAGCATTAGGGTAAGATTAATTGAACAGGTGGTCCGAAACCGGCAACAATGCTTATTGTTTTTAGTCCGGAAGAAGAGATTACGAAATTTTCGAGAAAAGCATGCTGAATTACAGACAAACCCAATTATCTTCCCACCCTGTGTCTGCATTTGAACTTCGCAAACGAAGCTAACATTCGCCAGTTTATGGGCGAAATGTATGGAACAGGAACGCAGTAAATTTCTGTACATCCTGTCAATCTGAAAGGCGAACAAATACTGCAGATTTGTTAATGCTGATCTATGAGAATAAAGTGAACAAATGCAAAAATGAAAATATTCTGATACGGGCTGCGGACTCCCATTGTTCCGTTATCAGGTAAGATTCAAGGCCGCTAAACAAAGCTCATATATTTCAACTGCATCAAATGAATAGCTAATTCTGAATACTTCCCTTCCTTGCTCATGTTTGTGTGTTTGCATGTCCAATAACTGTATGCCTCTCTCGCATTACCTCGTCTTTTACCATCCTGTCATGGGCACTAACCCACCGACTGTCCCATTGTTAATAGAACCTGAAGATTTGGCGTTACGAATAGCACAGCCAGTCACTAAACATGCCTCCAGAACACTTGCGTTTAGTTCGCATTGTCACTTCCCTAGACCCTTTTTAATAGTATCCACTTAAAAAAAATTTTAATTTGTCCACTTTCGAAAATGTTTTTACAGTCAAGTTCTGGACACCTCTTTTTTCCATCCGAGCACCTACCCTTCGTAACTTCCATGAATCATCTTATCCCACTGGTTCCCAAACTGTGCACTACGGAGCCCAGCGGCTCCGCTAAATATTTCCAGGGGCTCGTATGACAACTGTCGGTTTTAGATACTTCAACAAGTACTGTTGTCCTCAATAGAATCGTTTAATTTTACAATAAAGTTAATTGACATTACCGCTAATAATTTGTGTGTAGGGTATGGTAATAGTTCGAGAACAGAACCGAGACATTATTGGACCTGTGCTTCGGAAATCAGACAAGTCACCACAAACTACCCTTCAGACCAGTGAGTTTAGTGTAATTACAGTTATTTCAGTGGTCTAAATTAGAATTTCTTATTTTCGATTGATGTAACGCGGTTGGGCACATTTAGTTTTTAATTTATGCCTTTCACTGGTCCAGAAATACTTCAAGTTTTGCCAACAATATTTTCCGCGTATAAAGGAAAGTGTAGGAAACAGTGGTCTACGCAATATTATGTAGCCACACGCAGTATGACGTCATTCACAAGGACGGCGCAGTCTACGGCGCATATTGTCTTCGGCAGCCCAAAAATTGGGATCGTGGGTTCTAATCCACCCTAGACATGAGTGATTTTTCTTCATTTGTGTTGTCTTTTATCAGGCCTTGCGATATGCCGATGCCACCTAGAAGGAATCCTATCAACAGTATAAAAAATTCAAAGTTTTATAAACTAATTCTTGGAACAAGCCAGAAGACCCATTTCGTATGAACTAAAAAGGCAAAAACAATAGTATATGATGAGTGACACAGATCTAGCTCGTCGTAGCCTTCGTGTCCTAATTACATTTCTCCGTCTTTTATGTAAATTCGTTTGGAATCCTGGAGGTAATAGACTGCTTGTAAGATATTTTAACGGGCCATTAGGAAAATGTGAGGGTGCAGGCTGGATTCATCTGGGTCGGATTGTGTCCATTAGCATGTTCTTAGAAACACAACAATGACTAGCTAAACGAACATTATCGTATCAGGAAAGTATCTGAACCATGAAATTTGCAAATATGAAATAATAAAACGATATTGACATTGTCCGCACATGTTTACTGAAATTTAGACATGTAAAGTAGTTACTTTAGGTCACTTTTGCTGTGATATATGTCCGGAAGCAAAGCAATGCTACTGTCATTCAGACACAAGGTAACATCGGAACTGACAGGAGTGAGGGGTTCATCTCATTACACGCAGAACTTCATCACACATACGCCGCTTTGAAACCAATGAATGTGGAACTGCTGTGTGGTACCTGTTTCAACAGATGTTCAAGTTCTTGTTATGTTTACTGATACTGCTGGTGCTAGTGAACTGTTTCGGAGAGTTGGAAAGTGTTAAAAGAAATGCATTATTTCCAACAAACTGGACAGGTTAGTTGTCTGTGTCCAGCAATACGACTGGACGGAGAAAGATATCGTGACTTAACACAGAGTTTTCCAAGTAATTTTATAGGGCTTAATGTCCGATGATCCACTCCTTTTCTAGCGTTATGTTACACAGAACTGCATTTTAAGTCAACTCGAAAAATTACTCTCTTATAACTACCGAATTTTGTCATTTGAAATGTCCTTTTAGGCTTTGCATAGTGTGTGACGAAAATCACTGACTGCAGGCCTGCAGCTTTCCGCAGTGGTCTATCTAGGTAAGTCAATTAAGCTACTAAAACGCTTTATTAACCAACAGATGCACAAATATATACTTCGTAGATACAATTAGAATTATTATAAAATATTTTAAAATATTTAAAATTGCTCCAACATGTTTCGCATCACAAGGAATCCATCATCAGGGAGCTTCACACAGTGTATAAAGTGCATAAAGCATAAAGTACTTTTAAATATTTTATAATAATTCTAATTGTACCTATGAATTATATATTTGTGCATCTGTTGGATAATAAAGTGTTTTAATCGTCTTTGATGCACGGTACAAACATGAAGATCAATTAGGCTAGCGTTACTACATTCAGTTATATACCAAATGGCCTGAAAATACAGGACGTTCCTTCGAACATACTATTTCATGTGCTTTCTTTCACAGTTCTGAAATTCAGATACCGAATGTGGAAGATTATGAAGCAGAGTACTGTCCTTCATTTGAATACCACACAATGCTGTTATTTAGATCGCTTGAGAATAACTGTGTTATGGCTCTGTCATAGGGAAATATATTACTGCGTGAAAAGTCCGTGAATAAAACGGTTTGGAACACGGCACTGTTCCAAACCGAAGTTCATCTTTTCAATGTACTAAGTGTCTCTTTGAGGTATAATAACAAAAAGTGGAGGGATCTTTATTGCGGCAGATTTTCAGAATTCAAATAAATCAGTCTGGTACAACATGAATTAAGAATAAGCTGTCAGGGTAACAAACTCAAGTATACGTACTAATTATAGCACTATGCATTCATTCCAGACGGGGATTCTTTATCTCATGGGGAAGCCTACGTCAACAACATTTTCAATAAGGTGAGATCTATTTGTTACATATTCAACGTGCAAAAACTGAGCGATAACGATATTTTACAAAGTTCTCAAGATCCATTCAGCCAGAACGTTGAAAAGGAGAAGATGCTCATAATAACAGAAAAAGTCACGCGTATTTATAATTCTTAAACATCTCAATCTTCGCTTTTTCATGGCAACAGCGAATCCCTCAAACTTCAAGTTACGACACAATTACTTCAAAAATTTATTTTGTATTCACTGTTAGTATAGGATCTTATAAGATTCGGAAAGAAAAATTTGGTAATTTTTTATATAATCACGCCAAAAGTGCTCAAAATATCAGCATTACAGAATAAACCCTAAAAAATGTTACATTTTAGAAAACAAGTCATTGATAACGAACAATTTATTTTCGATTTAATTTGTGACAGTGATAATGGCGACATCTTCCAGTAAGACCGCTGTCCACGCATACTATAACCTTAAAGACTTCATACACTCTAAGTTAAACTGTGCAGTTTAACTGTGTACAAGAACTGCACGAGAAACTGCACGGAATGTTCTCTGGCACAGCACAGGTTTCCCATCAGGTTTGTCAGTTCTTTTGTCAGTTGTGTGTGTGTCTTCTTGTGCGTGTGACTATGGAGGATAAAAACAAGGCTGTCGTTTGCTGTTTGCTAGCCACATCGGCCATAATGTTATCCGAAAAGAAGAAAAGAAAGCGTAAAATGTGATGTAAGAAGTGGTATTTGAAAAGGAGTACATCATGCGATGCTCAACTGCTCAATGAATTGCTAGAAACGGATGTGCCTTGAGATGATGCCATCGTGGTGTAGGCAGGCAAACTGAGGAAACTGTGGGATTCCCTGAGCGAACTGCGCAGTTCTCTGCGTGAAAGACGACTGGAAAGGACAGTTCCGAGGCCTGCGCCGTTTACTCGGTTTACTCGGTTTTCCGTCAGGTATGACGCCACACAGTAAAATCGCTCAGTTTAACTGAGAGTGTATAGGGCGCTTTAGATTAACATTAACGGGCTTGTGGGGGTGGGGTGCAGTTGCTTCAGGACTACTGCCATTTTGCCAATTTGTAACTCCATTTAATAGTATACTTCACCAAAACAATATAAAAATTGGTATCATATTTATGTATTAGCACTTATACACCTAATAATTCGGAAGAAAAATAACTCTCTTTACGACAACTTCCGTATCTGTGAAACGCACCAAGACAGTACTAAATACGTATACTCCGGAAAAGTATTGCGTTAGAAATTAATCGTTTGGAAGCTACATCCCAGAACTGCCACACATAAAGTATGTGTGTTGCAGTGTAGGATATAAGGGTTCCTCATTAAGTTCTATAGCTCTTTTAGGGTTCCTTGAGTTAAAGAAGATTTAGAAGCATGAACACAAACTTAACACAAGAGGCACTTTTTTAAAATATATATTTGCACCGTGCATCTTCAACATATAAATATTTTTTATTGTCCAACTTATGCACAGTTATATAACACGTAGCTACAATTAAAATTATAAAATATTTAAAAGTACTCCAACATGTTTCGGATCACAGAGGATCCATCATCAGGGAGCCTTGTACAGTGATTGGCTAAAAATTACAAGATTGATTCTATCGTGTCCGTTGACATGGACGTGGTAGGTGTTATGGCAGCAGATTGTAACCCGATGTGTGTATAGTTCACTGTCTAGAAAGGCACTGTCAGTGCCTTTCTAGACAGTGAACTACACACACGCACATCGGGTTACAATACGCTGTCATAACACCGACCACGTCCATGTCAACGGACACGATAGAACCATTCTTGTAACTTTAGCCAAGCACTGTACAAGGCTCCCTGATGATGGATCCTCTGTGATCCGAAACATGTTGGAGTACTTTTAAATATTTTATAATTTTAATTGTATCTACGTGTTATATAACTGTGCATAAGTTGAACAATAAAAAAATATTTACAAGAGACACTTGTTTTACATTACTTACATAAGTCATTGTTCTACAGTATTTTGTATAGATACTGCTGATATCAAATCTCGCAAGATTCTGGGCTAAACCGATACAGCTCAAAACATAACAGTCGCTTAGTCACAGCGTTCCTTGTCTCATATAAAATATGTCATGATTAAAACTTACTAACTTTAAATTTCAGACTCTGTCGAATAATGGTGCAAAAAAGGACGCTTTGATTCAGCCTTTTCCTCTTGAGGAACTTTACTTTCACGATAATGAAAGAGAATTTTCCATGTAAGTATACATTAGAAAGATGAAATTTACATTCCTCCCCCCTACAGTTGTGCGTACTTAGCGTGGTCTATTCTAATAAACTAGAAGTTCAAGAAGATTAACTCACAGGCGTATATGAGGGAGAGGGGACATGTACCGGCAACGAGCGAAAGAAAGTGTACTCACAGTTTTTATTAAACCTCACCAGAATTCACGATGTGCAAACCCAACAATGCTGGACATATGCATCGTATAATATAATACTCTAATGTGTTTACAGAGACATAATGATAGGATCTAAAGTGACTTGACTGGCTCAGGACAGGGCTCAACACCAATTATGGCAGTAATCTTCCGTTTTTATAACAAAAGTTTTCTAAGTTGCAAAATTTGAAGTTCTCATGGTGCTGTTCAAGTCCTACGGAATGTTAGGCCGTGTCGACTGGTAAACAGTTACAGACATTTCAAAGGATCATATTGTCTTTTTCTTCCAGGTCAAGTAGCCCGATTAAAGAACAGAAAAAAATAATTTCTGAAGTGGGTGAATAAGTGTTTTTACTAGCGTATTTAGTTACCCCACTAAATAGCTTGTTAATAAAATAAATCGGAGATAAGATGGAGAAATTCTTATTTCTTTTGTGTACTAATAAGTAAGTTATGTTTCACGTATGTGTGTGTAGGCGCGCATGCATGCTGGAAGTAAGATGCACAAACGCTATGTTTCACTTGTAGGCACCTGCATAACATGCAAGGTTCATCCAAATTTATGTTCAAGATAAACAAGCTGCAAACAATTCTAAAGCAACGCCACGTAAAATTGGGTCTATTGATGCCAAATCTTTATGTGGAAGGTTCCTACGAATGTGACAGAATGGGTTACGGAAATTACGACTCAAAGTCATCAGGTAATTTCAGGTAAGATTGAAACTGAAATTTACTCATCCACAAACCTATGCTAGCAGAATAGTTGGGTCTAAAAAAAAAAGGAAATAAGAGGGGTTTGCATAATTAGGAGTTTAACAATTTACCTTTTCAACAAAACAACACTACAAAGATCAAATAAATAAGAATTTGATGGATAGGCCATACAAATGTCACAGAGAATTGCCTAAAGAAATTTAGTCCCAAATCGTAAGAGAAAGAAGCCTCTTGAGACAACTAGTCTTAAAGACGTATATAACAAACTTATCTCAGTGACGTAGGTTGTGAGCGTGCAGAGGTAAACTGAATTCACCTGACTCAGGTAACGTCAAGTGAAGAAATGTTGTAAGTATGGGCTTGAACTTTCGGGTTCCTTGAAAGTTTGGGATCTTGTTCCGAAGCTGTAAGACTGTTCCCTTCTTAAGGAGAACATCACTACCTAGGGATGTTTACAGTGGTGCTGATAAGTCATTAGCCCGACCAGGAAGGAAACAAGCTTATGTTTCTGTCAGAATGATGTGAATTTCCTTCGGCGCCTTGCTTTGCAGAAGAAAAACTTGATGACAGCTCGCGTCTCGATGTTGTTGAAATCGCACGCGTCCCTGACATGCTTCCGAGCTTGTTTCCTTCCTGGTCGGGCTAAGGACTTATCAGCACTCCGGTAGTCAATTAAAATGAAACCAGAATCACTTCGTAGTTAAGGGAAGTAAGTGTGCATTGTTTCATGTATTACATAATGTATGTATGTTTTTATGTGTATGAATGATATTTATGTAAGTGGACTCAGGAATCAGAAGTTTTTCTACGTTATTAATTACGCACATTTTAATAATTTTTAGGTTGACATTAAATAATGTAACTGCTGTGGGACTTGCAATTCTGAAAACAGAAAACAACACTTCCTTGAAAGTGGATAAAATGCGGCTGATGTATTCCAGTACATCCAATAGAATACAGGTACAGTCTTTCTCTTACAGCAGGAGATGCGAAGGAACTTCCACTCAGTGTTCTAGGGGGACACCCACATTTAAAACTTGGATTTACTCAATTCTGTTAACATGTACTGGATAAATAATATTTGATGTTGCAGAGCGTATTCTCTCATGGTGCACACTCGGTGTGCCTAAATAACGAATTATCCTATCCAGTTTATATGAAGGAAACACGCCAGCACCACAGATGTTTGAATACAGAACATTACTTTTAATACCTATAACTTCTCATGATCAGTTAATATACAGTTTTAACATTATAGCTACCGATTTTAATATAGCTACGACTGACATGGTGTTTCATCAATATATTCTTACTACGTTATGTTATATATGTATATAGTCTGCCAATTATCTATGGTAATTTGCCATACACAATGCACACGTCGACCAAACTTGTGACTCCCTGAGAATGGCCAGGATATAGGGCCGAAACATGTAGGAATTGTGTATAACATAAATACTGTGCGAATACTTGGTGATGAAATTTGTGTGTAAATTATGTTACAAAAACATTAACATTTTAAATTCTCTATTTTTTTATTTCGTTCTTCTTTCTTACAAGAATAAACGATATGGAGGTAGGGTGTCAGAAGAAACAAGTTGTGTCCCAACACGCGGTACAAATAGTTAGTCGAATTTCAAAGTGACTGTATTTCCAGCCGGTGTGGGGGAGGACAGAAGTGTACACGGAATCAAGGTGGGGATACCTAAATGGTAGAGAGAAACTGGAAGGCGTAGGAGTACATGGGAGGACAAATAAAAGGATTTGGAGAAACAGGATGGAATGGCGTGAACTGGGTTCATTTGGTTCACGATATGGACAACTGGCAAACTCTAGAAAACATCATAATGAAACTTCGAGTTCTATAAAATTGGGAAATTGCTAGAGTAACTAAGAAAATATTAGCTTCTCCGAAAGACTCTAAGCCACAGAGTTATTTATTTGGTACAATATTCCAAGCAGTCCCCAGTTTTGAACACATGCTTCATCCACAACTGCGAAAATCCCCTTTGTCGAATTTTACAAAAATCCAATGAACGGTTCAGTCGCTGATACTACGTCACAAGCAGACGGACACAGTGTCTACGAAAGGTCTTCCTTTTTATTGCTTAAACAACGCCACAAAAAGCAGCAAAATATTACATCGATTAATTATAATGCAAATTGGTTGCTTACATTATTCCTAATTTTTAAAAACCCTAAGTTTATTTAGTTTATTTAGCATGCCCTAGATATTTCAGAAACTGATTTCGAAAACGCGAACCCCAAGTCTAATCAGCAACTCGTTGCCATCTTTCACACTGCCAAATATTCTGAGACACCGAAATGAAATTTCTCTACACGAGGCATGAACACGTTATTTTACTGCATCGTAACATTCCCCTCAGTTTTGAATATAGAAAATTTCTGCACACTGGAATGTCAGTATATTTCCTCCATACCCTTTTCGATGGCGTTTAATGAAACAAAAAGGAGCGTGTGTATTTTTCCATGCAGCGCAGTTGCTATAATACTGAAAAATTATATGAGCAATAGAATTTACGAATATCTTATTTATTATCTCTGCGAACAATAAACTTACGTAAAATTGGTTTCAAGAAAAAAAAACAAGGAGCGACTTAAAATGTCAAGGTAATAAGTTGGAAATTCTTCAGCTTTCACGGACTGAAGTGTGGCTTTTTTTTCGACTTGGAGTAAATTTTATACAGTTACGTAAATTCCATAAAGTTAATTATGTAAGTATCCTTATTAGGTCTCCTTTGACAGGGGATCCGTCCATTTCAAGGGCAGTGTGACGTGATACAGAGAAACGTGTACATACAGGCATACATACATACACACACGCATATACACATACATACATACATAAATACACACACACACACACACATACATACATATATATACAGGCAGTCCCCGACTTTCGTACACAATTATTTTCTGAAAATGAGAAGGAAAAACTGAAGTCGAGCAACATACTTACATGTTATAACGGGGGTTTCGTTACCATTGCTTAAAAGTACTTAAAAAGCCCTATTTATGGGCAACAAACAAAATCGTTGTAGCATCAATTAACGTACAAAAATGCATTAATTCAACCATGCGTAATAGTTAACGTTCCCGCCATCACACGAGCCAAATTCTCCATAATTCTGATAGCTACATAAGGGATGACCAACGATAATCATAAGCCATTAATAAACTCAACAACGCTGTTTAAAATATTTTTCGTACGTCTACTTTACAGTACAATGGTCATATTATACATGCAAATTACGTATTGCTTCTTCCACCAAATTGCGTTACCCCAGTAAGTGGCCAGGATAGCCAACAACAAAGAACACGCGGTCTCACCAAACTCAGCCAACATGAAAACTCAACCGTCCACATCAACACCAAAACTGTCAGTTGGGTTACAAAATATACAAACAAATAAAATTTCCAGAGTTATGTCTTGCCTCAATTTATACTTATCTCACGTACCCCGTCTGGAATTTCACAAAGCTGGACAGCCCTAGTCGGCCTAGGCCTCCTCATTTTCGAGGCTTTATGATCACACTCAGGCGTGAATTCACGGGGCTACACTAAGCTCCAGTCGCCAGAAAGTTCACTAGCACCTCTTAAAATCGCTGGCGACTAAATCCGAGCAAGTGAAGTTTAAGTTTGTTCAAATTTACTCGCTACTCGCTGGATAGTACACTATCCCGCTTGTAAACTCGCTCATTGTAATTGATACGGTCAGAAAGTAGCTTGTGATAAAACACTAAAACTCTTCGGTTCACTTCTGACGAACGCAAGCGCTACTTGCTGACTGCCCAGCCTTTTCATTCCTACGTGTACTAGGCATGACGAGTTTCTACATGCTCGCTCACTAACTGGCGACTGAACTTGCTGGCGAGGAGCAAGTACAGTAGCCTCGTGGAATCCTCGCCATAGACATACCACACTTGGTAGGACTCGTCTGAACTAGTGATCGGCCCGTCGCAGAGACCACTACCAGATAACACGCAACCTTCACAAGAGAAGGGCATCCATGCTCCCGATGGGATTCGAACCCGCATCTCAGCAAGCCAGCGGTCGCAGACCCACCCCTTAGTCTGCGCGGCCACTGCGATCGGCCTTCCTGGCACTTAGTAAACACAAAAGACAGTTCGGGATTCGGTTTTACAGCGTAACTGTTTGACAGCTCGAAATGTTTGTTCGTTATATGCGCACGGAATTCCGAATTCGGCGTACGAGAGGCGGATTAGGGGTGAGAATGTAAAATGTACAAAAGTACGGGTGTACGGAAGTCGAGGGCCGCCTGTACATGCACATGCACACACACATGCTTACTTACTTACTTACTCCATGGTGCAGAGTCCTTCTTGAGAAGCTAACTGGTTTGCAGCTAGTCAAGAAATTCCCCGCGTTTCATGGAACCCGAAGGTTCATTACCGTACTCACAAGCGTC
>Ga0123354_10010014_pt1 | contig 14567 bp, 10 predicted proteins | sample TergutLab28metaG_2_FD_97872 | JGI IMG/M metagenome (GOLD analysis project Ga0123354, IMG submission 97872) | Labiotermes labralis P4 segment gut microbial communities from Petit-Saut dam, French Guiana - Lab288 P4 | ecosystem: Host-associated > Arthropoda: Insects > Digestive system > Gut ... | reverse complement strand
TTTGTTTTTACAAAAAAATATCTTATAAATTTATTATTTTGAGATGTATGTTTGCTACCCCAACCCTGCAACACACCTAAAAGAGGAGCGAGTACCCCCCCCCCCCCCCCCCAGCCAAGGAAAAGAACTCCTACTAGAACCATTTTCGACGTAGTAGCGGAATAAAACAATGCTCCAGCCCAAATGTCCTCGTAGAACAGAAAGTTACCACGACACACTCTATGTAGCTTACATCAAGGACTTCTCCCATAACCCAATAAAGAGCGCAAGACATATTCGCTACAACTCCACTTATGAATTCAGAGTCTCACTGTTCTTTCTTCACTGTTCGCAGTAGTTTCTAGCTCAGTTTGACCTCAACCATGTTTTTAAGCAATTCAAATACGCAGAAATAATGTCTTTACAATACATACATCTCCGTTCAATCTGACTTGTGAAACCTTAGCTGCAAGGCGAAACCTTAGCTGCAAGGCTTAATGAGAAATTATACAAAATTACGTATTTGAACTTTTAAGCACGTAACAGTAAGCAACTGTGTTCTACTGTAAAAGGATTACCCCGACGTCCGGAAAATCACGGAAAATTTGGTTATGCTGAAATGGAATACTTAGTAACATAGAGCAAATAACAAGACAGGCAATGTACGTGTAACTTACCATTGAGGCGCGTTCGTGCAACAATTGCTGCCGTGGAAAAACAGTGAGTATTATTTTGTGTGTGTGTGTGTGTGTGTGTTTGCAGCCTTAGTTATCCAGCATGCAAAGTGCACGTGCCCTATTATATTGACATCTATGGCCTGCCCGGCCCTATCGCATATTGCAGAATTATGACGCAAACGGCAGGATTTTCGGAAAAACTTTTCTGAACGTAAAATGGGACATTTCGATTTTCTCTACAACATTTCTCCGAAACATTTCTCATTTTAAGAAGAATTCAGCGAGATATCATCAATGAACATGGGTATTCACGTGAAGTACTCGTTATTCTTGACGGATTTAATGAAACTTATACTCCTTTGACAAATTTTCGAAAAATATTCAAATATCAAATTTTATGAAAATCCGTCCACTGCGAGCCGAACTGTTCCATACGGAGAGGCAGACTGACACATACGACAAAGCTAACAGTCCCTTTTCACAACTTTTGCGAACGCGCCTAAAAATTAGAAATCGTTTAAAAGTTACGCTGGTAAAGGAAGATGTAAGTGCTAGAGGGGTACCCGAGCCCCAGGACACCTACGTAATTGGTGCCTAAGATAATGACCATCTAATTACCATTCATAATCACCTATTATCGTCATAACATGTACAGATAAGAAATTAAAGAAGAGACCGTTTAGATCATGGCTGAAAACCCCTACCCTAAATATAAAACCAGCCGGAAGGAGACACAACGGAGGCCAACGGTAAGTTCTGTGAAAGGTGGCGATGACGGCGTTCGAGGCTTCCCTACATTCTTCACCTGCCCCTCCATCCTGTGCCATCCAGCCCAAAGCGCTTGCATCTAGAGAAAGCTACCACATGATCCTCACTGCCCACATTCCTGTGAACACAACAGCTACTAGACTAATGGAGGGGAATATAAGGACGGAGGCTGGAAGGAAAACCTTAACAGCAAGAGGGAGAAGTGGAATGGTTCGATCCATGGAACTTTCCGTGGAGTAAATACAGCTACAAATATAGGGAAAGGAATGCCAACATCTCTTCCACGTGCTGTCAAACTTGTATTTTTAACTTCCCGCATTCCGCTGAGTTTCATTACAAAACAAATGGAAATATATACTCCGTAACACGTTTGTAATTAAGAAACTCGCCATTACAAACCACGAGCAAGTTTTTTTTTTTGGTGGCTCTACAGTCCCTGGTGGGCCAAGCCCTCTTTAATTGTCGAGGCTTCACGACCACATTCAGATATACCACAATCGGCAGGACTCCTTTGGGCGAGTGACTGTTCGTCCCACAGACCTCTACCTGACGGCACCCACCACTCACAAAAGGCAGACACCCATGGCTCCGGCCGGATTCGAACCCACAATCCCAGCAAGCCAGCGGCCGCAGACTCACGTCTGAAACCATGCGGCCAATGGGATTGGCTTATCAAGTCATACACTGCAATATTATTACTGGTAACATTGTGTTCTTGAGCGTATGGTATTTTGATAGAATCTAAAATGTGCGAGTGGTGTAACATACACATTTAATGGTTATACAAAGGTGTAACCATGCTAACAACACAAGTAAAACAAAGCAAAAAAGGAGTACACAAATAGTGTAAAAACAGTAACAAAATTGTAAACTCAACCACGTCACATATTACATGTCATAGGTTTTCTTTTATGCTTGTATTGGTATGTTGTTATCGTCGTTACACGTATACACAGCCACTCCTTACAACACTGACACACTTTTGCCTCTATCAAACAAGATAGGCAATGTACGTATAAGGTAATATTACGGGGCGTTCGCGTAACCAATGTTGCCGTGGAAAAGCGGTAAGTATTACATATTATAATGTGTGTCTGTAGCCTTAGTTATCCAGCATGTACAGCACGTGCGCCTATTATATTGTCCTCTGTAGTCTGCTCGGTTCTATATTTTTCCACATTATCTCATAAACGGCACGATTTCCGGGAAAAGGTTTTTGAACATACAATGCGTGTTTTGATTTTCTCTACGTGTCTGAAACATTTCTCATTGTAAGAAGAATTCAGCGGGATGTTATCTGAAGGGTACATAGGTATAGTGCCCGTTATTATTGTCAGATTTCAATGAAACTTGATTTTTCTCGAAAGATTTTCGAAAAATACCCAAATACAAAGTCCATGAAAATCCGATCAGTTGGAGTTCAGTTATTCCATGCGGACGGACGGACTTACATACTCCATGGAGCACAGTCCTTCTTGAGAAGCTAACCAGTTCTCAGCTAGTTAAGAAATTATATGGAACCCGAAGATTCATTACACCGTTTACATGTTCCCGCCATCTGTCCCTATTCTGAGCCAGCTCAATCCAGTCCATGGCCCCCAATCCCACGTCCTGAAGATCCATCTTAATATTATCCTCCAATCTAAGCCTTGGTCTTCCAAGTAGTCTATTTTCCTAAGGTTTCCACATCAAAACCCCGTGTGCATCTCTCCTCCCCCAAATGTGTTAAATGCCTCGCCCATCTCATTCTTCTCGATTTGATCACCCGAATATTTGACAAGGAGTAGAGATCATTAAGCTCCTCATTATGTAGTCTTCTCCACCCTCCTGATACCACCCTCCCCCTTGGGCCAAATATTTTCCTCACCACCCTATTCTCACACACCCTCAGTCTACATTCTTCCCCCTGTTCTCACACACCCTCAGTCTACAATCTTCCCTCAGTGTGATACACAAAGTTTCACACCCATACAAAGCAAATGGCAAAATTATAGTTAAAGAAACTGCACCGAATGAAAGAAAGCATTCCTTGCCTTCAATCTGTTCTTAATTTCTTCCTGAAAAGAATTTTTAAATTCGTTAGGGGTTTTCCCAAATATTTGAACTCTTCCACCCTTTCAAAGGAACTATTATCAATCTCCATATGGTGAATGCGTCCAGCATTCAGATCTCGAGACATGACCATGTACTTAAGTTTTATCAGCATTTACTTCTAGTCCAATCTCCTGACTAACAGCAACTAAAGCTTCTGTGTATTTCTTTGTAGTAAGCAAGCTTCCGCCCAATACATTAACAACATCAGCATAAACTAGAAGCTGATATGTACCATTTACTTGCAAGCCTTCCTGGTTTACCTGAAACCTCCTAATGGCCTACTTTAAAGCAAATATGAGAAGCACCTCCTTTACTAGGAAACATGTCAGACACATGTTTAGCTACCTTGACTTTGCTATAGCTTTCATTCAGCCATATTTTTATTAGTATGCCAGTTTCAAAGGGATACCAAATTCAATTAGAACATTTTACAAGCCCCCCCCCCCCGAACTAACTGAATCGTACACAGGCTTTCAGGAAGTCTATAAATAGCTGAGGCGCAGCCTTTTTTTATTCCCATTTTTCTCACGTATTTAATGGAATGCAGAATATATGATCAGTAGTTAATCTGTTACGTCGAAATCCACACTGATAATCCCCAATAACTTCCTCTGTATACGGAGTTAACCTTGACAGAAGGATGGTGGGTGAAATTCTCTATGTTGATGACGAAAGTGATATGCCTCTATAATTACTGCTATCTGTTTTATCGCCTTTCTTATGAATAGGCACAATGACTGACTCCTTCCCCTGCTCAGGCAATTCCTCCTTATTCCAACAGAATTGATAAGTTTATGGATTTCAGAGTGAATTGTCCTATCACCTGCTTTAATCAACTCTGCTGAGATCTGATCCATACCAGGTAATTTGTCTTTCTGGCTTTTCAATAGCCATCTCAGCTTCAAAGGCACTCGGCTCAGACAACAATGGCTCTGTTGTATGTATTTCTGCCTGCCTAACATCATTGACCCCATGTACAACCATCAGCTGAGAGAAATGGTTCCTCCACCTAGCTAAAATACTGTGAAAGTCTGTGAGAGTCTCTAATCAAATCACCCTTCTCACCCTTTGCTACATTAGTTCCAGGCTGGTAACCCTTCTTAAAGTCACTGATGCCCTTGTACCAGTCCCTGATTTTTTTTATCTTACAGTTAGTTTCAAGTTAATCAGTTTTCGCTTTCAGATATTCCCTCTCTTTCTTCCTGAAATGTCTGCTAGCTTCATGTCTTACATTGTTAAGATTAATTATACGGCTGTCGTTTGGATCCCGCAACCACGGCATTTTAGCCTACTTCCTTTGATCTAAATATCTTAAACGTTCTTCATCACACCGTGATTTATGCCGCTTCAATTCATGCAGACCTAGACTCCCTTTAGCTGAGGTTGTGACATACTCTTTAATGTTCTTCCCAAGCCCTATTTATGTCCTCGATGTCATTTAAGTTCTCTCAAGCTGCAAACCTGTTTGAGATCTTAATCTGATACCGTTTCCTAACATCCAGCTCATTTAGCTTCCTGAGATTAAATCTTTCCCCATCAAACCTCTGTGCTGCTTGTTTACTTACTGCCAATCTTTCATTAACTTCTGCAACCACCAGATAGTGATCAGTATCACAGTCAACTACCCTGAAACATCGTACATCGAGTATACTCGAATGCCATCTCCTGTCTATCAATATGTGATCAATCTGGTTGTTAGTACTCTCCCAGGAGAGGTCCAGGTGTATTTATGAATGTTTCGGCGCAGGAACAGCGTGCTGTTAACAACTAGACTTTTGATGTAACAAACTTTACTATTCTAACACCAATGGCATTACTATCCTGATGTAGATTCTCATTCCCAGCTGTCGGCTTGAAAATATCCCTCTCTCTAATTCTGCATTAAACTCTATCAGAATTTGTATTTCGTACCTAGGAAAATTTCCGAAAGCCTGCTCTAGTTCCTCATAAAAACTGCCTTCTGTTCTTATTCATCACTTTTTCTCCTCACTTGGTGCATGCACATTCAGATCAATGATATTACACCAGCAACCTCTCATAACTATGTATGTCATCCTACCACTACAAACTATACTCTCTTAACTGATGATACTATTCTGTGGTATACTGTACAAACAACCCTGTCCCAATTGATGATTGCTGTTTCTTTTTCCATAGATAAAAATATAATCCCCTGCTCTTACAGTGCCCCGTTTATCCCACGTAACCTCCTGCACACCCACCAAATCTAATTTATACCTTGCTAATTCCCTGGTTACTGTTGTAAGTGAACCTGACCTATACAGGCACCTTACATTCCATGTACCAAATCTCATGTCCCTTCTCCACTGCCTAGGTCGTAACAAAGGATCAGTCCAGGTCCGAGGGACATGAATCTGTTTCGCGACAAGGCCTGTTCGTATGGTGAGGAGTTGTTAGCACCTCGTCCAACTTCCAAGCTGGAAGACCAGCCCTTACCGGCTGTACACGACTGCTTATACAATACATTCGCAACTAATCTCCATATTGGAGGCTGTTCCTCCATGCGGACAGACGGGCATACATAACAGAACTGAGAGCCACTCTTCGAAATTCTGCGAACTCGCCTAAAACTGTAAACTCACGGCCATATAATCTCACTAAATTTTTTTTATGTTTTTTTGCAACGTATAATACAAACCAACGAAATGCACATTTCCTAAACTAATATTTTAATTTTCTGATGTCTTCTACACGTTTCGAATCCGAGGGTTCATCTTCAGGAAGACGGTTATATACACAGTTATGCGTTTTACAAGCATCAGTCTTAGTGGTGCAAGTAAAACGTACCATAACCACAACTGTATATAAAACCGTCTTACTGAAGATGAACCCTCGGGTTCGAAACATGTAGCAAGACATCAAAAAATTAAAATTAAAATACTAATTTACGAAATGTACATTTCGCTGGCTTATATTTATAATCACTCAAAATATTATTCCTGTACACGGCTAGATAATCGTCTGGAATTACTGAAACGTCCGGTCCAATGGAAAACACTTTTACAAGCTTATTTTAAATAAAACCAGCCGTGTGAAGGGAGCATACATTTGCACCTGTCAAAACCCATGTTTCAACAAAATTATTCTCATTACCATGCTTGTCAATACCAAGCAACATGCAACATCAGGCTTCGGCATGAGATCTGCCTTTATATCAAAAGTTGTCAATTTACTTTGTAGTCAACTCTTCTTGTACTTTTCACACAACAAGCGAAGAATTAGAATGCAGGCACACATCGCTGTCACAGCCACCGCGTTAACGCTGACGGATAACCTTATATGTTCACGTTTCAACCACAGGCCTAACTAACTCGATTTACAAGTGCATCTAACCACAGGAATCTCCAAATATTTTATTTCGAAGCAGGGCAATGCCAGTAGAAATTTCAACCGGAAATGAACGAAGTTATCAACACCAATACTGAAAGACATTCAAGTCTTATGAGATACGACGCCATATCTACTTGCAAACAGCTGCCACGTTTCGAAGGAGCATGCTACCTCCAACCTCGGGACAGGATACGATGGCAGCAGGCACACCCGAAAAGTCAGTGACTATCATGACACAGCATCAGATCTCATAAGACTCCAATCTTTAGCATCTCTGCTGAGAAAATCTAACACGTTGGATCATTACTGAATCTCAAGCAAAATTCTCAGAAAACAGCAAGTGCAATATCCTGCCTATGAAAAATACTAGGCAGCTTAGTGTTTAAGCTTCATTTTTAGGCGCGTTCGCACAGTCGCAAAAAGCCCCTACTACCGTCGTCATGTCCGTCCGTCCGTATGTCCGCGTTTATCAGCACAGCTGCCACTGGACAGATTGCCGTGAAATTTTCATACGGATGACTTTTATGAAAATGTGTCAAAAAATCCACATTTTGTTAAAATCTAGAAAAATATAGGGCCTCTCAAAGGTCGACCTGAATATGTTTTACTGATGATGGCGACATTAAATATCGAAAAAGAGCGCAAAATTTTACGTTATAAGCTCATTGCCCATCTTATTCCTATACATGGAATGCGACGTGCTTCTAAATATATACAACTAAATATCGTAATACGCTGATCTCACTGTTAAACGTTTATTTATTGTTAATCTTACCTGCGGTCTAGTGTTTTAGCTTCAAATATACGCATCTTATCAGGGGTTCCACAAACATTTTTCCAGTGCGAACGCGTTCCGAGCACAAATCAAACAGAGACTGCTCTTTTTAGGCTTACGACCATCTTTGATTCATCGTACCCGTATCACGTTGGCCAACGTCCATTGTATGTGTATTTGGAATACACAATTTTTCGGGCGCTAGTCCTGCTCCCGACTTCACGTGATCATTTGTCAATGTACTGTTCAATCTACAAATAAGTATTCTTTTACAAACACCAGTGACGACAGCCGGGATCGAACCCGGAATCCTCTGAAAACTAAGGTTAATATACTGGCCGCTAGATAATCACACTAATAATAATAATAATAATAATAATAATGCGCGTAATCGTAAATAAACCATATTAGTACGTTTGTCAGTAGTAAGTTGTGGAGGCTGGGGGCAAGTAGTACCGGCCTTTTCAATGTACGCCTACTATGGTCTGAAAGGAAATAAAAAATTTCGAACTGAATCTTTGAAGACATTCTTTCTTCCGATCAACATTCGAACTGGGAACGTCTCGACTACGCAGCACACGTTCACTCACATCAGCTGCATTAGTATCTCAATTCCAGCTACGGCGTGTCATTAGCTTTACTGTAATTTACATGTCTATCTTGGGACCGTGTAAGATGTCGTTAGGGCAACAAGTACTAGAATCGCCTCGTTGCAAATTGTGTAAAATCAAATGGAAACTGCGTTTTATACAACTAAATCCAGCACGCACGGACCGGATCAAACAACACACAGCCATAAAAGCACGACGGACTTACCTAACCGAATTTCTAAATACGACTACACGATGGACGGCTGGTGAAGTTGGCAGAGCCAGCATGCTATCTATCTACGCTAACCGAAGCAATGGTATGACATTACATGGTGTTTGACCGGCTCTCCTGAAATAACTCGTGGTCGACCCGGCTGGCCAACAGGCGGTACTCTGCAATCCTAGGGGGAGGACGCACGATCAACCCGCAGGGATCACATTGCACATGCCAGTTCCTGGTCGGTCACCCCGACCAAGTCAATCTGATTTCTGCACATCTCTGCTTCCCGTTTACTGAAAATTCTCAATGTCCAACCACACAAATCAAAATAGACCGGAAGTTCATATTCTACTTCCGATGCCGTTCTAATGTTCACATCGAGGGCCAGAGAGACAAGACAACTATCACAAAACACATTCTTCCTCGTACGTGACTGCGTCTTCTGTTATCATGAGAAAAATACCGAAATAAAGAGCAAATGTTAAGCCTCAAACAAGCTGTAGGCATTACGACTTGGAATATTCAGCTGCAGTCTTCCGGGTTTTGACACAGTGCATAACGCCGAAGCTGTATTAGTCGCTAACAAGGAGGCTGCTCTGGAAGACTGATAAACTAAGTACGTGCATATATTGCTGCAGCGAAGAGAATGCAGGACATAACAACATAAATACGGCTAACAAATCCTTTTGAACTGTGGCAAAGTTCGTATACATGGGAACGACACTAACAGATCTAAATGGCATGAATAAAAAAAATTACGAGCAGATTAAACTATACTAATTAGATGCCTTCTACCAATCGGTTAAATATCTTTTGTCTTCTCGTTTGGCATCTGAGAATACGAAGATTAAAATACACACCTCCTGTTGTGTAAGTGTGAAAACTGGTCCTTCCATTAGCGGAAGAACACACACAGTCTGTACATGTCCGAAAATAGGGTGATGAGAGGCATATCTGGGCTTTATAGCGACAAGCAATAGGATACTGCAAAAAAAAATAATAATAACAGATTGAGCTTAATGATTCGTACTTCTCATCATTATCAGCGTGATCAAATCAGGGATGACGAGATGGGCGGGGCACATGACACATAAGAGGCGAAGATAAATGCATACATAGTGTTGATGGGAAAACCTGAAGAAAAGAAACCACATAAAAGACCTGTCGTAGATGGGAGGATAATATTAAAATGTATGTACAACGTAACATGAATACATTGGATGGGAGTGCGTGCGCTGGATTAATCTGGCTAGCATAGGGATCGTGAGGTGGATTCAACGGGCTCAGGATAAGGACAAGTGACCGGCTCTTGTAAGCGCAAGGCAATGAACCTTACGGTTTCACTAAACGCAGGGAATTTCTTGACTAGCTGAAGTACTATATTAGCTTCTCAAGAAGGACTCTGTTCTACGTAGTTAGTAGCAATGTAGGTCGCGGTGGTGGGGAGCAGTTCATATTCGGGATATCTCAGGTTCAAACTTGAGTCGGCAGACTTTCTTAAATGATGATTTCCGTGATTTTCCTCATCTTCCTAACAAATATATATCTCAAATTAGACCACGACCGCTTCCTTCAACGCATTTTCCAATTCACTATTCACCAATCACTCTATAATTCTACTCTACAGAATCTTCGCTACTGAGTCTGTCGTTACATAAATCACCAAATGTACGGAACAGTAAGGCACACTGCAATTTCCGCTCTGCATTTGAACCCTCCTTTTGTAAACGAAATGCAGCAGTTTTGTTTGGGAAAACGCAACATTAGAAAATATGGTGCAACACACTGTACTCAGAAGCGTTGCATTCCGTAATGAAGGTTCCCCAGGTAAGTAAAGAGGTGGTGCAAAACCTACAGAAGTGAAGAGACTCCACATTTCGTGTAGTTCGACGTATCTGTAGCCCGCTAATTACATGACACAGGATCCAGCGTACATACTGTAACGTGAATTTATGGAAACACCAGCCTACCGCACGGACTGGTCAATTTCAAACTACTCAGCGACCTCGCTACACTGCACCTACCGGCATGCCACATTACAAACAAAAAATATCTATGTCCTTTCTAATACGAGCTCGTGGCTTGACTACAACTAGCTGTACAAACCTAAACACAAATAGAAAATGGCATTTAAAGCTATAAAAGTCAGTTTAAATCAATCTACTATAAAATATCTTCCGAAGAAGCTGTGTCTGCTAATATTTTGGTCAATACGGAACTTTCAAATTACTCGTATGTTCCGTAAATCAGGAAATTACATCAAACTTTCAATTCCGAACAAAACGTAAAAGCTCCTTAGCGAAGTTACGTACGTATGAAATCTGCCATCCACTAATAAAAAAGCAGCCCCGAACGACAGCATTAAACTACAAATAGAAAATTAGAAATTTTAACTAAATGAACCACATAGTTAATTTTGAGGCGCGTTCGCAAAGTTGCGAAATGAGAATATTAGCTTCGTCATGTCCGTATGTCCGCATGGAACTCGGCTCCCACTGGATGGTCATGAAATTTGATATGAGTATTTTTCGAAAATTTATCGAGAATACTAAAGTTTCATTAAAATCTAACAAGAGTAACGAGTACTTTATGTGAAGACCTACGTACTCGCATATCTCGCTGATCTCTTCTTAGAATAAGAAATGTTTCAAAGGTTGTAGAGAAAATCAAAACATACATTTTATGTTTAACAACTCCGCCCCCCCCCCCTGAAAACCGTGCCCTTTATGAGATAGTACGGAGAAACTTGGTACAGACAGACAGGCCACAGACGACAGTAAGGCGACACACACACACACTCGGGAAATGTAACATTCATCGCTTTTCCACGGCAACAATGGTTTCGTGAACGCACCTCTATGTTACGTTTATACGTACGTTGCCTACTTGTTAAATTTTAATAGCCATGTTCCCGTTACTAGCCATGGACAAGACCTGGTCTCAGGTGCGTATCTTAAGTTTACTGAACTATGGTGTCCCGTGACTGAGAACTGCTCTTTATAAGGGGTGCACCAAGCTGAATGCTTTCGCAAAGACGGAATCACAGCCGGCTTCCGAAACATAGTACTCCATTAAAAATACACGTTGAACGAAGTCCAAAGAAAATTACTTCAGTAAGGCATATACCACCATCAGATTCCAATACAGTTTAACTCAAATATGCACATCTATAACTCCGTTGTTTTACACGGCTGTGACACCTGGCCGCTTACACCGAGGAAAGAACACAGGGTGTGCGTCTTCGACAACATGGTGCTGAGGCAGATATCTGGGTTTGACAGGATGAACTGGAGGATGGAGAAAACTGCATAGCCATGAGCTTCATAATATATACTTCTCACCAAGTAATATTAGGGTGATCATATCGAGGATGAAATAGGTGAGACATGGAACATGTGGAGAGTAGAAGTTCTTATACGGTTTTGGTGGGGAAACCTAAAGATACACTAGAACAATAGGCGCAAATGGTAGATTATAATGAGTCGTAAAGAAATTGGATGAGATGGAAAGTGGACTGGTTTAATCTGGTTCAGGACACAGACAAGTTACAGGATGCTTGTGAACACGATGATACACCTGCGAGTTGCATTAAATGTGACGAATTTCTCCAATACCTGAGGTGCATCGCCTTCATAAAAAATACTGTATTCCAAACGCAACTAATATCTTCATGGACCTGATAACGTAATATTTCATATCCTGTTTGGATCAGTTCTGTCGGAATGTGATCCACTGTTAGTGAATCAGCTTTTCAACCGCAACCCCAACATCAAAGGCACTAAGGCTCGAATACTAATGTTTCGGATGCATGTATATCTAATATCATTAACAGCACGTACAATAACCTTCTCATCCTTTGCCAATTTGGTCTTAGGTTGACAACTATGCTCAAGCCTCTGTACGAGTCTCGAATATTCTTGTTGATACTCTTTATTTCGAGCTCATCGATTCCTTCGGCTCACTGAGTCACCAACATGTCTTCTAGTTTTACGTCTGAAATTTTTCAAATTATCTACATTAATCTGCTTTGGATCCTGTACCCAGGCAACATGGATAGCTTACTTAAATCTAAAAACTTCAATACACAATAACCTAAGACTCTTTGGCTGAAAACTTGATATTCCCTATAATACTTCCCCAAGCAATAGCGATGCCCTCATTGTAATGTAATATCTCCAAAGATGTAATCCTATTTGAGGCCGTAACATGATATTCGTTATTTCGTCACATTACTTGAATTCTTGAGATGGTATGCGTCCATGTCAAACTTTAGCGTTTCTCTTTATTTATCAACAACCTCTACCGAACTTCTGCACCCACCAGATAGTGATGAGTATTACACTTAACGCCTGTGGAAGATCGGGTTTGAATACTGTTTCCTAACTATAAATATGTCAACAATATGACTGTGGGTTTTCCTGTCACAGGAGTATGCGTGTTTTTATAAGTTTAGTTGTGGGAACATCTCGCTCTTGACAATAAGACTTCTCGATGTGGTAAAGTTTACATTCTAATACCATTAACATCGGTTTCACGTAAATTCTCGTAACGGTATTATTATTATTATTATTATTATTCTGTGACTCCACTATCCAAGGAGGATAAGCGACTCCCTAGCTACTCTTCTCCATCCATCCCTATCCTGCGCTGCTTGTCTCAAACGTCTCCTCTAGGCCCTACACGATACATTCGAATTCTGTCAAAATACCAATGAATTGCAAATTACTACAGGAATACACAAAGTTGCCATAAAGTGTGGCTTCATATCTAATACTGGAGAATGAGGATAAACTGTGGCGTGAAGATGTAGCAATCATGCCAACCATGTTCACAGGGATAAGTTCTATCAGACATATCTACAATGTGGCAGTGAATGCTAACATTCCTGAAGACTTTAACATGAATACCCTCAATATCTTAGCTGTTGGCGATACCGTTGAGTGAAGAGCGACATAATGCATGGCAGAAGCAGCGGAAGAATAGCGTCACATTTATTTACCACAAACTGCACGTATATAAGCGAATCATGCAATATAAATGGATTCGTGTGGTTGACAATGCGGTCTTCTGCCCGTAAGTTTAGGAATTCAGTTTTCGAAAATCCCAATGACGCACCCATAATACGACATATATAAATTCACAGTTTAAAGATGTGCGGCAACCAGTCAGATTCTAGACATTTACGTAACGATAATCCCAAGTCCCACCAAACAAAACACACGCAGCGTTTAACGTCAGAGAGGGTTGTTTATTTGACGTACCTAAAACCCATACCTGAATTTCACATGGATACTGCATCTGCCCAAACAATTCGAATGTCCTAAAACGCCAATACACATTATTTTCACGGGCCACTCGCAGTAACAATTGGCATGTAACACCTTTACCGTTATCGTAGATATGCCAAGGCATCCGCAGGACGTCAAAGGAAATACAGGTGGGTGGACATCGGTTATGTGGTAAAGACGTCCGTCTTACCGGGTTCTGTGACGGGAATACTGGCTATGTTCCAATGTTATGTAGTTACCCACTATCTACTCTGGCAACATCCGTCACTCTGTCCCCATAACTGACATCGCGCAGTTCTAACGGCGTTTCACGATGCACGATTCTGCATTGCAGTTACCTGCTACTACGGGCGGCTGACCGAATCTTCACATCTCTCGATCTATTATCATAGTCACCCACGACATCTACCAAACCACCTTTCCGGTCTTTGTCGGTGCATTAATATTGCCACTCAATTAATAGCTAATTTCCAAACAAACAAGAATTCCAATCAAAAGCAGACAGTTTCAGCGCAGTTTCTTATGGACAAAAGGCATTTCTGCCACTGGGACCCAGAATATGAATATACGTGAACCGAGATGTGCAGTTAAAGATGACGATCCCAGTGCTTCGCTATGCGATGGATAAAAAATGTCCTAACCATACAATAAGTCTTTTTTAATATAAATAAGACTTTTCACTGATACGCCTGCGTATTTTACGTTCGTGCCATGATGACAGCGAAAGCCTGCAACATGTATTCCTTCCCCCCCCCCCCCCCCCCCCCTCTATGCCACTGAAAAATCCAATGACACTATTTTTGTTCGAGCGCACGCACCACCCAT
>Ga0123354_10010012_pt1 | contig 14569 bp, 5 predicted proteins | sample TergutLab28metaG_2_FD_97872 | JGI IMG/M metagenome (GOLD analysis project Ga0123354, IMG submission 97872) | Labiotermes labralis P4 segment gut microbial communities from Petit-Saut dam, French Guiana - Lab288 P4 | ecosystem: Host-associated > Arthropoda: Insects > Digestive system > Gut ... | reverse complement strand
GGCGCGTATGGGTGAGGAGAGGGGGGTGTATAGGGTCTTGGTGGGGAAACCGGAGGGAAAGAGACCACTGGGGAGACCCAGGCGTAGATGGGTGGATAATATTAGGATGGATCTCCAGGAGGTAGGATGTGGGTATAAGGACTGGATTGGGCGGGCCCAGGGTAGAGATAGGTGGCGGACGCTTGTGAGTGCGGTAATGAACCTTCGGGTTCCGTGAAATGCGGAGAATTTCTTGACTAGCTGCAAACCAGTTAGCTTCTCAAGAAGGTCTCTGCACCATGCAGTAAGTAAGTAAATGAAACGCTGAATTTATTTCATACGTTATTAATGGTTCAAGATTGCTGTCATCGTTGCAGATTACATGGCATCGATGTGAAAACAGACAATGACAAATAGCTGAGGTGATTTGAAAGGAAGTAACTATAGACAGCTGAAGGCAATGCACATTAGGGATTCTGTTGAGGAATTGCCTTAAGAAACAAAATACGTCATTCACGGCACGCAATAACTGGGCAAGACTAAAATGTAAATAATTTTTTTTATAGTAACGCGTTGACATCATAATTTCTGACTTACTGTTCGCAGTCAACCTAAATTGACGTCTCCCTTCGTAAATCTCGTAGAAGCATGAGAAGTGTGGGAGCTTCAGAAGCAAAACAATTACCGTTGCTACAGTGTTCTTACTAATAGCTTCCTGGCACCCATCTCATAATTATACCGTCTTTCAGAAAGGCACATTATGTTACGTGTTTACTAATCAGATATTTCACAAAAATGACACCGATTCATTGTGCCGCATGATGTCTGTGGTGGGTAGAGTAGCGACGGCCGATTTTCAGCAAAGAAATAAAGTGCGTAGGAGGAATAAAGCGAAGAAGAGCATACGACAGCGTCTGCAAAGCGACAGCTTATGTTCCGCTGCCAGAATTATTCCTTCCCTCTTCTCACCCTTGTGCTTCCCACGCGGTTGTCTTGTTTTATAAAAGCGCGCTGGTGCATATGAAGTGGGAAAGGAAATCAAAATACGAGAAAATTTTACAAAAAAACGCTTCACATGCCTTGCTGACTCGCTCTGCATTCCAAAAGATGTGTCCTGGAAGTAGTTCGAATTAAACGTACCGTTTAATTTCTGAATTCCGGCGATGTAAGTCTTACTTTTTTCCTGTCGCACTGGTGTTACATGCATGTTACAGGCATTTCACGAAAATAAGTACGGCAAACGTTGGCATAGTTGAGATATTTAGGCACTGCATTATTCGTAAAATTTATTAAATATAATGCTATACATAAATTATATAACTTCCAGTGGCGGATGGTTATTGAGAATTGTCGTAGAACTTCCATATAGGAATGGAGTAGTAATTTGAAAAGAGCAGCGAAAGTTAATAATTTATTAGCTTCATAACCCGTCCCAGCTTTAAAGTCTTGACATGAATTTGATTCTTGAGACCTATATGACCATGATGGAAAAGAATGTCCGAACGTCGAATTACTGTACGTCTCACATAAACATGGGGATAATTCTAACGACATAATCAATACCGTCACACGTAGTTCCGATGTATATCATAACCCCCGACGGTGGAAATTGTCCAACACAATTTTGGTGCATATAACATCAATGTACACAGCTCAACAAATTATAATTTCTTTAGCTACAACATTAAGTACCGGAGAGTGTCCAACAGAATTATGGTGCATGCTCCATACTTCAAGGAACGATGCACGTCAAACCCAGGTACGATATACTACAAGCTTGGACAGTAATAGATATAACCGACTCGTTTGGTCAATGGTCAAGGAAAGGGCCAAATACAAAATTTTGCGGAAATTATCTTATGAATACACCGAATCTTCATTTTCTGCACTCTGTTTTGCTAGAAGGATTTACAGGACTTAAAACCGTTCCTTGAATCCCAGTGGATCCCCTAACATAACCTGACGTAGGAAGACATCCTCCCGTTTTGGTGTCTTCAGTTGCCTGGCGGCTGGAGATGTTCGCTATAAGAACGGTCATATACGTATCTACTTGTTAACAGATAGTAGACCGACAAATACATAACTGTAATAGCTGGTAGGTATTTATGTTTTCTGTATTTGAATTTATTTCATAGTAGAATTCTGGACATGGTAATGTACTGAGAACAGCTTGACCTGCAACAGGAAATGATCCACTAGAAAAAGTATCGAATTTTAATTACAGTAAGAAACAACAAGTGCGATTTCAGAGAACTATTGACCGTAACTACCTTGCCGTAACAGCTACGGCGAATTTGCCCACAAATATCCGTGACAGCTGTTTGATACATTATTAAAAAAATGTGTACAATAGTAACAATTGACTTCACAGTAAATTTTACGTTGTTTTTTGAACCGTGCATTGTGATATACCAATGTAATAAGACTCAACAAAATGCACACTTTTTACATTAATGTCTTAATTTAGTCGATGGCAGGATGTCCTTGATCAAATACATCCTGCCATCGACCTGACTGTTGATATGGATGCATGAAAGAAATACCATAAACCTGCATGTACAAGTCTTCCTGAGGATGAACACTTGGATGTTCGAAACATATCGCAGACACTATAATTAAATTAAAACACTAATGTAAAAAGCGTGCATTTTGTTGATTCTTATTACTTATGACATTATAGCCTGAGGGTTTTCTATGTTCAAGTGTACTGACCGGATTATACCATGACAGCAAATACAATAAAAAAGATTGCACATACTAACATTCTCCTTTTAGCTGTAATTAAACTGATTATCCTTATTCAGGGACATATTGCCAGTCACAGCTAAACCCGTGGGTAGACCCAAGGAAGTGGGCAACTGAAGTGTCGCTTTACAAGTTAAATAAGAAGGGTGATGAAAGACAAGAGGAAATCTCCATTGCCATCACGTCCACCACAAATTCCGAACAGACCAACTGTTAAATTACTGAGCACTTTCACTGTAAGAACACGACACATCTGCGAGTGTTGTAAGTGAATACAAGCGAACGGGGAAAGTTTTTCAAATTATCCGAGTGAAAAGAACGAATCTGGAGAAACATTTGAATGTGTTCGAGAAAATGATAGAATCGGATGTCTTGTTTGGTGTCCCTGCGCTGAATACCGTAGTGAAATACCACATGAATCGATGCAGTTTGGGCTTCGGCAAACTATTCATACCAATCCCAGAGTGAATTGTTCTCATCCATTAGTAACAATCTCTGTGTACGACCATGAATATTTCATTTGTACAGCATGATTACTTTAGCTGTTTTAATCTTCTGCGATATATTTCATTTCGGATTTGGAACGTATCACATTTTATACTGAGCGACTGTTAATTAAAGGCTAGTGTATTTATTTTTCTCGTTGCAGCCATCTGAATGAAATCTGGAAAGGTAGCTATGAATATTAACACACGGTTGGCAAACAATATTCTAAGGGTCCTGGGTTTGATACATATTCCTGACACAAAAACTCTAAAGAAACTGGAAGCACTATTTCTGCGGAAATTGTACACTCGCGTCTTGAAACGACATATCCACGAAATATGCATATCAGACAGAGAATGATGCCCCACCAATAAATCTGCGTTGGCAAGATCTCGATATCAATGGGCAGAAATTATATACTGCATTACGACTTGCAGTCATATTCATATTAGTCTGTGTGTTGATTCTGTTTGGGGAAGACGTGACACGTAACCAGCGTCACAGACATAAATAAAGCTTCAAATCTTTCGTTCAAGAAATTTAATTATAAATTAATTACCCTTTACACTAATCGAAAACCTACATGAGGTAACAGGCCGAGTAAATCTTCATGTTTGCACCGTGCATCAATGATAATTAAACACTTTATTATCCAAAAAATGCACAATATATAATATGTAGATAAAATTAAAATTATAAAATATTTAAAAGTGTTCCAACATGTTTCGGATCACAGAGGATCCATCATCAGGGAGCCCTGTACAGTACTTGGCTAAAAATTACAAGTATGATTCTATCGTGTCCGTTGACATGGACAAGTTCGGTGTTATGGCAGCATATTCTGAAACGTTGCGCGCGTGTGTAGTTCACTGTATAAGAAGAGTGCCTTCGTACACAGTGATCTACACACACGCACAACGGGTCAGAATATGCTGCCATAACATCGACCTTGTCCATGTCAACGGACACGATAAAATCATTCCTGTAGTTTTTAGTCGAGCAGTGTACAAGGCTCCCTGATGATGGATCCTCTGTGATCCGAAACATGTTGGAGCAATTTTAAATATTTTATAATTTTAATCTTATCTACGTATTATATATTGTGCATTAGTTGCATAATAAAGTGTTTAAGGCCGAGTAAAATTTAATTCTTAAAAGATCACAACTCAGAAAAGAAATATAAAATTCTACATTCTCAAAAAAACTATCCTAATTCGTTCGTATCTGTTACATTTCACTAATTTTCTGTTTGGACATAAAATATAAATGAAAAGACTATCACGTCAGAAAGTAACGTGCATTAAAAACAAAAAAGAGGGAACTTACACTGGCAGCAAACTGAGGAAAATCATGTCGTCATACTAATTAGCACTGTCAGTCAAGAAATTATTGCAGTGTTCACGAAGTCTGCATTGCTGTATCCTGAACCAAAGTCCATTCCACGCCCTAAAAACCCCAATATAATATTACCCCCCCCCCTCTAAACTTCCCTCTTCGAAATGGCCTTTCCCATTCACGGTTTCCGTCTAATTTAGTATTAATTCCCTGCTCCCCCATTCATGCAATGTATTCCGCATATCTCATTCTCCTTCATGACACTAATAACAAGCCCTTATGGTATTTAAAGCGCAAAAACTACGAAGTTTCGCACTATACAATGGTCTCAATCGTCCCTTTGTTAGTACTTGTGAGACCCAAATATTAACATCCCCAATGTATGCTCTTCCCTCAAGCCAGGACACAAATTTATACACATATAAAAACAAACCATTTAACTGCAGTTTATGTTCTACCAAAACTAGTACATTTTCTTTGTCTTATTGTTGCAGTTTTGTTACTATTGTCCCGAATATGCTTCTCTTTACTTATTTTCATTTTAAAAGATGTATTTTTCCAAAATATATAAATAAACTAACAAAATGCACCTCACTGTTTATGTTGATCATGTATATATTATATACTATTATATATATATATTTATATATTATCGACCTGATTAATGCATGGAAGATGGAACATATTAGAAAAATATATTATTTTATTGACATCTTGCATTCTACTTACGCATCGGTAGTTCAGTTCAAAATTTCAGAGCAAGATATAATACGCATCACTCAGCCGAGAAACATGTGTTTGGGATATTTCACGACCGAATTTAGGCTGCGCGGTTTAGCGGTTTAGGTATAGTAATATAGGCTCAGAAGTATTAACTTCTTACAGCGCTGTGGTAACTACACACAGAATTGCTTTTTTACGTTTATAGAAGCTATTTTTTATCACAAAGGACATTTCTGTGTTTCGTATGATTTCTCGCAACAAGTACTGGTTATTTCCCTATACATCTTTCTGGGGTGGTAATTTAGGGAAGAAATAATTTGTTCTCTGTGGGGAGAAACTAAATTTTTATACAAAATTTGGTAGAATGTCAATCTTCAAAACGTTGTTGACACTGCAGTCAAAAATACGCTCCATGAAAAATAAAAATACGCTTGTCTCTAGAATTCAATGCAGGCAGCACCAAAATAAAGCCACAAAATTAATGTTCCATATTTTTCACATAGAAGAGGGAAATAATCATGTAGCACTAGTCTAACTTTTACCATGCACTGCTGCCGAATTGCAATGAACTTCATCATTCAGTCAGTAACGGGTGTTATCAATTTAAAGGTGAACATGAGCGCATAGATTTTGAAAAAGTACGTGCAAAAATTATTGCAAAATAAAGATTCAGCTCATGGCTGAACACGATCTTACGATAGGTCCATCAGAAACACAGAATACAATAAAGTGAATCTTAATTAGTATGTGTTCATTCACAAGACCAAATACACCAGCTGCGTCCTTCAAACGCGAGGCTTCAATTGATTTTCACCAGCCGTTATGCATGTTTTGCGTAAGATTAATGGACCCACAGATGTTAGAGGCGAAATTAACTCCCTGATTCTCTTAGTGACTGCGTGTACTTCTTCACAATTTTGTGAATCCCGTAATTTTACATTGAAATTGTACCTCCTTTCTTCTTATTTACGTGAGTGTTGAAGACAACTTAGAATTGTCCGTTTGCCTCATTATACCGTTCTTGGATTAATACTGCTATAATTCACAACACTGTAAAGTCAGGCCTCTCCCTCTATATTTATTTTGGCGTAACCGTCATCTACCTGATGACAGCTGATCTGTAGAGCCGACACATGTTGCAGTGTATACAAAGATTACTGTACTAGATCTATATGTTGTGTTTGGTAAGATACACAGCACCTTTCTTAATGAGAGGGCAGTAATTGTACTTCATAAAAGATGTTTCACTGATATTCTGCCTTTAAACGTGTCACGAAGATGGCTAATAGCGTTAATGAGATATCTGTTTCCTAGATAAAAATACTGTCCTGTAAAATTGTATACATATAATACATTTTACACATCAAAATCTCGCCTTCATATCTGATTTCAATTTCTTAGTCTAGCATCTGTAGACCGAAGAAACGTAAGTGATCACTGAAAAATTCTTTCATACCTAAAGAGTTTGGCTCAGGTATTTCTGAAAGCTGTAGGGTGATGGATACAGTAATATTAGCTTTTGGTTTGTTTATTCACAATATATGTCAAAGGCTCTAAAAATATCAAAAATCTCTCAGCCACAAAAGTAAAGTTTAGACAATTCTGAAACTCTGCCGTTACATGACCACTGATATCCAAATGTCTTTATGGTGTATAATAACAGTGTATTTTCTTTCCAAGCAAATAAGAGTATACAGTTCCACACTGGACGAAGAAGTTTGTACTGCAACACGAAATACCGCTGGTATAAAACCGTTTGTAAAGTACTGAAGGGTGACATTTTTATACGTTCAACATTGTCAATATTCGCAGGCTTCTAAAAGAAAAATACAATGTCCAATATTTTCAAGGAAAGGAAACAATTTTTTCCTTAGACCTTCAGGAGGACTTAGAAGATATTCTGAAAACTAGATTTTCAATCTCCTTCTGTCACCTGTTTCCAGTTTCTACAGTTTTTATGGCCTCTGCCACAAGGAATCGATAATGGTATACAGAAGCTTTTAAAAGAATACTTCAACTCACATTCAAGAGATTACAACAAAACAGAAAAGAAACGGAGGCTTTTGTTTTGTTTCCACCGCGTGGGTTCCAGGCTGTCAACCTTGCAGACGACCTTCGAACGCTTTTTTAGTAAGTCTCGAATGTTTGTGCTTAACGTATAGTAATGTAACAAACGAATGATATTTGATCATTCTTTCCATACAGAATTAAATAGATCATTAAACGTGTATGTACTGCAACGGTAAATTATTGAGGAATATTAAGTCGAATTCCTAGCTCCACACAAACACAAACACACCGATATCAATCTCTGTTTTATTTGATAACGAACTGAACAGAATATGTGAAGTTCCGAGTTCCAGTATGTATGTTATACGTAAAATGAATATCTTAGTTTCTTTCCAGAACATACACAATCTATTTCAATGTTCTATACCACTACACTTACGGTCCACGGTGACACGGAGGAAGGAAAAACGGGCTACTTCGTGATAAATGTTACGACGCTGTCTCAGCATCTAACATTATATAGCGCCGAACGGTTGGCCTACTGGTGGAATTTAACATGAGTTGTGGAAGAATCGAGAAAGAAATTCTTAAAATAACATCCGAAGACTTTCTCGCAGTGACGGAAAACACAACGAAGCCCCACAGTCAAGATACCACTGGATTTCTGAGATCCGAACTCGGTTATCTTGCGAACACAAGCCTAGATTTTTACCGCTACATCATACCATTCAATCAAGAACCCCTTCGAACTCCACTACATTCCTTAAGATTAAATGGCGTATTCAGATCCAAATATACAGGTAAAATTTAAGGGGACAATACTCCGAATTTGTTTGCGTGTACTGACAAACAGGCACAAGGTAATAAGGCATACGATTGACCCTTACATTCTGCTCAAAGCCATAAAATGAATGCACAGACACGATTCAGTGTAATGTCTAAAAGAAAAGATGTTTCTCCACGTCGATACCGTCGAACGTCAAGTCAGCATTTAAATTCAGAACCTGAAACGTGTCTCCCTGATAGAAGCTTTGTGAGAGTTTCATCAGCTTATTTGCGCTCAAATAAGGCGTGTGATATCGCAGACATCCAGTGTTAAAGTGGGTGAATCCCCTGTAGGGTCTTTCACCATTCTTTCTTCCATTTAGTGTCATGAAGTAATAGCTAAGTGGTGAGGAATTCTGGGTTAAAGAGGAAAGAATCGAAACATTTTGTGACATTTATTTCAGATTCGAAATACAATAGAATGCGCGGAGAGTATAAAGGTTTGTGCGAGGTTAGACCTATTAGCAGTTTTCAGTTTGTAATCTATTCCTTAACTAAAGCTGACAATCCGTATTAAATCTTCTGCCGTCTTAATAAGATTCTCGCACATTTTACATTTTACCCTTATCAAAATTTGTACATTTTGTGAGGTCTCTACAGCGTAATGCACGGTTGCCAGTGTCTGTTCTTGCACAGTTTGAAATACAATTTCTCTTTGTACTAGTGAATTAAACACGTTATTTTCTTTGATGACCTGGACATCCGTATATGGAAGTATTCGCCATCAATTCTATTCTTCTACGATTTCCCTTTGATCTCCCCTGTTGTCACTAACTTACTGTTCTTCCCTCCACTATCAGTCTGTTCCAGCATATGTAAGTATGATCGAAAAAAGTCAAAGTTGCTCCTGTACACGTCACGATTGCATATAAATGGTGTTACCGGTATAGTCATTCTCACACTTGGCAGTAGATAGAGGTGAGTGGTCAGTCTCGCGTCCCGGCCACTTTATCCCCTGTAAAAGAGCCCCCTTTACGCACTCAATAGGTGCCTGAATGGGCCTAAGAGCCGGTTTTGACGATTCTAAGAGACAAAATTCTTGCCCCTCTCCGGATTCGAACCCCGGTACCCCAGCATGTAACAATAGAACTATTGTTATTATTTTTTTAATTGAGGCGTAACTCTTGTTACCAGTATTATTTTCATCATTATCGTTATTAGTATTAGCAAAATAATAATAAAAATAATAAGATTATTATTGGTCTACTATTACTTATGCGACTTATTATCTACCTTGTTCATTTTCACTTATTATTATAGGACAGTCTATTGGGGTACTGATTATTAGAACATTTCATTCCGGTAACTGAGCCGCATATTTTCTGCAAGTGGGTTTCTAAACAGCTGGAAGATAAATATCAAAATTCATGTGTAATAATCGGTGTGGGTTGATAACTGCGTACTGCAATATGGACGGCCGAATAGCTACCCGCGAGGCAAAAGTCGGGTTCTGTATACATTCAGTAACAAAATATTTACAGATTATTCAACTATATTGAATAAAATTTTACCCATAAGCTTTCAAGAGATTAAAACAATAAAATTTACACTATGTGATCCCATAAAATAATATTTAGATAACCTACGGACACGAAATCTGTTGGATAATAGCAACAATTTAATATTGCGTTTTTTTGTTTTATCAAGATATCTAATTTCAGGATACCTGATACACAAGTACAACGGCAGTTCGTAATTCTGGCTTATTACATAGAAAATACGTTAAACTTAGAGTCTTATTTACGAAATTTAAATAACTGTTGCAACTTACTAGCCACTGGAAGTTTTAAGGGAAGATATCCGTCAGGGGGTGTCAGTTAATATTTACCCCGACAATAAGTGGAGGATATTCACTGACTCTCGTGCAGAAATGCCAGTGAATCTTTAAAATGGGGCAAGTGACATACCGGTGCAAATCGGCAGTGACTCGGAAAAACAACAGTAAATTAATCCCATCTAAAACCCTCTGAGGTGTAAAATTCTTATGGAAAAATATCTGAATATTGTGTCCCTGCCTTACAGACTCTACTGTGAAGTTCTAAATTTCTCTTCTGTTTTGGTGTTTTTAAAATTACGTTTCGAGAAAGGAGACTAATTTTCCTCCTTCGTGCATGTGGGGTACTACAGCAATATTTAAAATAAGACAGTTAGTATATAGGTCTAATGTTCTTACACTACATGCAACTGTCAAAAATATACTGCCTTATATATATATATATATATATATGTAACAAAGTCTTCTCAGACCCAAACTGCTCTTAAATAAAAGCGTCAAAACCGATCAGGATTTATTTGGTACGAAGTGTTTATTTTATGTTTTCTCTTTATTTTAAGATACCATTCCTCCAATTTTCACACGATCGGTTGAAGGATACCAGACTGACACCTACAGTCGACTGGCTAGCCTAGACGTAAGGCGCAGAGTCGGACCACTACGATTACACGAAAGCGAAACATACATCCATAAGTGTGTTTCTACATTCTAGCAAACTGATGCTGTCATCTCTTTCAGTAGGGGGCTTTTTCCTAAATTTCCTTGAAGCGCTTTAAATTTTGAGGACAATCAGAAATTTCTTCTTCCCATGATCAAAGAGCCGGAATTAATGGACGAAAAGGAAGAAACATTGTGTTTGGGTATCCCCAGTAACATACTGCACTAGTCAGTATGTTCACAATAGATTCAATTAAGACTGGTCAATTTATTTACACACATGTGCGAGGTACAACCGTACTGACAGACACAACTGTCATGACACACTGGGTCGTTTCATTCTGTCTTTTTACTGGTCACTTACCAGGATATTTATCCGTCAGAATACGGAATTCTGGCGGGGAATTACTTTCGAAAGAGTTTTTAGTCTACAAATTCTGAATTAAATGTTGCGTTTAATTTGAATACCTCAATAGATAAGATAGGTAAAAGTATGTATAGCGTAAAATTGTGGCGCGTTCGCCTGATCGTTATACCTCCTGGGCTACCGTAACAAGCGAAGAGATAACCTGCATGGATATTTAAAACGGCCTGCAACATTAAAGCGTACTTCGGTTCTTCATACAAAATGACCGATATTTTGGCCCGATTTGAAGCTAATTTGGAATATAAAATTTCACAAAACTCCACCTAGTGGCAGCTGCGGTAATACATGCGAACGGAAGGACGGAAGTACACACAAGAGGACACGCATGACGATGGTCATAAGCGCCCTTCGTCATTTTGTGAAGTCGCCTTAAATTATATACTATGAAGTTTCTTTCTCAATAGTTTCACAGACACTTCGTAGGTCGAAAATTTCCCATAACGTAATTTTGCAACCCCTGAGGTAAGCGTGTTGTCACGACAGTAACAGAAAAACTACTGGTATCTCAACCATGCAAAAGCAACTGGCAAGCTGGTTTTTGTCTATCTTATTGCTTAGTGTTTTGCGTTTAACGTTTCATAGTTTTGGCAAGAAACAGGCGATAATTAATTAACCTACCATACATGGACACCCATCTCACTGATGCAGTTTTCAACGACCTTAAAATTATGTTAACCCGGAATTTTTTTAAAGCATCATGTGTTCATTTCATGAGCGTGGTTTTAGTTACAACAAAACTAGAACGATAAGATGGCGTAAAAGAGTTGGTTACGTGATTCAAGCAGCTTTCAAAAATCGAATTACCCAGATCACTTAGTACTCTTTAAAAGTGCCTTCACGTTGCATCACCATTTCCCATGAAACCCGGAACGTAACCGTGACGTCAGGTGGTCTTCACTTCTCTGTTCCCTTCTCTTCTGCTAATCCTTTTCCGTGAAACGTGAGTTGCTTTCCACAGACGAACGTGTAATTAAATAGCCTACCTCTCCATGTGTCATTTCCAGACTCGTTCTCGTTTATAGTTGTTTCTTGCGTGCAATTTATTTGTTTTTTGAGGGAATACTTATCTGGACTTCATGGGAGGTCCGTTTAATCTGTAACCTACACTACACGCACGGAAGTTAAAAGAGTAGGACGGAAATTAAATAAGAGGCTTTTACATTAAGCAGGTGAGAGGTTTCTAAATTAAACTGTGCACCTAGACACAAAAATCGATACAGATTGTCAAAAACTAAATCTCACAGTTTGTTATGTGTAATAAAGGAAGCAAATAAAATTCGAATGGCATACATCATACACAGTGCTGTGTGGGTCTCATTTTGAAAAATAAGCACATGCTTAAATTTTAAGGTCTGTTTTACATACGCACATCAGGATTATTTAGATAATCAGTGAACTTTGTCGATTTATAACGTAACTGAAGGCCGTTTTCTTTCAACGATTACTCGAAGATGGGTTCAGGTTAAGTCATAGTAAACTCTTAATTTCTATCCTGATATTGAAATATTAATCTTTACTTTCTTTGCTGTCACTTATGCCCGTTCCATATGTTGTCTGAAAGGAATGTAACCTCAAGCAACTACTTGCAGTTGCAGGTTGCGAAGGACGCGTTTATTAGTTTTCGTACTGTGGTATATCTTCTTAAATACATTACTCCATACATTTTGTGCATAAAAATATGATAAATTACCATGAATTATGACTTGTGAACTATTTTATTTTGAATTCCAGCATTTGTAGCAGTAATAATAAAAACCCACCATAAATCTCAGCCAGGAGAGATAGCAACCTGGCTAGCATTCAGATTTGACCTATTCCAAATGAAATCTACAATGTCACATTATATAGACACATACAGTTGATAGTAAATAGCAGAAGTACTTGTTTTAAAATTTAATATTGTAAGAAAGTAAAAATAATAAGAAGTGTTATTGTAAGGTCTGAACCTTCTTAAATGCTTGTAACTATGTAGATTTAAAGCTTCCTTTATTGCCTGAAGCTGCCAAGGTCACACAGAGTGTAGCAACGAAACACCTTATGGAGTAAAGTTGGCTAACGGCGAAAAACAACTGGAAGGGAAACAAAGAATTATTGTAATCAGAACCTAGCCTTGTGTCATTCGTTGTAAGAAGAGTGCCACGTGACCTGTCATGGAACTAAACCCACGTATGTTCGGTGAAAACCCAACTCTAAACACTTGCAACGTGTAAAGGTCCAGGAAAATAATGTAACTCTATTGACATTTAAAAGATATACACAAACGGAGCGTTCCAAAAAAAAAAACATGTTCGATAAAAATATTTAGGCTACGGAAGTGTAGAGAGTTCATCAGCAGTGCTGAGTTAAACGTTACAAGGAAGAGCCTACAATTATCTGCCTTTACCGAATAAGTTAAATTGTTTGTAACTGAATTATGTTTATACTTACAATCATTTATAATCGGTCTGGTGTTTGTAAACATCCTGATTGGTGCAAATCCAACTACAACAATTGCTCTATCAATAGGAAAATTTGCAGTAAGGAACTGCAACAGCCAGTAGAAGGTCAAAACAAATCTTCCCCTTTTAACTACGGAGGGTATTTTCAGTTGAGGGTTTAATTTTGGGGGGAGATCTTCAATATGATATGTATCTTGAATTTAAGTGTCAGGAAAATTAATATTTTTACACTTTCTCCAAATCAATAACGTATCTGAACTGAACAGTAAAATATACTTTACTAACTCCCTTTGAAATAAAAGGGAACAATCCTATGTACGTAGTTCGGTTTCTGCTGCGTTTGCAGTGTTTCTCTAAGCAGTGGTAGTTGCCTCGGGTCCCCGTGACGGGAGAGAACGCTGTAACGTGGTGATCCCTCTACGTCAGGCCGCAAAAGCCGCACACGATCGGTAAGGGTCAGTTAAGGGGAAGGCAGGCCTAATAGGCCGCTTGGGACGCACTGGGCTATACGTTACATCAGGGCCTGGCAAAGTTCCGCGCTCAGGGGCTAGCAAGACCAATGCAATGGCAAGAAATCCTGAAGGAATCACGCTTGGAGCATGCACTATGCTCGAAGTTTTACGAATTCTCCTTTGTATCAAGAGAATACAGGACTCCATCCATTACACCCAAGAGTACGCACTGAATTTCACGTGGGTTGCGTAAAGTTTAAAGCTTAAGAGCAGCAACTTTTAACTATACCACATGTTTCATAATTTACCAGCTTCACGTTGAATACCATCAGAAATAATTCTCCATACTTCAAATATCTTTTTAATTACACACCCCTATGTAGACCGGACAGATGTGTTTCGAATGAAGTGCTTCGCCGTCACTGTCTGCAGAACATGTTTACACTGAATCCACGCCAATTTGGGGGGGGGGGGTTAAAAGTAAAAACAAAATTACCCTTAAAATATTTATAATTAATTAACAATATCAAAATTAAAATTTATAACATTAATATATATTATTTACTGAGGAGACCTAGGCGTAGATCGGTGAATTATATTAGGATGGATCTCCAGGAGTTGGGATGTGGGTATATGGACTGGATTGGGCTGGCCCAGGATAGAGACAGGTGGCGGACGCTTGTGAGTGCGGTAATGAACCTTCGGGTTCCGTGAAATG